>Ga0209121_10002988_pt1 | contig 16666 bp, 18 predicted proteins | sample Cruoilmetagenom3_FD_187292 | JGI IMG/M metagenome (GOLD analysis project Ga0209121, IMG submission 187292) | Oil polluted marine microbial communities from Coal Oil Point, Santa Barbara, California, USA - Sample 3 (SPAdes) (version 2) | ecosystem: Environmental > Aquatic > Marine > Oil seeps ... | reverse complement strand
ATTCCTCATGGCAAGATCCTTTCTACCCTCCATTATAAGATATTCTGACCCTGCCAAACCTTCCTAACCTCAAGTGTCCAATTTCAGGGGTTCACTCCAGTATCACATCCAGAGGTGAGGGAAGTATTAAAGCAAATATGGCAAGGAGAACTGCCTCGCTCTTAGGGAAAGATGAGGCTGAACAAAAACAAATCAAGACCAAGGTACGAGAAATATACGAACAACGTTGCTCTATAGTGCACGGCAATGAGAAAGACAAAATGGCTGATGTGACTCGTGAGAAGAGATTTATGGAAGCCGAAGCTTTACGTAGTTTAGTTAGAGATACGATTAACGCGTGTATCAAGTTACTCATTGACCCGTCAACTTCTTTGGTTAATTCCCCCGGACATCGTAAGAAGCTTCCAGACATGATAGATGGAAAATTCCGCTCCATTAATCAATAGTCCGCTAGCAATCTAACTTGTTAATGAGTAAGTATGGAAGCGGATTACAGAAGTTGTAAAGCGGTGAGCTTTGAACAATAAACCTAGAATTGAATAACTGGCGACAGGTGAATTCGGACCGTCCACCAAGGGCTTAATGAGTCCTATTGTTCAGTCCATATATGAGTGGGTTAGGTGTGCTGGCTGACCACATAGGTAACACTGGACTATGGATTTTAGCAAATTCCCTTTCAATATACTCTACAGGAGTAAGATAGGCAAGAGACTGATGGGGGCGGTTGAAGTTATACTCAACAAGCCATTCAGTTAGCCCGAGATTGAGCTCTTCAGGGTCTAAAGATAGATTAGAGTTATAGAGCCACTCATACTCCGGGGTCTGGTTAAATCTTTCTATCTCCGGGTTATCCTTAGGGGTTTTGACTCTGGAGAAGTATCTTTGAATACCTAATTTGGCGGTAGCTCTTTCAAACTCCCAGGCAAACTCACTACCATAAATGAAATCCGCGCCGCGCTGGCTCGAAAGCACACTGCCTCATTCGGCTGGCCCAAGGATCAGCCTTTCCACCAATGTGGAGGTCATACTTTGCTGTGACTAGAGGCGAATGATACTTTTGGGGAATAAAGCAGCTACAGTGCCTTTACGAACTCTAGAGCTTTCAGACTATCTACCAGTCTCTTGTCGGCAGTTACAAAATCCACACCCAATCTTTGCGCCAAAATAGGATAACTAGCGTCATACATGGTGACACGGGTTCTCATAGCCAGTTGAACTGCTCTTATATACTCTTCTATCCCCAATGAATAACTTGCAAGGTCTAGCTCTAAGAGATTTCGCAGCGCTATGGTAACATCTTCTTCTGAAAGCATGGTCTTAGTGACTAAGGCATTGGCTACCTCGTAGTAAAGAAGTTCAGGCACGGCTATTTGCTCATTGCCGGAAGTGTGAGCCTCAAGAAATTTGAGAGCTTTAGGTGAGTCTTGCTCTTTGAGAAAACACTTTAAGATTACTGAGGCATCGAGGACGATCATCTTCCTTGCCTTATTTCCCGAACCATCTCCACGGCATTTAGTTCCCTCGTAGCATCTTCATGCTCATCCGACCATCTCTCAATCTCATAGAACACTCTTCTCAGCTTTTTCTTCCCCACACCCTTTCGCCTAAGCTTTTCGTATTCTTCATAGGAAACCATAACCACCAGAGGCTTGTTGGCTCTGGTGATTACCACAGGTTCTTTATCACGGCAAACTTCATCTATCACCCCGCCAAATTTTCTTCGTAGAGTCAAAGCATTCAAGGTCTTCATCTAACTTACCTCCAAAATATAATATAATATATTATATAATATATATCAACTATTTTTCTTTTGATAGGGAACATGGCCTCTACTAGGGGTTGAGTAAAACTAGAGGCGGATAATTCCCTCCTTGGGGGGATAGGCTCAGTCTCCAGTTTCAATGCCCTTGAAAACATATTCGTCATTATCATAGGTGGTGAGGACAATGAACTTTACATCTGGCCGAAGCTCTTTGGCTTTATTAACCACCTCTACTTCACTTCTCTATCTCTACAAATAGCTTTAATTTCACTTTAGCTTTTCTTGAGGCAGCCAAAAAATCCTTATTTCACCAGCCTCCTCCAGGGCTTCAAATTCTGGATCTCCAGTGACTACCATACCTCCGTGCACCTCAGCTGATCTCTCCCAATTTAAGTGTTCATCCCTTAAACATTCGAAGAGGCAAAAAGGCATGAACCTGCTGTTGATATTCTAAGAATTCATCCCCAAACTGTTGCAGCAAAAGTGCAGTCTCCCGCGAAGCAATTATGGGAATCAAGGCCATCATATAAACCAAAGTTATTGGTCCAATTTTGGTCAAAAACCAAGACGCATGAAGGATTCCGGTTGAAAGCCCCCGTCATCCAGGCCTGAGAGACAAGAGCAACACATTGAGGCATTATAGCTGGAAGTGCCCAAGTCTTGGGAGCTCGCAGTTTGGATGTCTTGTTTCTAGTATTTTTCAGCCGTGCTCTTTGTTTCCCTTTTTATTTCTTGGACTCGAAGCAGCCAATTACATTCTCGATATTTTGATGTCTCCTGGTAATCAGGATTCTATGCCAATCACTGTAATAGTAAATACCCTGGAAAACCGAGCCGCTTAAAACTCCATAGGATATTGCTGAAGCCAAAAAGTGGATGTTCGCTATCAGACTAAGAATTATTATCCCTGAAGAGATGAGCCAATGGTGAAAGTGAATCTTGTACTTCCCAAAAGGAATGACAATTGATTTTATTCTACCAGGGTTTCCACTTGTTTTGCCGGCCATGTATTTGGTTAGCAGCAAACCTAGAAGCCAGCCCACAAAGAAGAGATAACCAAGAATAATACCAGCAGCTAGCAGTGGAGGAATGCAAACTAGCTTTCTCTTCATCTAAGAGATACTCCATATTCCCACTCCGCCATGCTCAACTATTTTCCCTTCATAACAGAATCTACTGACCTTCTCCTCTCCCATCATAACAATAGAATGGAGCTGTTGTAAACCCCTATACAGAATAAGACCTCCCATGATACCTATGCCTTCCTACCAATTGCTTCTAAGTTCCTCTAAATAATATTCCCTGGTAAATCTATTGGAGCTATACTAATTATTTGATTATTCTGGCACCAGCTCTGTTCTGTAGCTGGGTCTAGCACAACATCAACTTTTTGCCCTTCCAGTCTCACAAAGCAATGTGGTAGTACCCTTGAGATGTAAGGAAATGTGCGTCTTGGCGTTATTGAGATAGGTGTAACAACTAAATTAGCACTAAGCCCTAACTCATGAGCTTTTCTTACTATCCTGATAGATTTGTGAAAGCAGTTATTTGTCAATAATGAGAAAGGCTCATGATATACCTTGCCAATAAACTGCTTCATCCTCGCTTCGTTCACCACCATCACCTTAATCCTCTCCCATAAAGGGAGAGGATATTTGGCTCCAGAAGTCAAGTTAGTGTATTTTGCGGCTCGGCTATATTGTGAAAGCCACTTTCTTTGAATTGCTGACAGTTAAAGGGCCAGAAGTATCCTGAACAAAGGCTAAATCTACCTGGGCAATGACAATCTCCCCGGCTTTGGCATCGGTTTTGATTTATCGGCTAAAATTTTCCCCTGCTAGCGTCTTACCCATTCAATTAAGCAATTATTGCCAGTACATCATTGGTATTTACTTTATCGCCTGGTTTAAAGTTTATGGCTTTAATCTTGCCGCCTTCAGGAGCAGGCAAAACATTTTCCATCTTCATTGCCTCCAGAACAACTATGCCATCACCGGCTTTAACTTCGTCTCCTTCGCTAACTAGATAGCGTATGATTGTGCCGGGCATTGGCGCCCTCAAGGGAGTCCCAGCCGCAACTTCCTTTTCCTCTTCTATTTTTGCTGGCGCTTCAGCCACTGGAGGTGAAGGTGGAACAGCAACTGCAGAACTCCCAGCAAGCCCAATCTCCAATCTGTGCTTCTTACCATCGACAAAAACATCAAAAGCCAGACCTGCTGGTCTCGCAGGTGGTGGCACCTTCGCTTTTGATTCCTCAACTAACTCTCCAGACTTAGCTTTAGCTATGAGCTCATCTTCCCCTTTTATATCTTCCAGAGTTCTCCCTTTCGTTTCCGGAGGTGGCTCTTCTAAACCATATTTCCATCTGAGGAACCTCATTCCAGTAGTGGGATAAAGAGCATAAGCAAGAACATCCCCAATATCTTTGGCAATATCCTTAGTCGCCTCTTTAGCTTTATCTAATTCAGGCTCTAACACATCGGCAGGCCGGCAAGTGATTGGTTTCTCGCCTTTTTCATAGCCCTTGAGAACCAGCTTCTGCACCTTAGAGTCGATAAAGGCCGGCGGCTTACCATAAAGACCATAAACATAGTCCTTAACCTGTTGAGAAATAACTTTATATCGGCCAAAGAGGACATTACTAATTGCCTGGGTGCCCACGATTTGGCTGGTGGGTGTAACCAGAGGCGGGTAACCCAATTCCTTCCGCGTTTTTGGAAGCTCAGCATAAACTTCAGACAATCTATCAAGAGCATTAGCCTCTCTTAACTGAGCTACCATGTTGCTAAACATTCCTCCCGGGATCTGATGCCATAGTACCCCGGTATCAATCACCGACATCCTCGTCTTAGCTAAGAAGTCACGGTATTTAGGAGCTATGGATTCAAAATATTCATCTAGCTTAAGAAGATGTTCCAAGTTAAACCCAGTATCCCGAGGAGTGCCACGAAGGGCTACTACGATTGGCTCTATTGCTGGATGAGCAGTGCGCAAGGCAAAAGGGGCAACACAGGTATCAATAATATCTACTCCGGCTTCAATAGCTTTTAGATAGCTCATATCTGCCATACCACTGGTGAAATGGCTATGAAGACAGACAGGTATTCTCAAAGCTTGCTTCAGGGCCTTAATTAAGTTATAAGCATCATCAGGGGCGATAAGTCCAGCCATATCTTTAATACACAGGCTATCTGCTCCCATATCTTGAACTATAAGAGCCTTATTAACATAGTAATCAATATTGTAAACAGGCCCACCCAATTTCCGTTCCGTAAGTGAGTAACACAATGACCCCTGAATATGCTTGCCACAGTCCTTAATGGCTTTAAAGGCAGTCTCAAAATTGCGTTCATCATTAACAGCATCAAAGACGCGGAAAACATCAATGCCGCAATCAGCAGCGTGGTGAACAAAAGCAGTAACCACATCATCAGCGTAATGACGATAGCCAACCAGATTCTGCCCCCGCAGTAACATTTGAAGCTTTGTATGAGGCATTGCCCTCTTCAGGATACGGATTCTTTCCCAGGGGTCTTCATTAAGAAATCGAGTCATAACGTCAAAGGTAGCTCCCCCCCAGACCTCCATAGACCAAAAACCAGTTTTATCCATCTCCGGGGCGATAGCTTCCAAGTCCTTAGTCCGCACCCGCGTAGCTAGTAAGGACTGATGCCCGTCACGAAAGCTAAGGTCTGTGATTTTTACCGCATTTTTGTCGCTAGCTAAATCCATGCGCCTCCTTTTGATAAATTCTTTGACTTTTTTGAATTTGCCTCTTTAGTAACCAGTACAGTCAGGCTTCTCAAAGAGGAATATTACCATGCTTCTTAGGCGGATTGGAAACGTCCTTGCTCTGCAGCATTCGCAGTGCCTTGATTAGCTTAGGGCGTGTTTCCCGGGGGTCAATGACATCGTCGATGTAGCCTCTAGCTGCTGCTACATAAGGGTTGGCAAATTTGTCCCGATATTCTTGAATTAGCTTCTGCCTCGTTTCTTCTGGATTTGCTGATTTCTTGATTTCATCACGGTAAATGATGTTAACTGCCCCCTCAGGACCCATCACAGCGATTTCCGCCATAGGCCAAGCATAGTTGATGTCTCCTCGTAAGCTCTTGCTGCTCATAGCGATATAAGCCCCTCCATAGGCCTTGCGAATGATTACACTCACCTTGGGCACAGTAGCCTCAGCATAGGCAAAAAGAAGCTTAGCGCCATGTCTGATAATGCCCCTGAATTCCTGGTCAGTTCCTGGCATATATCCCGGAACATCAACAAAGGTAACCAAGGGAATATTGAAACAATCACAAACACGGACGAACCTGGCTGCTTTATCGCTAGCATCTATATCTAAAACCCCAGCCAGATACATAGGCTGCTGAGCTAAAATGCCCACACTTTCCCCACCCAGGCGAGCAAAGCCGACAATAAAGTTGCGGGCAAATTCCTGGTGAACTTCCATAAAGTCACCATTGTCCACCACCTTGGTAATAATCTTCTTCATATCATATGGCTGAGTAGGGTTAACAGGAACGATGCTAAGAAGTTCCTCATCTGTGTGGTTAGACTCATCATTAGTATCTATTGAAGCTGGTTTTTCCCTATAATTTGGGGGAAGAAAACTCAATAATCTGCGCACCTGTTGGAAACATTCCTCTTCAGTTTCATATACAAAGTGACAATTACCACTCTTGGTGGCATTCACTATAGCACCACCTAACTCCTCCAAGCTAACCTCCTCTCCCGTGACTGCCTTGACGACCTCAGGGCCGGTAATATAACTTTGCCCCAAGCCCTTAACCATGAAGACAAAGTCAGTGATAGCCGGGGAATAAACAGCGCCCCCAGCAGTAGGACCAACTATCACGGAAATTTGAGGAATGACCCCTGAGTACAAGGTATTCCGGGTAAAAATCTCGCCATAGCCCTTAAGGCTATCGGCTCCTTCCTGAATACGCGCCCCCCCAGAGTCCAAGACAGCAACAAAAGGAACTCCGCTCTTCGCCGCTAGGTCTATTACCTTACAGATTTTTTCAGAGGCTACCTCTGATAACGAGCCACCGAAGACAGTGAAGTCCTGAGAAAAAGCGAAGGCAAGCCTGTTATCTATCTTGCCATAGCCAACAACCACGGAATCACCAAGATACTTCCGCTCTGCCATGCCAAAATCGGTGCAGCGATGAGTCACAAAAGGGTCAATTTCTTCAAAAGTTTCGGCATCAAATAGAAGGTTGATTCGCTCTCTGGCAGTTAATTTCCCCTTAGCATACTGCGCCTCAATACGTTTAGGCCCACCCCCTGCCTTAGCTTCCTCTCTGAGCTTGCTTAAATGAGCTAACTTCTCCTCGATTTCCATCTCTTCTCCATTGTTACTTATTTAGATTGCTATTTTAATAGCTTGTTCTGCTATAATCAATGATGCATCCAACTATAGCAATTGTAAACCGAAGGAGCTTAGCTGCTGCAGCCATGGACGTCGCTAAGGGCACCGATAGTGTCCGTGTGCACGACGTTAAAGAAATGGCACGTGTCTGTAAAATGAGTGACGCCATTATCAGAGGTTGGCCATAAATTGCCTAGTGCTTATCTTTGCCTAGGCTCAAACTTAGGAGACCGGGAGGAAAACCTGACTCAGGCTTTGTCATTGCTTTCTCAAGAGGTAAAATTAGAGAGAGTTTCGTCTATTTACGAAACCGCGCCAGTAGGCTATAAAGAGCAGCCATTTTTCCTTAACCTGGTATGCCGAATTATAACCAATTTGAATCCTTGGGAACTCCTTCGCCTAGCCAAAAATATGGAAAACAGCATGGGCCGGATACCTAGCTTTCCTAATTCGCCCCGCCCTATCGACATAGATATCCTTTTTTATGACAACCAAATTATTAAAACCAAAGATTTAACTGTTCCACATCCTCGCTTAGCAGAGAGAGCCTTTGTTCTCATACCGCTAGCCGAGATTGCCCCGGAGTTAGTTCATCCCGAGCTGGGCAAGAGCATTGCTGAGCTATCTAGCAAGGTAAAAGGATATAGTGGAGTGAGAAAAATAGAGCTAAGTAACAACCTCCTCTCCCTTGAAGGGAGAGGATTAAGATGAGGGTGAAAATAGGAGGCTTAAATGTACCAACTATCGGTTCAATATTAACAAAGAGCCAGTAGTTTTGGATTTAGTTCTTTGAATTTTGATATTCGAATTTCGGATTTGGATTTCGAGGTAGGAGGTTTTAATGTATCAACTATTCGTGGAGGAGCATTTTGACGCTGCTCACCGACTTCTAGATTATCACGGCAAGTGTGAAAACCTACACGGACACCGCTTCAAAGTAATAGCGCGTTTAGAAGCGGCAAGGCTCGATCAGGCTGGCTTAGCCTATGATTTTGCCCAAATAAAGCACTACTTAAGGGAGGCTTTAGCTCCGTTTGACCACGCTTATCTCAATGATGTGCCACCATTTGATAAAATTGCACCCTCCTGTGAGAACATTGCTGCTACTATATATAGCAACCTTCAGCCTCACTTTTCAGGCTCGCCGGTCAAACTAGCATGCGTTGAGGTATGGGAATCCCCCACCAGCGGAGTGACTTACCACCCTTAAGTTAAGTCTCCTGCTCGCTTGGCGGCAGCAAATTAGGAATTGTGTCTACGATAGGATAGGAATATTGGCACTTGGGACAATACAAAGCCCCAGCAATAATTTCCTCCCCTTCTTCTTTATCTATATTGAGCTCCAATTCCCCTTTGCACACTGGGCAGGCTAAGATTTGTATTAACTCCTTCTTCATCCCGACCACAGATTATACCACTTATCAGCCCCTGTGATCAGCACTGTCAGCCAAAGTCCTGAGCCCTTCATCCCTCACCACATCGTCCCCCTTACTCCCCCTCACTCTGCACTTTCATCCTCATCACTCTCCTTCTCCCCAGCCGCTACTCGTTCACGTGATTGGTGGCGCATTGTCTCATTGCATATCACGAGGGTAGTCTCGAGCAAGCTCGGAACAAGAGCAGCGAGCCCTGGGATTACTACACCACCATACCCTGGTCGGGGACAAGCCCCGACCCTACGAAATGTAACCGTAGTGGCGGGGTTCATCCCCGCCTTATTCTCGCAATGGCATAAAAACTGCCCGAGGCCTTACCCATTTATCTGCACTAGATTACTGCCCTTCGCTCCTCGTCATTCTGAGGGAGCCCTTCGCTTGCTGTCATTCTGAGCATAGCGAAGAATCTGATACAGCTCAGGGTAAACTCCGTGAAGGGGCAGCGAAGAACCTCGTAACGCTCACGGTAAACACTGCGGAGGAGCAATGCCTATGGGCGTACGATTGGGTGCTGGCAATGATGGGCACAATTGCTAGCTAAGGTGGTATAATATGCCATAGGAGGACAAAATGACTATGCAAATTAGGAAGACTTACAGAGGTATAAACCCTGAGATGCTTCATAGTGAAATAGGCGACTTGGTGCAAAAACAGGGAATTATAGCAGGGGAAGCTAAGTTGGAGACATATCCTCTTCCCAGTGGCGCAACACAATCCCGCGTCACGTTAATATTCAAGACGCAGGCTGAGCAAAAAGAATGCGGCAGCGCGCATATCATAGGCTCGCCCGCAGGTGAAACAAAAATGCTCCTCGACCTGGATGAAACCCTCCTTCCTCAAGAAACAATCTCAACCCTTCAGGCAGACTTAGATTTCATCCTCGGCTCATACGAAGTTAAGTGGTGACTCATGGAAGAAACCAAGCAAGAACGAAGGCAAAGGCGGCGAATAAAGGGGAAAACCACGATGCCCCAACATGGTAAGAGCCTGGCGAGGATATATAAGGATGCCATATCCAAAAGAGCTAAGGATACAGAGGCACGAAAGGAAAAGGCAGTATAATCCTAAAAACCACCCTGTCTCTAATCCTTTCTTGGTGGGAAAAAGTATGAGTAATCTGCAATCTGTCGACCTAAGTGAACTTGCTTTAGACTACGATGCCAAGAGGCGCATGGAGCCCCAGGATTTCGAGAGGCTGATAGGTTACATGCTGCACTATGGGGAAGTGGGCGGAGATGCTCTAGAGATAGGCTGCGGATCAGGATATTATTTAGCTCCCCTTGCCCAACGCTTACCCAAGACAAGGTTTCATGGCATGGACATCACCGATGCTATGTTAGCTAGTACAAAAGACAAAATACATCGACAAGCTCTAACCAATTGTTCTCTAGCTAAAGGGGATGCCCATTGCCTTCCTTTTATAAACCATGCTTTCACCTTTGTATTGATGTCTCAAGTATTGCACTATTTCGAGAACCTGCCAAGGGTGATAGCCGAAGTCTATCGAGTTACTAAAACGGAGGCTCGCGTGCTTGTAGTAACCTCCTCTCATTTGCAATTGAAAAGCCAGCTTGACATAGCTTTATTCCCTGGACTGACTCAGAAAGATATATCTAGATTTCCCTCAATCGAAGAGATTAGATACCTCTTTGAGAGCGACTATTTCGAGATGGTAGCTGCTGTTGAGTTTGCTTCCACATTCAGATTTCCTTCTATCAAGGCGCTGGTAGAAAGGACAGCTCTAAAACCATGGTCTTCCTACCAGCTTTTCTCACAAGAGGAATTTACCCGAAGGCTCAGAGTATTCAAGGAGAATCTCCATAAAAAATTTGGCCGTGGAGAAATAGCCTATCTTTTTCCTCAGACTCTCCTCTTTTTCCAGAAGGTTCCCCGCAGCTAGCTTGCTTAGGTGATTTAGTACTATCAATCTCCTCCGTCCCTTCCTGCTCAATCTCGCCATCCCTTTCATAGGGTGACAAAATCGTAGAACATCACCAAGACAAGTACAGAATCTTGACATACCGCTCATTTCTTGATAACTTATAATAAAGTGAACGCTTCTGTAGAGGTCAGAAACCTGATACTGCAGGGCAGTTTGGAGGAGTTACTCTGAGTAGCGAGAACCTAGGCTACAACGTGAGGAACTGGACACAGTGAGCTGCCCCATTTTCCTAGTGTAGTTTCTCCGAGAGGCGAGTTAATTACAACAGGCTATGACAGAGCCTGGATAAAGTGGAGGCAGTGTGCTACAAAGTTAAAGGATTGTAATATTAATAACAATCTTAATCATAGCTGTAGCGCGGTCAAGTAAAGTGAAAGGAGACGATAGAAATATGAGGAAGCGGTATACTTGGCAGATACAAATATATCTTTTCGCCACAAAGCACTTTTTGATCTCTCCTTGACCCACCAGGACTCACCACACCATTTTTAGCCCACCTTATAAGCGTTATTTACCCCCTGATTAAAACCCCAGTCATATTCTGCTGAGTATGTCAGGCAAAAATTTGTTATACAGGCAAGAAAAAATTTTCAGGTAAGGAGGTAACTTTTATGATTAGCAAGCAGAAGCTAAGCATCAGGATTTTTATGATTACTCTTGGACTATTACTTATCCTGATACCATTTACTGGTTGTGCGCCTAAGGCACCAGAAAAAGCAACCCTCATCTTCCATGACCTTAGCTGGGATAGTGCCCAGGTACATAACCGTATCGCCGCTTTCATTGCCGAGCATGGCTATGGCTATCAGGCAGAATTTGTAGCTACAGAGACAGCTACCGGATGGGCAGGTTTAAGGAAAGGGGATATTAATATAAATATGGAAAGCTGGACGGAAAATATCCAGAAGGTCTATGATGAAGCCATCGGCTCCGGTGATTGTGTTGATCTGGGCAGTAACTTCCCCGATAGTTGGCAGGGGTGGCTGGTGCCAACCTTCGTTATTAAAGGTGATACAGCGCGGGGTATAGAGCCTATGGCTCCCGATCTGAAATCTGTTTTTGATTTGCCGAAATACTGGGAGTTGTTTAAAGACCCAGAGGACCAAACCAAGGGACGCTTTATCAACTCCATCCCTGGATGGCTCTGCACGGCGATTAATTCTAAGAAACTTGAGACTTACGGGTTGGATGAGTATTATACTGACTTTCTCGCCGGCTCCGATGCAGCCCTGTCTGGTTCCATGGTTGCTGCCTGCGAAAAAGGCGAACCGTGGCTTGGCTACTACTGGTCACCTACCTGGGTTCTAGGTAAGCTCGACATGACTCCCCTAGAGGAGCCACCCTTTGATCAAGCAGAATACGATGCCGAAACCTATGGCTGCGCCTATTGCCCCACTCAAGTTAATATTACGGTCAATGCCAGTCTTCTGGACAGCGCCCCTGATATAGTTGAATTTCTCCGTAACTATGAAACCACTTGCGCCCAGAACAATAAGGTACTAGCCTATATGCAGGCAAATGAGGCGAGTACAGATGAGGCTGCCATTTGGTTTCTGCAGGAATACGAGTCACTATGGACCAAATGGGTGCCGTCAGATGTGGCTGACAAGGTTAAAGCAGCTTTACCCTAGACATCGTGGTCAAAGACTGAAGTAAGGGGGACACGGCTTTGAAAAACAATGCATCCTCGCCGAATGGTGAAGTCTGCATTGAGGTAAATGCACTATGGAAGATTTTCGGTCATAACCCCAAGCAACTTCTCCATTCGGAAATGCGTTCTGCTACTAAGGCAGATATACTGGAGAAAACCGGCCATGTGCTGGCTATGCGGGATATTTCCTTCAATGTGAATCAAGGTGAGCTGTTTGTCATTATGGGGCTATCCGGCAGTGGGAAGTCCACCTTAGTTCGCTGCATTCTCCGCCTTATTGAACCTACAGCAGGCAAGATTCTGGTTAATGGGGATGACGTCTGCAGCTATGATGAGTCCCAACTGATTGATTTGCGCCGCCACACCACAAGCATGATTTTTCAACACTTTGGTTTGTTCCCTCATCGAAGTGTAATTGACAATGTGGCATATGGACTGAAAGTCAGGGGAGTAGCCAAGGAGGAACGCTACGCCCGGGCACGGGAAGTGATTGCCAAAGTAGGGCTCAAAGGATGGGAAAGCTACCTCCCCAGCACCCTCAGTGGTGGCATGCAGCAGCGAGTGGGGATAGCCAGAGCCCTGGCTACCGACCCTGAGATACTACTTATGGATGAGCCTTTCAGCGGACTGGACCCTTTGATCCGTCGACAGATGCAGGACGAACTCCTGGATTTGCAGATGGAGGTTCAGAAAACAATCCTTTTTGTGACACATGACCTCCATGAAGCTCTGAAACTGGGAAACCGCATCGCCATTATGAGAGACGGCGCGATTATCCAGATTGGCACCCCAGAGGAAGTGATAACTACCCCCAGCGACGCCTATGTGCGGGAATTCGTAATGGATGCTTCACCAGCCAAGGTGCTGACAGCCAGTAGTATTATGGAGCAACCTAATGTCCTCCTATATGAATGGCAAGGGCCCAAAGCGGCCCTTGCCACCCTCAGAACCAGCAACATGGATGATGCCTTCCTGGTAACCCGCACACGTAAGCTGCTGGGACTGGTGACTATAGAGCGACTGGTAGAGGTAATCCGGGGTAAAGGTAATTCCATCAGGGAGGCATTAGAGCCCGACCTGCCCACCTGCACCGCTGATACCGTGGTGGAGGACTTGTTTCCCCTGGCTGCCTCTACAAGATATCCTATTCCCGTTCTCGATGAGCGGGGGAGGTTTACGGGGGAGGTACACACCAGCAGCATTTTAGTCAGCATGATTCAAGAGAAGGAGGTAGAGACTGATGCTCGAGTTCCCTGAGTTTCTCCAGGTTCCGTTGGCTGGCTGGGTTGACGCCGTTATGGGCTGGCTCTTAGCAAATTTGGGTGGCATATTCGACGCTATTGGCCACGCTATTCTGTTTATACTGCTCTATATTGAGCGATTTTTGCTCTGGCTGCCATGGATAGTGGTCGTTGTACTGGTAGGGGTTGTTGCCTGGCGGGTCATGCGCTTGTGGTGGGCAGGATTACTTATGGCAGCACTACTAGTTCTTATCGGTAGCTTTGGCTACTGGGACCTGGCTATGATGACCGTTGCCATCATCACTGCCTCTGTTATTATCTCTCTGGCTCTAGGTATTCCCACCGGCATCCTTATGGCACGAAGTAATTTTGTTGAGTCCGCGCTTAAGCCTTTGCTAGATGCCATGCAGACTATGCCCAGCTTCGTCTACCTGATTCCAGCCCTGATGTTCTTCGGCCTGGGCAAGGTTCCAGCAGTATTCGCTACCATTATCTACGCCGTGCCGCCAGTCATCCGGCTCACCGATCTAGGTATAAGACAGGTGTCACAAAGCGTGGTCGAAGCAGCTCAAGCCTTCGGTTCGAGTTCGCGGCAGATACTATTTGAGGTTCAACTACCTCTAGCCCTTCCATCGATAATGGTGGGTATCAACCAGACAACGATGATGGCCCTGGCAATGGTAGTTATCGCCTCAATGATCGGCGCAAGGGGTTTGGGGTTAGAGGTATTACTAGCCATCAACCGTATTGAAGTAGGACGAGGCTTTGAGGCTGGACTCTGCATCGTATTGCTGGCAATCATCATTGACCGGATAACTCATGCCATGGCAGCCCGACAGCAATATGCGGCATAATATAGGTCATCCAGAGCAGTGAATTATATTGACTAAAGAATGACGACACGGCTCAATCCCGATGCCAAATAAGAAAGGAAGACCGTTGTGAAGATTATAGACTTACGCAGCGATACGGTAACCCTCCCTACAGAGGACATGCGCCAGGCCATGTATGAGGCCGAGCTGGGGGATGATGCCTACAAGGAGGATCCCACCACCAACCTTTTAGAGGAACTAGCTGCCCGCATGCTGGGAAAAGAGGCGGCTCTCTTTACAGCCAGTGGCACTATGAGCAACCTTATCGCTATCCTGACCCATACCCACCCCGGCAACGAAATCCTCCTAGGCAGTGAGGCCCATATCTTATGGGACGAGTTAGGGTCTGCGTCCGCTTTGGGAGGGGTCGTGATGCGGACTGTTCCAAACGACCAAGACGGCCAATTGGACCCTAGTGCAGTGGAGCAAGCAATTCGACCGGAAAATATCCACCTCCCTCAAACTACACTCCTCTGCCTGGAGAACACCCATAACCGCTGTGGTGGTGCCATCCTCACTCCTGAATACACATCCGCCATCGCTGGTCTCGCTCACCAACATGGGATCCAGGTTCACTTGGACGGAGCCCGCATCTTCAACGCCGCTGTTGCCCTCGAGGTGCCCGTCAATAAACTGGTTGCGCCTGTGGACTCTGTCTGCTTCTGTTTATCCAAAGGCCTCAGTGCTCCCGTGGGCTCTCTCCTATGCGGAAGCCAAGAGTTTGCGGCGAAGGCCCGCAGGTGGCGCAAGATGATAGGGGGAGGAATGCGACAGACAGGGGTCATCACCGCCGCTGGCATCATTGCCCTTCAGAGAATGGTCAGCCGTCTGGCCGAAGACCACGCCAGTGCCCAACACTTGGCGCATGGTCTAGCCTATATCCCCGGCATCACCGTTCGCCCTGACAAAGTTCAGACCAACATCGTGATGTTTGAGCCTCCGACTGCCATTTCCACTCCTGAGTTCATCCAGCGGATTGGTGCCCGGGGCGTCAGACTCAAGTCCCCGGGTGGGCGAAGAGTACGGGCCGTCACTCACCGTATGCTCACAATGGCGGATGTAGACGAGGCCCTGAACCGTATCAAGCTCCTTGTCAGAGAAATACAGTTGGAAGCCCGCTAGAAAAAGGTTCTTCTCCCAAGCTTTGGAGCCAAGTGGACTGCACCCCTATGACTGGACAGAAAGGGTTAGGAGAGCCTGGCGGGATTCCTCCTCTCTATTTTGCTGCATAACCAATAATTCCTCGAACTCATCAGGTGGGCGATAACCCAGTGCCGAGTGAAGCCTTTTAAGATTATAAACCTCTTCAATAAAATAAGGGAGCCTATTCATCACATCGGTCATCGTTTTATACTCACATAGGTACACCTCCTCGTATTTCAGCGTCTTGAAGAAGCTCTCCATGGTAGCGTTATCATAAGGGTTTCCCTTCCGTGACATACTGATCTCAAATCCGTGGCTCTTAAGTTCCTCTACGTATTCCCCTGAAGCATACTGCACACCCTGGTCTGAATGATGGATTATGCCCAGGGCTGGATGCCTGTTATTCACGGCCATGCGTAGTGCCTTTAATGTCAGCGCAGTGTCAATGCTTTCTGATATGGCATAACCGATTGCCCGACGGGAGTAAGCATCCAGAATAGCTGCCAGGTAGACAAAGCCGGTCTCGATGCGAATATAGGTGATATCAGCAATCCAAACTTGGTTCAAATGACTGATAACCATATCCTTAATGAGGTTAGGATAGACAGGGAAGCGATGATTGCTATTTGTGGTTTTAACCCGCTTTCGCTTGACCTGGCACAGCATCTCGCTTTCCCTCATCAACCACAATACCTTCTTATGGTTTACCTGCCATCCCTCCCGCTTTAGCTGCTGGCTAACCCTGCGGTAGCCATAACGGGGAAACTCCAAACAGATAGCTTCAATGCGGTCCATCAAGTTAGCCTCTACCTTCACCTTATCGGGGCTCTTCGCTCTGGATTTATAATAGAAACTGCTCCTCGGAAGATTCATAAGCCCACACCCCTGCCAGATACTGCGGAGGAACTGCCTCCACCGTCTGATGATTTCCCGTTTCTGCTGGCTTGACTCAGGCTGTTCTGTAACCCTTTTTTTAAGAACTCCTTTTCCAGTGTCAGTCTGCCCACCAGCCGTTCCAGTTTATCTACTCTGTCCTTGAGAGCAGTTTCACTGGTGGGCTCGTTGTTGAATTTACCCCGGCTGTATTGCCTCTTCCAATGGTAAAGCAGGCTCGCTGAAATGTTATGTCTGCGGCAGAGCTGGGCAGGTCGGCTTTCACCGCTCAAAAGCTCTTCAACAACCTGTCTTTTAAATTCTAAGCTGAAACTTCTCTGATTCCTCATGGCAAGATCCTTTCTA
>Ga0209121_10002986_pt1 | contig 16676 bp, 16 predicted proteins | sample Cruoilmetagenom3_FD_187292 | JGI IMG/M metagenome (GOLD analysis project Ga0209121, IMG submission 187292) | Oil polluted marine microbial communities from Coal Oil Point, Santa Barbara, California, USA - Sample 3 (SPAdes) (version 2) | ecosystem: Environmental > Aquatic > Marine > Oil seeps ... | reverse complement strand
CCAGCCAAAAGCGAATACGCCGGGGCCATATCACCGGTAGCAGTGTCAGCCGGATCTGTGCCGGAAACCGAAGGATCAACATACCCGTAAGAAATTTCGGCATAACTGCCTTCTTCGAATAATATCCCCACAGATTGCCCCGAGCGATCAAGCCCGCCAGCCGTTGCCATGGCTGTGCTCGCCAATAGCGTTGCAAAAGCCCCTGTCGTAATTTTGTTCATTCCGAACTCCCTAAGATTAATAGATGTGAATCACAGCATAGATAGGCGGTGAACCGCCGGTCAATGCTTACCCTAGGTAAACCATCTGTTTTCATAGGGTCAACAAACTCCCTCGTTTATTGCGATATGTGGTGACATTTATTGTTCAAGTATTTCCAGAAAAGCCAAACCAAACCGCTCCGCTTTTGCTTCGCCTATCAGACGTTCCATAGCCTCCATGCTTGACGGCCGCTGCCCTGCGACCTTCGCCAACAGGGGCGTGCCGCAAGACATCGGCTTTTCCGTTCCGTGTGGGCCTCTTGCCAGCTCCAGTTGGGCCGCCTTTAGCTGGTCGAAAACGCCACCCGCCACCTTGCCCGCCAACTTGCGCCGCGTTGGGTGTACGTCTTCGGCCTCGCCGTTCAGCACGGCCAGAAACACCTTGCCGTATTTTTCCAACTTCTTCGCGCCCACCCCGTTCAGACGACTGAAATCATCCAGCGTTACAGGCTTGTGCATCGCCATTTCGATCAACGTCTTGTCAGGAAAAACCACGTAAGCAGGGGCACGCGCTGCCTCGGCCAGCTCGCGCCGTTTCATCTTCAACGCAGACAGGATCGGTTCATCCTCTTCCGCCACCAACGACACGGGCGCCCGCCTTGACGATGCCGCACCAGCCTTGCGAATAGTATCCAACCGCAGATCAATACTCGCCTCACCGCGCAAGATTGGCCGCGCGGTTTGGGTCATCACCAACCCGCCCATACGATCCACATCGGGCCGGATCAGGTCATGCCCCATCATCTGCCGAAAAATCGTCTGCCATTGCTTGCGGTTATATTCCTTGCCCACGCCAAACGTCGGCAAATCGTCATGGTTTCGCGCCTTAACTTTATCCGTCATATTGCCCAGCAGAACATCCGTCAGATGACCGACACCAAAATACTCGCCCGTCCGCAAAATCGCTGACAGCGCCTTGCGAACCGCGTCCGTTCCGTCGAAAACCTCCGGCGCAGTCGCGCATAAATCACAGTTCCAGCAGGCCTCCGTATCTTCACCGAAATACCCCAACAGGGTCTTACGCCGACACTCCAGCGCCTCGGCCAAACCCAGCAATGCATTCAGGCGCGCATGGTCCGCGCCTTTGCGGTCGCTCGGCGCCAGCCCCTCGTCAATCTGCGAACGTCGTAATCGAATATCACCCGCATCGTAAAGCGTCAGCGTATCCGCAGGTGCCCCGTCCCGTCCCGCACGACCAATCTCCTGGTAATACGACTCGATCGATTTGGGTAAATCGGCGTGTACCACATACCGAATATCCGGCTTGTCGATACCCATGCCAAAGGCCACCGTCGCACAGACAATCAAGCCATCCTCGCGTTGAAAACGGTTCTCGGCAATCCGCCGATCCTCCGCTTCCATCCCCGCGTGGTAATGCAACGCCGCGTGCCCCTCGGACCGCAACGCCTGCGCCAGCACCTCCGTTTTGTTCCGGCTGGAACAATAGACAATCCCCGATTGCCCTTTGCGCGCCGCCACAAATTCGATCAACTGCTTGCGCGGCTGGTCCTTGGGCTGAAACGCCAGCGATATGTTCGGGCGGTCAAACCCTTCCAGAAACGTCGTCGGACTTTCGCCGTCAAACAGCCGTTTGCCAATTTCGAACCGCGTTTCCGCATCGGCCGTCGCCGTAAACGCCGCGATTTGCACGTTGCCCAGCTGCTTGCGCAAAGCCCCGATTTTCAGATAGTCGGGCCGAAAATCATGCCCCCATTGGGATACACAATGCGCCTCGTCCACCGCCAGCAGCGTCACGTTGATCCGGCGCAACAACTGCACCGCACCGCCATTCGCCAATCGCTCGGGCGCCATATACAGCAACTTCAACCGCCCTTCATCGAGGGCCTGAAAAACCCCTTCGGTTTCCTCCGCCGTGTTGCCGGACGTTAACGAGCCCGCCTCGACCCCGGCCTCGCGCAGTGCTCGCACCTGATCCCGCATCAACGCAATCAACGGCGAGATCACAACCGTCACCCCGTCACGACAAAGTGCGGGAAGTTGGAAACACAGCGACTTGCCACCACCTGTCGGCATGATCGCAAGCACATCCTCACCCGCGTTCACAGCATCTACAATCGCCTCTTGTCCGGGGCGAAAACTGTCAAAGCCAAAAACGGATTGGAGGAGTTCAGAAGTCTGGTTCATATCCCTACATCTACCGCCCCCGATTCTTCGAGGCCAGTGCAATATCGCCGCAAAAGGTTAACAAACCATCCTTCAAATTTGTACATACACGTTGTGTACGCATTGTGTACGCGTTGTGCACACGAAAAACATCCGGCTTTGCGTAAAAGTTAACAACAAATATCCGGCTTGGTTACGACTTGGTAACACATCGCCCGTACTCCTAGTCATCGAATCGATTTAGGAGACTCCGGATGATCCCTGCAAGAATTGTAGGCATTCTACTATTGCTTTTACCCGCCGTGGCTCACGCCAAAGGCGAGGCCGAGTTGTGCAACGCAGCAGCGATATCTGCTGCGAATAATGCCGCCATACCCCCGAATGTTTTACTGGCATTAACCTTGGTGGAAACCGGCCGAAACCGCAGCGGATCATTCGATCCGTGGCCCTGGACCGTCAACATGGAAGGCAAAGGATACTGGTTCGACACCCGCGCCGAAGCCCTGGATTTCGTCACCCGAAGCCATGCCGCAGGTGCGCGCAGTTTTGACGTCGGTTGTTTCCAGGTAAACCACCGCTGGCACGGGCAGGCTTTCACGTCTTTCGATCAAATGTTCGAACCCTTAGACAACGCCACATACGCCGCCAAGTTCATGACATCGCTATATAAAGAAGGTGGTTCGTGGTCATGGGCCTCGGGCGCATACCACTCGCGCACCGTCAGTCTGGCGACCAAGTATCGCGCACGGTTCGACCGGATAATTGCCAATCTAACAGACGCCCCCGTAGAGGTTGATTTGCCCACCGTTGTCGCCTCGAACGAGGTAATCCAACCGCCGCGCCTATCCACATGGGCACCCTTCCAACCCGTTGATATGCCTGACGTTCCCGTCCAAAACGGCAGCCTTGCAGGCGGGTTGATCGCGCAAACTGGCTCGCCCCTTCTTGGCGCTCCAGGCGGGGCCTTATTCTGATGCCCGGCACCTTCAACGCGGCCACTCTATTCCAGCCCACCATCCTGCTGGCGCTGGCACTCATGGCGATCATCGTCATGATGATCCTGCCCATGCCCGCCTGGGTTCTGGACCTTGGTCTGGCCGCCAGCTTCGCCCTCGCCATCCTGATTTTCACCATCACGATTTTCATAGACCGCCCGCTGGATTTTTCATCGTTCCCGACCATCCTTCTGGCCAGTCTGATGCTGCGTCTGTCCCTGAATGTGTCCTCTACCAAACTGATTATCGGCCAAGGCCACACCGGCCCAGCGGCGGCTGGTGACGTTATTAACGGGTTTGCCATGTTCATCATGGGGGGCTCGGTTTTCATGGGGTTGGTGGTCTTCGGCGTACTGATGATCGTCAACTTTATCGTTATTACAAAGGGTGCGGGCCGCATGGCCGAGGTTGGCGCGCGCTTCGCACTCGACGGTATGCCCGGCAAACAACTTGCCATCGACAGCGACATGGCCGCAGGCGCAATCACCCACGAACAAGCCAAAGAGCGCCGCCGGATCGAACAGGAAGAAACCACGTTTTTCGGCTCCCTCGACGGGGCGTCGAAGTTCGTGAAAGGCGATGCCATCGCGGGGCTTTTGATCACCATGCTGAACCTCGTCATGGGGTTGGCGATAGGGCTGGTCATGCATGACATGCCAATCGGCAAAGCCTTTGAAACCTATACAATTTTGACAATCGGTGACGGGCTGGTAACCCAGATCCCTTCGGTGATTGTTTCTATCGCCTCGGCCCTTTTGCTGTCCAAGGGCGGGGCGCATGGGTCCACCGACAAAGCTCTTCTTGGCCAGCTTGGTGGCCACCCCGCAGCACTGGCAACCGTCGCTGGCTTGCTGGCTATTTTTGCCCTCATCCCTGGCCTGCCTCTGATCCCTTTCATGATAGGCGCAGTTGCCCTTGGCACAAGCGCCTGGCTGTCCCATCGCAAGAAGCAGGCGGAAATTGCAAAAACCAACAAAGCCGAACTCGTTCCCGCCGCTGCCGCTCCAAAGAAATCCTTGGGCGACATGCTGGACCTCGACGAAATCCACATCGAATTTGCCTCGGATATTGTCCCGACAGTCATGGACCCTGCCACGGGTCTTGATGCGCGTATCGTTAATATGCGCAACCATATTGCGTCTACCTACGGCCTGATTATCCCCGAAATCCGGCTGACGGACTCTCCTATGCTGGCCAATGGCGAATACATTATTCGCATTCAAGGGGTAGAGGTCGCTAAATCTGCTATCGAAACCGATAAAGTACTGGTTTTGCTAAACGATCCTTCCATGCCGCCCCCCGATGGCCGCGATGTTAAAGAGCCCGTATATGGCGCACCCGCAAGATGGATAGACCCGACCCAACAAGAAGAAGCCTCGCTGCTAGGCCTATCCGTCGTCACCGCGACGGAGGTCGTCGCGACACATCTGCTGGAAGTCCTGAAACAAAACTTCGCCCGTCTGTTTTCCCGCCGGACTTTGCGCAAACTACTGGATGAATTCGTAACCGTATCCGACCCCGCACGGGCCGAGGCGAACCGCCGCGTTCTTGACGAATTAGTGCCCGACAAAGTCCCCGTCGACACCCTGCACGCTGTTTTACGCCTACTGCTTGAAGAGCGCGTCTCGATACGTAACCTTCCCCTGATACTGGAATCTATCGCCGAAGTGCAAGGCTACCTGAAAGGTGTCGAAGCCATCACCGAACACGTCCGTCACCGACTCGGATTTCAGATCGTCGCAGAGCTGCAAGAAGACGACGGCGCCCTGCCCCTGATCCAGCTTTCGCCTGATTGGGAAGAGCTGTTCCAAAAGCATCAGCTAGACGGTGAAAGCGGAGCAATCGACGTGGCGCTACCCCCGGACGATTTCAATCGTCTGGCCTCCTCGGTGGCAGAAAAGATTGGCAAAGCCAGCGACAATGGCCGGTATCCCGCCGTCGTCACCTCCACCCGTCGCAGGCGGTTCTTGCAAACGGTTTTAATGTCCAAAGGCATCCGCAACCCGGTGTTTTCATTCGAAGAAATCGGTACGAACTCCAAGCCTGCCCTAGTCGGCGTCGCCTAGATATTGGAAGCTCTCGCCCAGATATTAGACTTCAGCGAGCCCGCCATGGTCAGCGCATTCCTCGTACTAATGCGTGTGGGTTCGGTCACCGCCTTGTTGCCGGGATTTGGAGAGCAAAGCATCCCGATGCGCATCCGTCTTCTGGTAGCCCTCGCGTTTACGGCCATCGTCTGGCCCGTAGTTTCCCCCGCGTTCAACATCAGTCTGCAAGCCATGCCTATGTTAATGCTAACCGAATCCGCCATCGGCATTATGATCGGTATCTCCATCCGCCTAATCGTCATGGCACTGCAATTGGCAGGCTCCATCGCGGCCCAAAGCACATCCATTGCGCAAGTTGCCGGTTCCGGCGCGACACCTGACCCAATGCCGGCAATCGGCAATATTCTGGTCATGGCAGGCTTAACGCTGGTGTTGGTATCAGGCCTGCACGTCAAAGCCGCACTTGCCATGATCTCATCCTACGAAATCATGCCTCCCGGGTTTTTCCCCACCGGACGAGACGCCGCCGAATGGGGCACTGCTCACGTTGCCTCGGCCTTCGCCTTGGCGCTGACGCTGGCATCACCGTTCATCGTAGCATCCTTCGCGTATAACATCGGCCTTGGCGCCATCAACCGCGCGATGCCATCGCTAATGGTTGCCTTTATTGGTGCCCCCGCGATCACTGCTGGCGCGATCCTGATGCTTCTGCTCGCCTCGCCAAGTTTACTTGGTTTCTGGAACGAGCACATGGACCTGGTTCTGACAAACCCGCTGGGCATGCCCTGATGGCTGGTGATGATGACAGCGGTGAAAAGACCCACGACCCAACCCCGAAAAAGCTGGAGGACGCCCGTAAGAAAGGTGATATCGCCAAGTCCAATGACTTGACCGTCGCAGTAATATATCTGGGGTTTCTGGTTGCCATTCTGGTTGCTGGCGGCACGGCCATCGGCACTTCTGCCAGCAAATTAACCATATTTCTGTCTTCCCCCGACTTGCTGCTAGACAAAATCCTTGGGCCCGGCGGGCTGCGTCTATCTGGCTCCATCATGATATCAATCCTCGCCGCCCTCGCCCCACTGTTCGTCCTACCCTTCATCGCTGCAATCCTTTCGCTAATCGGCCAACAAGCGATCATCGTCGCGCCCAGCAAACTGATCCCGAAACTCAATCGAATTTCCCCCATCGCAGGGGCCAAAAACAAATTCGGGACGTCCGGCTTGGTCGAATTCGCTAAAACCTTCATCAAAATGCTGGCGGTCGCCATCGTAGTAATCACCTACCTACGCAGCAAGTTTGACGAGATTATCGGCCTCACCCATTCCTCGCCCATCACCATGGCTGGCACGATGATGGAGGTGTTGGTCGACCTACTAATCGTCATCAGCGTCCTCGCGGTTCTCGTCGGGATTGGCGATCTTTTATGGCAAAAATTCAACCACCAGAAAAAGCTGCGGATGTCCTTCCAAGACCTGAAAGACGAAGGAAAAGAGGCCGAAGGTGACCCACACACCAAAGCCCAACGCCGTCAGCGCGGGCGGGAGATTGCCACGAACCGTATGCTGTTGGATGTACCAAAGGCCGACGTGATTGTCGTCAATCCAACCCATTATGCCGTCGCCCTGCAATGGAGCAAAAAGAAAGGTTCCGCCCCCGTTTGCGTTGCCAAAGGCGAAGACGAAATCGCTGCACGTATTCGCGAAATCGCCACAGAAAACGGTGTACCCATCCACCGCGACCCGCCAACCGCCCGCGCCATCCACGCGACGGTTGAGGTAGGACACGAGATCCCGCCAGAACAATACCGCGCCATCGCTGCGGCCCTACGGTTCGCCGAAATTATGCGTAAAAAAGCCAAAGAAAGAGGATTAAATTGACCCCGACAGAAGTTCGAAAACTCGTCGCCTTAGCAGAACACGGCAAGTCCCGTGATATGGCCATATATGCTCAATCATGCAGTAAAATTGAGGGGATACAGGCGAAAATAAATGCGCTGCATGCGGATAAACGTCAACAAAATCTTTCAGGCGATGGTGACTTTAACGCCCTTGCCCGTTGGCAACGCTGGTCAGAAACCGAGATCGCCAAATTGCAATCGCTACACAATGAAGCCGCAAAGGAAAAAGAAGTTGCGCGGCAAGTAGCCGTAAAATCAGTTGCCAAAGTGCAGGCGTTGGAAATCCTGCTTAAAAAGGCTTTGAAAGAGGATATCTTGATAAAACGCAGACGCGCCGAGCAGAATGGTCAACCACCCGACGCGTGAGTTTTATTCCGCTAGGATGCGTTCAAATTCGTCGGCAAAACCCGAATACGACATGTTCGACATAGTCTGCCCGTTAATCACAAACGTCGGTGTGGAGTTAACACCATCGGCCTCAGCATTTTCAGTAGAGGACTTTACCATCGCCTGCGCGGTTACGTTGTCTTGCATGCAAGCCTCCATATCCGTTTGGTTCATTCCGGCAAGGCGCCCGATTGCATAAAGGTTATCGACAACCCCAACCGCGTCTTCGGCCGCCGTCCACTCGCGCTGTTTATCATAGATCATAGAGGCGATCCCGAAGTACCGATCCGGCCCGCCACAACGCGCCACCATGTCGGCCCAAAGGCCTAGACGATCAAAGTAAACGCCGCGATAAATCATGCGAACCTTACCCGTATCGATGTAGTTTTCCGTAATCAACGGCAGCACATCGGAATGGAAATTTGCACAATGCGGGCAAGTGAACGAAGCGTATTCAACCATCGTGATGGGCGCATCTTCAGCCCCAACCGACATTTCTTCCAGCACTACGGCCTCGTCACTTTGGGCGAAGGCAGGCATTGCACTGTATGCTGCTGTGGCCCCCATCATGGCAAGGGCGGCACGGCGGGTTAGGCTTAGTTGTTCTGTCATCATTTTTCCTTCTGAAACCATTTCACTTGTTTAATACGTTCTTACCGAGGTTTTCCAGCGCCGCCCGTAATCTGTCATCCGTGACAGGAGCCAGCGACGTGGTCAGCTCTGCTGCTTGCGTGGCAGACAAGGCCTTGGGCGCCATCGGTTTATGCGCAAAAGTTGCCGCTTGTTCGGCAAACCCGACCTCGCCCGTCTGGGTGATCCGAATGCGTGATATCGCGCTGTAGCCGTAACAAGCGTTAACTTTTTCTTTAAGTTCCGGCAGCATCATCTGCAATTCAGGGGCACGCGCACCGTCGGTCAGCACCGTCAGCGTCGCCCCGAACCCCTCGCGGGCATAAGAAACCTTAACGGGTTGCGCGATTGCTGCCACGGTTTGGCCGACAATCTCTGCCCAATGGGTTAAAAGACGGGTCTCGGCAAAGCCACGGCGTTCGCCCACACGACGGATACGCTTGCTGACCAAACCACCCGTTTGCAAAAACCCGCGCGAGCGGCGTTTTGCAGGGGTAAAGGCCTTGCCTTTTGCTGGTTTTTCGTCAGATTTATACGCCATGCGACTCTCGAAATTTCATCACAGCCATAGTAACGCCGATACTGGCAAGGTCCATCCCTCTTTGGGGGTCGGCGTAATAACGCCTGCGTGAACAAATGATTAACGATATCCTGCTCGATTGGTATGACGCCAACGCTCGCTCGATGCCCTGGCGCATTCCGCCCGCTGACAGCCGCAACGGTGTGCGACCGGACCCCTACCACATCTGGCTGTCCGAAGTCATGTTGCAACAAACCACCGTTGCCGCCGTAATCCGGTATTTCCTTATCTTTCAGAAGCGCTGGCCCGATGTACATGCGCTGGCCAATGCCGATGATGCCGATGTCATGGGGGCTTGGGCTGGCCTTGGTTATTACGCCCGCGCCCGTAATTTGTTGAAATGTGCGCGACTGATTTCAACGGATTACGGCGGGAAATTCCCTGAGACCGAATCCGGGTTGCTGGCCCTGCCCGGTATCGGTCCCTACACCGCCGCCGCGATTTCAGCCATTGCGTTTGACCGGCAAGCCACGGTGCTGGATGCCAACGTTGAACGTGTTGTCTCAAGGCTTTATGCGATTTCCGAACCCTTGCCAGACAGCAAAAAGACACTGCGCGATTTGGCAGGCCAGTTAACCCCTGCTGAACGCTCCGGCGATTATGCACAGGCCATGATGGATCTAGGGGCCACGATTTGTTCGCAAAAACCGTCCTGTGAAGCTTGCCCGATTGCTGCAAACTGCATGGCGCGTAAGCAAGGGATAGCTGCCGAGCTTCCGAAAAAGCGACCAAAGGCTGCAAAACCGACACGTTATGGCATAGCCTATTTAGCGCAGCGTTCGGATGGTACGGTATTGCTGGAAACCCGCCCTGAAAAGGGATTACTTGGCGGAATGCTCGCCCTGCCGACAACCGAATGGGCCGAGGCCACCGTAATCGAGGCGCCACCCCTTAACGCCAAATGGTCCACGATCCCCACGCCGGTTAAGCATACGTTCACACATTTTCACCTGTTGTTAACGGTGAAAGTCGCGCGCGTCGATAAGACCACCACTCCAGTGCGTGGCGCGTTCGAGGTTCCGCATCCAGACAAACTACCGACCGTCATACGAAAAGCGTATATCGCTGGTATGACCGCAATCGGGGTTGAAAAATGACCTGCGAATGTGTTGAGGTACACTATGTCAAATAGCACCCCACCGCTACGCAGCGCCGCCCCCTTCACCGTATCGTTGATACTGGCCATAACCGTCATCATTGCCGCTATCTTCGGCGGCTGGACGATTGCACTGATCCCGCTCTATGGCCTGTTTCTCAGTTCAGTATTCGACCGGATGCTTGCGGATAACACTACGAACATGGACCCGGAAACCGACGATGACCTTCTGTATTGGCACAGAATCTTAACCATCATCTGGTTCCCCATCCAACTGTTCTTCATCATTTTCGCACTGATCGCCGCGACACGTTTTGACCATATGTCGACCCTGCAAAGTATACTTTTGTTCGCTGCAATCGGCATTGCAACGGGCGGGATCGGCATCGTTTACGCCCACGAGCTGATCCATCAAAAGAACAAGCTCGAACGCAATCTTGGCGATGCTCTGCTAGCGATGGTCCTTTACGGACACTTCCGCACCAAGCATATCCTGATCCACCACCGTTACGTCGGCACCCCTGCCGACCCTGTAACCGCACGATATAACGAAGGTTTCCATCGCTTCTTTTTCCGCCTTATCCCCGAAGGCATGATCGCATCATGGAAAGTGGAGTCCGCGCGATTGGCGACTAGAGACCTGCCCGTTTACGACAGGTCCAACCCGTTCTGGCGCTACACACTTTGGCCGCTGGGGTTCTTGGTTATGGCTGCCCTGATCGGTGGCTGGTTCGGCGTTGGGCTTTATTTAATGCAAGCGTTGATTGCCGTCACTTTTCTGGAGCTCACCAACTACGTCGAACACTACGGCCTAGTCCGTAAACACCTTGGCGAGGGGAAATATGAAAACGTCCGCCCACACCATTCATGGAATTCGTCGCGGCGGTTTACCAATTATTTGTTAATCAATCTGCAACGCCATTCCGACCACCACTACAAACCCGAGCGCCGCTTTCCATTGTTGCAGACCTACTCGGAATCCGAGGCCCCGCAGCTGCCATATGGTTACCCGATCATGGCCGCGATGGCATTGATACCACCGCTTTGGCGGCGCGTCATGAATCCGCGTGTTCGCAAGTGGCGGGCGATGTATTACCCCGAGGTCACCGACTGGAAACCATATAACAAAGCGACTAACCCGCCACCTCGCTAGATTTTCGCAGCAACGCGTCGTGGTAATCCATCAACGGCGGAATGCCACGAGGGAACTTTTTGAGCAGGTCGGAAAGGTGGCTGGTTTCGGGCAGACTTGGTAAGAATGGCATGGGAAGCTCCGTTTGGTTTTCCTCAACTATACCTACCCGCGATCCCGCAACAAGCGCGACTGCTGGCGTTTCCAGTCCTGCTTTTTCTCGCTCGCGCGTTTGTCTTGCTTCTGTTTACCCTTGGCGATTCCCAGCAGCAGCTTCGCGCGACCTTTATCGTTGAAATAGATTTTCAGCGGCACCAAAGTCATTCCTTGGCGGCCGACCTCGGCCCATAATTTTGATAGTTCTTTCTTGCTAACCAGCAGCTTACGCCGGCGCCGTTCTTCGTGTTGAAATGTCTTGGCCTGTTCGTATTTCGGGATATGGGCGTTGACCAACCACAGCTCCCCATTTTCGACAGCTGCGTAACTCTCGGCGATATTCACGCCGCCCGCCCGCATAGATTTCACCTCGGAACCCTCAAGCACAATTCCGCATTCCAGCGTATCTTCGACCGCATAATTGTACCGCGCCTTCCGGTTCTCGGCGACGGTCTTGTTATTGGGGTCAGCTTTCTTGCGCGGTGCCATCAGTCTGTTATCCGTTTGCCGTTCAGGCGGGTCATTTCTACGTCGTCAGGGGCTTCCCACATCGACTCGATAAAGTCGAACATGTCACGAGTCACCTCGAACTGAAAGGTCTCCGCTTGTTCAACGTTACGTTTTTGCACGCGCTGCCAGCGAATGCCGATCGGGACATCGCGCATCTGGGCACAATTACGTTGAACGCGTTCGTAGAACCATTCACACAGCAGCTCATCTGGCTTGTCGGCGCTGTGCAGGCGTTGCATCCACTCGTCGATCGAAAAGCGCATGCCGTTAATGGATTGCGCCAATTCATCCGAATAGGTCGATTTTCCCGCACCCGTTGCCCCGCAAACGAGGTGTATGTCCGCGCGGCGTTCAGACATAGTTAATTAATCAGCCCCGCGTGACGCATCGCGTCTTCGATCTGCGTTTTGGTTTCAGGCAGCAAATCCGTTAACGGCGAGCGCACTTCGTCTGTACATTTCCCCAAAACGGTCAACCCATGTTTGGCGCCGACGACACCCGGCTCGACAAAAATCGCGGTGTGCAGCGGCATTAATTTATCCTGAAGCGCCAGCGCTTTGGTGTAATCCCCTGCCATCGTAGCGTCCTGAAATTCAGCACAAAGCTTCGGGGCCACATTGGCTGTCACCGAAATGCAGCCATGACCGCCTTGCGCGTTATATCCCAACGCCGAGGCATCCTCGCCCGAAAGCTGGATGAAATCGTTACCACAGGTGATCCGTTGGGAAGAAACCCGCACGATGTCACCCGTTGCATCCTTCACACCGACAATACGCGGCAGCTTGGCCAACTCGCCCATCGTCTCGGGCGTCATGTCAATGACCGAGCGGCTAGGGATGTTGTAGATGAAGATCGGAATATCGCTGGCATCGTGCACAGCAGTAAAATGCGCAATCAGCCCGCGTTGTGTTGGCTTGTTGTAATAAGGCGTCACAACCAACGCACCATCCGCGCCGACTTTCTCGGCGAATTGTGCGAACCGGATCGCCTCGATTGTGTTGTTCGAACCTGCACCTGCGATCACAGGCACACGGCCCGCGGCAGTTTGCACGACGACCTCGATCACGCGTTCATGTTCGTCATGGCTTAGTGTGGGCGATTCACCAGTGGTACCGACAGGCACCAATCCATGGCTACCCTCGGCAATATGCCATTCGACAAGCGCCTTCAGCGCGTCTTCATCCACCTTGCCGTTTTTGAACGGGGTGATAAGCGCTGGCATAGAACCTTTGAACATGTGGGGCCTCCGAGGTGAATAAACGGTTAACCGCAGCACTAACGGCGAATTGATGCCACCGCAAGCAAGCGATACAAGACATATAAGCCAAAATAGTGTTATACGACCAAAAAATACTAAAAAATGCATTGAGGCACTATGAGATTTTCGAAATACCACATCGGGTTACCTGTGGCGCTGGCGATATTCGTTGGTGGCGTTTGTGGCGCGGTCGCACAGACTCCGTCCCAAAACGGGGTGGCCTTGGCAACGGCCTTGTCTGCCGCAGAGACAGGCGATTGGGATAATGCGGCGGCAATTGCACGGCGAAACCAAGACCCGATTGCGCCCGAAATTATTGAATGGCAACGCCTGCGGGCGGGCACCGGAACATTCAATGAATACGAAGCGTTTTTGTCCGCCAACTCCGATTGGCCTGGCCTGCCGCTGATGATGAAAACCTCCGAAGCTGTTATTCCGCTTGATGCTGACCCTATGCGCATCCGCCGGTATTTCGCCAATCAGCAACCCCAAACGGGGCGCGGTGCGTTGGCATTGGCGCTAGCCCTGAAAGCCACCCACAACCCAAATGATTCCGCTGCCGAGGCTGTACGTGCGTGGCGCAATTTCAACTTGTCCCAAGCCGAGCAATCCGCCCTTTGGAACGCCTTCCAAGCCGCCCTTCAGCCTTATAATTTCGATCGCCTCGATCGCCTGTTATGGAACCGGCGTGTGACCGAAGCCCAGCGGATGTTATCGTTCGTGTCCGCCGATCAGCGCAAATTGGCCGAGGTACGCATCGCCCTTATCCGCGATAAAAACGGTGTGGATGCGATGATAAACGCGTTGCCAAATTCGCTCAAAGACGACGCGGGGCTGGCATATGACCGTTTCCGCTGGCGTATCAGCAAGGATTATTGGGACAGCGCCCATGATATGCTGGTGCAGCGTTCCGGTTCGCGTGACAGCTTAGGTCGCCCTGAATTCTGGTCAGACAAACGCCGCTCCTATGCGCGTCGTGCCATGCGCACTGGCGATAGTCGCACCGCTTACTATCTGGCCAGTCAGCATTTTCTGGCACCAGGTCAAAACGGATATTCCGATCTGGAATGGCTGTCGGGCTTCCTTGCTTTGCAAAAGTTGAACGATCCCGCGCGGGCCATTCAGCACTTTCGCAATTTTCGTGCATCCATCGTTTCGCCAATCAGTGTTGGCCGTGCAGGCTACTGGTTAGGCCGCAGTTATGAAGCGATGGGAGATACTGCAAACGCCAAGTCCTCGTACGCTTTAGCGGCGACATATCAGACCAGTTTTTATGGGCAACTGGCAGCGGAACGCGCAGGGTTGCGCGCAGATCAAAGCATCGCGGGGGCGGAACTACCCGCCGATTGGACAAAACAAGCCTTCTTGCATAGTGACTCTGTTCGGGCGGGCTTTCTATTCCATTTTGCAGGTGAAAATTTGTTAGCACGTAGGTTCCTGACCCACGCATCCGAAAGCCTTCCGGTGCGGGAGCGCGCCGCTTTGGGGCAGCTGGCACTGGACCTCGGCCGACCTAACACCGCGTTGAAAATCGCCAAGGCTGCGGCAACCAACGGCGATGTAATTCCGCGCGCATATTACCCGATCACGGCCCTCGCCGATTTTGACAGCCCGGTTCCTGCCGAACTGGCCCTGGCCATCGCACGACAGGAGAGCGAGTTTAACCCCGCCGCACAAAGCCATGCTGGCGCGTTGGGGTTGATGCAGGTGATGCCCGCAACAGCCAAGAACGTCGCCAAAGGATTGGGAATTTCCTATTCCACCAAAAGCCTTGGCGGCGACTGGGAATATAACGCCCGCATTGGCACGGCATATTTGGCCGAGATGCTGGAACGCTACGATGGGTCCGCCTTGCTGGCTGCTGCGGCTTATAACGCCGGCCCACATCGCGCAGATCGCTGGATCAGGGATTACGGCGATCCGCGCTCGGCCAACGTCGATGCTATCGATTGGATAGAGACAATCCCGTTCCGCGAAACCCGCAACTATGTGATGCGTGTTAATGAAACGTTATTCGTCTATCGCGCCCGTCTTTCAGGCACCGCCCCTACGCATGTTTTGGAACGAGAACTGAACGGGCGCTAGGTAAAAAAGGAACTTTTAATTCCGCCCGCCGTCTGTAAACTTGCCTCAAAACGCATCCCAATGCGCCCAAAGGGCCGCTCTACGGGATTCGCGTCAGTGCCACTTCACAGGCCCTAGCTGCACGCAGCTTCCGGGGGCCATGCGGACAGATGAAATTCTTAACGGTTGGTAAAGGAAAATTAATGACAAACCTCCCCGACACAATGCGCGCGCTGATCCAGCTGGAAGACGGCTATTCCGGAACATCCGAAGGCCCCGCAATTTCTGACGCGAGCTTGTATCTGGAAGAGGCACAAATCCCCGTGCCGACCCCCGCCAAGGGTCAGGTTCTGATAAAACTGCGTGTCGCCTCGGTGAACCCGTCGGATTTACACTTTATTAAAGGTGAGTACGGCCAACCTCGTCGCAAAGGCGTACCCGCAGGTTTTGAAGGTTGCGGCGATGTCGTCGCGGCTGGCGAAGGGGCCGAAGGATTGATAGGTCATCGCGTGGCCTTTGCAGTATCGCTTGGCGGTTCAGGTGCATGGGCGGAATATGCATTAACGGATGCTATCGCCTGCATTCCGCTTCGGCCGGATGTCTCGGATATAGATGGTTCCGCACAAATCGTTAACCCGCTGACAGCGATGGCAATGGTGGATATTGCAGCGGCTGACGGCGACGCCTTTGTTATTTCTGCCGCTACCAGCCAATTGGGTAAGCTGATGATCAGCCTTGCCAAAGATATGAACCTGAAGGTCATCGCGCTGGTACGTCGCGCAGATGCTGTCACACCGCTAAAAGAACTCGGCGCGACCGAGGTGCTGGTAACCACCGCCCCTGACTTCGCCAACCAATTCGCCAGCGCCAGCCGCGCCCTGAAACCCCGCGTGTTTCTGGATGCCGTATCCGACCAGATTTGCGAGACGGTTTTTACCCTGATGCCAAACAACGCCCGCTGGATCAGTTACGGCAAACTCGGCACCGAAGCCCCGCGCCTAACCCAGATGGGCCAACTGATTTTCATGGGGAAGCGGATCGAAGGGTTCTGGCTAACCAACTGGATGCGTACCACCTCGCCCAAGGACCAAGCCCGTGTTGTTGGTGAAGTCCAAGCCCGCTTCGCCGATGGTCGTTGGCACACAGACGTTGCAGCGACTTTGACATTGAAAGAAGTGATTAATGGCCTGGCCAGCGCCACCAAGATCACAGACGGAAAAGTGGTAATAACACCTTAAGAAGATCCATGTTTTTAAAACCAGCAATTCTATGTGTTGCCCTCGCCGCGCCATCGGTCGCACAGCCGGGTTCTGGCACGCGAAAATATACCCAAAAGCCGAGTTCAGCATCACCAAGATGGGCGGAGAAACTTCATGGATGCCCATCGAAGGCTCGATCATGTCAAGCAACATGTATCGCTCCAACTACGCCTTCGAAACTCCACGTTTCACAGGTTTCATCCGCCGCGCAGAATGTAGTGACGGCATGTCAGATGTGACCTGCGGCTGGGCGTTCGAGGCCACACAATAGGGAATG
>Ga0209121_10002983_pt1 | contig 16714 bp, 32 predicted proteins | sample Cruoilmetagenom3_FD_187292 | JGI IMG/M metagenome (GOLD analysis project Ga0209121, IMG submission 187292) | Oil polluted marine microbial communities from Coal Oil Point, Santa Barbara, California, USA - Sample 3 (SPAdes) (version 2) | ecosystem: Environmental > Aquatic > Marine > Oil seeps ... | reverse complement strand
GAAAGGTCGCGGAAGAATAGTTGACTGTGCTGCGGTCGGAGATGATGCAGCCTTGCCCAGGCTGACAGTCTCGTCATAATACTTTGTAACAGGAGAATAAAAAATTATGTTTAAAGGGCTAATTGGACGAAAAGTTGGAATGACCCAGGTTTTCGATGACGATGGGGTTGCACTCCCCGTGACGTTGATCGAAGCTGGGCCTTGTTATGTAACCCAGGTGAAAACCCTTGAGAAGGAAGGTTATGCATCGGTTCAGTTGGGTTTTGAAGAGGCGAAGCCAAAAAGATTGACCGGGGGGCAGCTTGGCCATCTCAAACGCAATAGTTTGCCACCATTAAAAGTACTACGAGAATTTAGAGCAAAATCCCCGGATGTTTCCGAAGGTGACACAATAAATGTGAATATTTTTGAGAACGGTGAACGGGTTGATATTATTGGAACCAGCAAAGGACGTGGTTTTGCCGGTGTGGTAAAGCGCTATCACTTTGCAGGTGGTCCAAGAACACACGGTCAATCAGACCGCTTGCGTGCGCCTGGTTCACTGGGCTCTGGCACGACTCCAGGACGGGTTTTTAAAGGTAAGCGTGGTCCTGGTCGAATGGGTAATGAACGTGTGACATCGTCATATGTGCGGGTGGTTCTGGTTGATCCAGAGCGCAATCTGTTGGCTGTGGATGGTTCTGTGCCAGGTCACAAGGGCAGTATTGTGGTTCTCAAGCCTGCAAGGAAACAATAAAACGCCCTATTGGGCGATAACCAGTAATGGGAGTTGAGTAATCATGGAAGTTGATGTCTTCAACATGAAGGGCGAGAAAGTTAGCACAGCAGAACTGTCTGCAGCGATTTTCGAAGCACCAATAAAAGTTGATTTGATGCATCAGGCATTTGTCAGACAAATGGCTAATAGCCGTCTGGGTACCCACTCGACCAAGGGTCGCAGTGAGGTTTCAGGTGGTGGGCGAAAGCCCTGGCGTCAGAAGGGGACCGGGCGCGCGCGGCAAGGTTCTATTCGAGCTGCCCAGTGGGTTGGTGGTGGGAAGATCTTCACCCCCAAACCCCGCTCATATGAAAAGGCAATGCCAAAAAAGATGCGCAGGGCTGCATTGCGGTCTGCATTATCGGTGAAAGCTTCAGAAGGTGAGATCGTCCTGGTGGACGAACTTAAGATTGATGAAGTGAAAACACGGGTTATGGCTGAATCTTTGCTAAGCCTTGTGGGTGAAAACACAATTCTATTGTTGATCCCCGAGAATGGCCCCGATTATGAAGGGGTTAAGAAGGCTTGCAAAAACCTTGAAAATGTCAAGACCCTGTTAGCCAGTTATTTGAACATCCGCGATCTGCTGAATTATGAACGCGTTGTTGCGCCTGTTGCAGCGTTGGATGTCATTGAAAGTTATCTCGGATAGGTAGGAATGCAATTATGAAAAAGACAGTATTCGACATCATCCGCCGACCGATCATCACAGAGAAATCGAATTATCTCTCATCTTATCTGAATCAATATGTCTTTGAGGTTGACACGAATGCAACCAAATCAACCATCAAAGATGCAATTGAAACGATATTCGACGTCAAAGTGAAACGTGTAAATGTAATGATCGTCCCCGCCAAGCAAACACGGAGTATGCGCACTCGAAGAATGCACACTCGCACAAGCGCTTATAAAAAAGCCATTGTGACCCTTGCTGAAGGCGAACGGATCCCGATTTTTGAAGGGATAGGATAATGGCTGTAAAAGTATATAAACCAAAAACACCTGGAACCCGACATAAAACCAGCTACACTTTTGAAGAAATTACCAAAACGAAACCTGAACGGTCTCTGATTGTTGCTAAGAAGAAAAAAGCTGGTCGAAATATGTACGGTCGCATCACGGTCCGACATCGTGGTGGTGGACAAAAGCGTTATATTCGTCTTGTGGATTACAAGCGAGATAAGCTTAATGTGCCAGCCAAAGTGACTGCCGTTGAATATGATCCCAATCGGACGGCTCGCTTAGCCTTGCTCACTTATGCTGATGGTGAGAAGCGCTACATTGTTGCGCCGGTTGGTTTATCTGTCGGTGACAAAGTCATTTCTGGTGAAGAAATTGATATCCGACCTGGAAACAGCATGAAGTTAGCGAACATCCCGGTTGGAACGACCATTCATAATATTGAGCTGCAGCCTGGTAAAGGTGGACAAATGGTCCGCTCAGCGGGCGCCTCTGCTCAGCTCTTGGCTAAAGAAGGTAAGTACGCCCATGTGCGGTTACCCTCGGGAGAGGTACGTTTAGTTTTGCAGCAATGTCGAGCTTCCATTGGACAGGTTGGGAATGTTGACCATGCGAATATTAAATTAGGTAAAGCAGGGCGAAAACGCCACAAAGGCTGGCGGCCTGCTGTGCGTGGTGTGGCTATGACACCGCGTGACCATCCGCATGGTGGTGGTGAAGGTCGTTCACCGATTGGTATGCCCAGTCCCAAGAGCCCGTGGGGTAAACCCACGTTGGGTAAGAAAACCCGGCATAACAAACGAACTGATAAATATATTCTGCGCCATCGCTCCAAAGCGAAACGGCGCCGTAAGTAATCGATTAGATTAGCGAGAAAGAGGACGCAATTATGTCGCGATCGCTGAAAAAAGGGCCGTTTATCGACCCGAAATTATTGAAAAAAATTGAAACATTAAACGATAAAGGCGAAAAAAAGGTCATCAGGACCTGGAGCCGAGCGAGTACGATCTTCCCCCAAATGGTTGGGCACACCATCGCCGTTCATGATGGGCGCCGCCATGTACCGATATACATTACGGAAAACATGGTTGGCCATCGTTTGGGTGAGTTTGCTCCCACACGATTTTTCCGTGGTCACGTCATTGCAGGACGTGCTGAAAGTCGTGAACGAGAGCGAGAAGGTAGGTAAGATTTATGGCGACTGATATTCGAGCAAAATTAAGCAACCTAGATACTTCTGCCCAAAAGGCACGCTTGGTGGTTGACCTGGTTCGAGGGAAACCGGCTATGGAGGCGTTGACAATTTTGAAGTTCACACCCAACAAAGCTGCTGAACCGGTCCACAAGCTAATTCAATCTGCCATTGCGAATGGTGAAGAGAATTATGGTGTAGCTCGTGAGGATTTGTATGTTCACAAAATCTTTGCCGATGAAGCCCCCACCCGAAAATGGCGGCGATTTGGTGCCCGCGGACGTTTTAAACCGATACTGCGGCGAAAGTCACATGTAACAGTGGTCCTGCGCGAGGTTGAGTAAGGATGCGCATGATGAGTTTATTGATCAATAGGAACCAGGAGTAATTATGGGTCGTAAAGTACATCCAATTGGATTTCGACTAAAAATCAACAAACCTTGGAAAGCCCGCTGGTATGCGGAAGGCAAGGATTATCAGGATAACCTGCATCAGGATTTAGAAATTCGCGAGAAGATCCGTAAGGATAACGATCGAGCTGGTATCTCTGATATTGAAATTGAACGTTTTCCCGGTAAGCTGAAAATCTACGTTCACACAGCGAAACCCGGCATTCTTATTGGCCGCAGCGGTGAGAACATCAAAGGTTTGCGGCGTGAATTGGAAGCGATGACCGGTGAGAAAATTGATCTGGACGTCAAAGAAATTAAAGCACCCGACCTGGATGCTTATCTTGTGGCTGAAAATATTGCTGGGCAGTTGTTACGACGCATTAGCTACCGTCGAGCGATGCAACGTGCCATTCAGCAAGGCATGCGACAAGGTGCAGAGGGCGTCAAAGTGATGGTTTCTGGTCGGTTGGGTGGTGCAGAGATGTCACGCAGTGTGTGGTTGCGAGAAGGACGAGTACCTTTGCAAACCTTGCGCGCCGATATTGATTATGCACAAACAGAAGCACTGACAACCTATGGTCAGATCGGTATTAAAGTTTGGATTTATAAAGGTGATATATTGCCTGAGGTGGAAGAGGAAGCAGAAGCCACTGAAGGTGTTTACGTTAGTTAGTGTTACATTGCTGGCCTATTCAGCTGGCAATGAGTGAGGTAGTCATTATGTTAATGCCAAAACGAGTAAAGTTCCGCAAGCAAATGCGGGGACGCATGAAGGGTAAAGCTTATCGTGGCTCAGAAATTTCCTTTGGGGATTATGGCCTACAAGCTTTAGAGCCCGGATGGGTAAGCGCTCGGCAGATCGAGTCCGCTCGACGTGCTATGGTGCACGAAATGAAACGGCGCGGTAAGGTGTGGATTCGGATCTTCCCGGATAAGCCCTATACCAAACGTGCCGCTGAAAGCCGCATGGGTAAGGGTAAGGGCGCGGTGGAATATTGGGTTGCTGTCGTCAAACCCGGACGAATCATGTTCGAGGTGGGCGGTACCGATGAAGAGACAGCCCGGGAAGCACTCCTTCGTGCAAAGTATAAATTATCTGTGAAGACAAAAATTGTCTCACGTGGTATTGCAGGGGAGGCGTAAGGATGAAAGCAGCAGAGATTAGAAAATTAAATGATGCTGAAATTGAAGAAGCGCTCACCGACTCTCGCCATGAATTGTTGAACCTTCGGTTCCAAGCCATTACCGGTCAGACAACTGACACAAGCCGTATTCGAGTTATCCGTCGAGACATTGCACGTATGGAAACAATTTTACGGGAGCGAGAATTAGCAAAGGTGGATGAGGAGAGTGAAGCATGAATAATCGACGTCGTTTAGTAGGGACTGTCGTTAGTAATAAAATGCAGAAAACTGCAGTCGTTGCCGTTGAACGTGTTTTCCGCCACCCACTTTATCATAAGGTGGTTCGAACGGAAAAACTCTTCAAAGCACATGACGAATTGGGTGTCAATCCTGGCGATAAAGTGAGAATCGTTGAAAGTAAACCGATTTCACGCACAAAACGATGGGTTGTCGAAGAAATTCTACGTGAGGAAGTGCGCGCTGAAGACGATACGGTTGAAGAATTGGGAGTGTAGGCCATGATCCAACAAGAAACCAGAATGAAAGTGGCTGATAACACCGGTGCAAGAGAACTTCTGGTGATTCACATTACCGGTAGCTCTCGACAGCGCTATGGCTATGTTGGTGACATTGTCGTCGGCACTATCAAATCCGCTACCCCACAGGCAACTGTGAAAAAAAGTGAGATTGTTAAGGCGGTCATTGTTCGGACAGCAAAAGAATGGCGCCGTTCTGATGGCTCCAGCATCCGGTTTGATGATAACGCTGTTGTCATTCTTGATAACGATGGTGTGAATCCACGTGGCTCTCGCATCTTTGGCCCTGTTGCTCGCGAATTACGTGAAAAAGGCTTTACAAAGATTGTTTCGCTAGCGCCAGAAGTAATATAGCCAGGTTGATAGGAGTTAGGCAATGAAGAGAAAGATAAAAAAAGGTGATCGCGTAGTCGTGATCAGCGGCAAAGATAAAGGAACGATGGGTGAGGTTATTCGTGTTCTGCCTGATGAAGGCCGTGTCATCGTGCAAGGTGTGAACATTCGGATTAAACATCAAGCTCAAACCCAATCCGGTGGAAAAACTGTTCCGGCTGGAAAGATCGAGTTTGAAGCGCCTATTGATATTTCCAATGTGATGCTTGTTGATCCGAAAAATCAGAAACCGACCCGTGTTCGTATTGAGAGAAAAGATGGCAACCCGATCCGTGTGTCAGCACGAACCGGCACGCCGATAGACAAATAGGCTGCCATTTGGAGTAAAGAATGAATAGACTAAAAGAAATTTATAAGGAAGAGATCGCGCCAGAACTTTTTGAGGAATTATCCTTCGAAAACGTGATGCAGATCCCAAAAATTACAAAAATAGTCGTGAACATTGGTGTTGGCGAAGCATTGGAAAATCCCAAGGTCCTCGACGAAGCAGTACGCGACATGACGACAATAACTGGTCAACATCCCGTTGTGACAAAATCAAAAAAATCCATCGCGAATTTTAAATTGCGCGCAGGAATGCCAGTTGGTGTCAAGGTAACCCTCCGGGGTGACCGAATGTGGTCGTTTTTGGACCGATTGGTGAATGTTGCCTTACCTCGTGTACGGGACTTTCGTGGCATTTCCCCCGATTCTTTTGATGGACGCGGGAACTACACACTGGGTTTACGAGAACAATTGATCTTTCCAGAGATCAATTATGATGATGTTCAAACGGTACAAGGGATGGAAATTACCATCGTAACAACGGCTGATAATGATGATCAGGCGCGTGCGTTGCTGACAAAAGTTGGAATGCCGTTTAGGAAAGGATAGTATGGCTAAAAAGTGTATGATTTATCGTGAGAAGCGACGAAAATATCCTAATCAGGTTGTAAACCGTTGCCGACGCTGTGGGCGTCCAAGAGGTTATATTCGTAAGTTTGGTTTGTGCCGTATTTGTTTTCGGGAATTAGCCTTGGAAGGCAAAATTCCTGGTGTGACCAAGTCGTCGTGGTAGATCGACGGAGGTATTATCGATGAATGTTACAGACCCTATTGCAGATATGTTAACCCGTATTCGCAATGTTGCCATCAGCAATGGCGCATTGGTGAGTATGCCCAGTTCAAAAGTGAAGGCAGAGATTGCCCGAATTTTGATGGAAGAAGGTTATATTGAAAGTTTTGATGTGGTAGAAGGACTAAAACCCCATCAAGAAGTATTACGCATCCGCCTGAAATACATTGGTGAAAGGCGCGACCGCCGACCCTTACTTACAGGGTTAGAGCGTGTGAGTCGACCTGGCTGCCGGGTGTATACCAAGAAAACGGATATTCCCTGGGTGCTTTCAGGGATTGGCGTAGCAATTATGTCAACCCCAAAAGGTATTATGACCGGCCAACGCGCCCGAAAGATGGGTGTGGGTGGTGAAATTTTGTGTAAAGTATGGTAGCGCCTGGCGCTAATGGAGGTATGAGATATGTCCCGAATTGGACGTTTACCAATTGAGGTTCCGGCAGGCGTTGATGTCAAAATTGATGGCTCTTATGTGCATGTAAAGGGGCCAAAGGGTGAGATGGAATTCACATTTTCACCTGAGATCAATATTAAAAAAGATGATGGAATGATTGTGGTCGAACGACCCAGCGACCAACCCATGCATCGTGCGCTTCACGGCACAACCCGCTCAGTGATCAATAATATGGTCGTGGGTGTTAGTAAAGGTTTTGAACGCGTGCTGGAAATTATTGGGGTTGGATACCGCGCTGAACTGAAAGGAAAAGACCTCATTATCAATGTTGGTTTTTCACATCCAGTTATCGTGGAACCACCTGAAGGCATCAGTTTTGATGTTGATATGAAAGTTCGCCAGATCAAAGTATCTGGTTATGACAAACAAGTTGTTGGCCAGGTTGCGGCAGATATTCGCAAGTTGCGACCACCTGAGCCTTACAAGGGCAAGGGTATTCGCTATCAGAACGAATATGTTCGTCGTAAACCGGGTAAAGCTGGCAAAACAGTATTATAAGTTTGAAGGTGAAATAATATGGCAAAGAAATCACGGAATGAGGCTCGTTTACGCCGGCATCGTCGTGTTCGTAAGAATATTTTTGGGACACTGGAACGTCCGCGTATGAACGTATTTCGAAGCTCACAAGAAATTTACGTCCAAGTCATTGATGATTTGCGTGGATATACCCTGGCTTCTGCTTCGAGCATTGATAAAGAATTAAGCGCCGAAATGGACGGGCTTACGAATTTAGAGCAGGCGAAAAAGGTCGGTCTGGCGATCGCCCAACGCGCCCAAGACGCCGGGATCAAAAAAGTCGTTTTTGACCGTGGTGGGTATAAGTATATTGGTCGGGTGAAAGCCCTGGCTGAAGCTGCCCGAGAAGGCGGCCTGGAATTCTAGGAAAGAGGCAACTATGTCGGACTACCAAACAGAAAATCAATTTGATGAGCGCGTTATTGATATTGCTCGTGTTGCAAAAGTTGTAAAAGGCGGCCGCCGGTTTTCTTTCCGCGTGGTGATGGTGATTGGAGACAATGCTGGTCGTGTTGGCCTTGGCATTGGGAAAGCCAATGCAGTGCCAGATGCAATCCGCAAAGCGAGTGACCGAGCGCGAAAAGATATGCGCAAAATAAACTTAAGTGGCACGTCAATCCCCCATGAGGTGATTGGAAAACAGAGTGGCGCAAAAGTATTGATCCGCCCAGCGGCACCTGGTACGGGTGTTATTGCGGGTGGCGGCGTGCGTGCGGTTTTAGAAGCGGCTGGCGTTCATGATATTTTGACCAAGTCCTTAGGCAGCAATAATATTTTGAATGTTGTACGAGCGACATTCAACGCCCTTGATCAACTTAAATCGGTCAGGGATCAAGCAGCTTATCGCAGTAAATCAATAGATCAAGTTAAACCTTATTGGGAGCGCGAGACAAATGGCTAGGAAAAATAAATCGAAATTACAAATTACCTTGGTCAAGAGCCCCATTGGGTACTCAAAACGACAAAAAGCAACCTTAAAAGCGTTAGGCCTGAAAAAGGTCAACCAGACGGTTACTCAAGTTGAAAATGACGCTGTACTCGGCATGATCAACAAGGTATCTCACCTGGTTAGCGTGGAAAAGGCGTAAGGTGTTATTATGAAATTACATGATTTAAAACCAAATGAAGGTGCACACAAGGACCGCAACCGTGTAGGTCGCGGTACAGCTGCAGGTCAGGGGAAAACCTGTGGTCGAGGGATGAAGGGGCAAAACTCCCGTGCTGGTGGTGGCGTACCTTTGTATCATCAAGGTGGTAATTTGCCGTTTTACCGCAAACTACCTTTCAAACGCGGCAAGGGATTTAGTATTATTGATCGCGTCCGCTATGCAGAGGTTAATTTAGAACAATTGGCTGGTTTCAATGCGGATAGTGAGATCACCCCTGAGGTGTTGTTCGAGTCAGGCATCATTAATGACTTAGAAACACCTGTCAAGATTCTCGGCCGCGGTGATGTTTCAGTTGCCCTCACAGTAAAAACGAACCAGATCTCCAAAGGCGCTCAGGAAAAACTGGAAAGCGCTGGCGGTAAAGTTGAAATTATTGAAAAATAGAATGTGTGTCTATGGCTATGGTAAGGAGAGCTAACAAATGAAACAATCTGCTTGGCGCTACCTTTGGAAATCAAAAGATATTAGAAGGAAATTATTAATCAGTCTTGCCTTGCTGGCTGTCTATCGTCTGGCTTCGAATGTGCCAGTTCCTGGCATTGATCGGGAATTGGTGGCGCAATTAACCCAGACTGGTGGTGCAGCTGGCGGTTTGATCAACATGCTGGATATGTTATCCGGTGGTGCTGTTTCAAACTTCTCGGTGCTGGCGATGGGCGTTTATCCATATATTACCGCCCAAATTATTCTCCAGCTACTTACACCGATCATCCCCGCCCTCGAGCGGAAGATGCAAGAGAATCCCACTGAAGGGCGAGCCTGGATGGAGAGATGGACGATGATTTTGACAGTGCCGATGGCTGCTCTTTCTGCTGTCGGACAGATCAATATTTTCAACGCTATTCTAGGTCAATCGGTGGCAGCACAGTTTGGTTTTAGTGGTGATGTTTTGATCCCTACCCTGGCGACGATTTTCTCGATGATTGCCGGCACGATGTTTGGTGTTTGGTTGGGTGAATTGATCTCGGAATTTGGGATCCGCAACCAGGGTCTATCCCTGATTATTTTTGCGGGGATTGTCTCAAACATCCCCCAAAACTTATTTACCCTGCTCAGTAATCAATCTTATTGGTGGTTGATCTTCATTGTTTTAGCACTCCTGATTGTGACCATCTTTGCTGTTGTCTATGTGCAACAAGGACGACGGCACGTCCCAGTGATGTTCCCCGGTCGGCGAGTTGGAAGCCGGATGTCAATGCCAGTAAAGAGCACCGTGCCCTTGATGGTCAACATGGCTGGTATGATCCCGATTATATTCGCGCAATCCCTCATGACATTCCCGACAATTATTGCCAGTTTCTTCAATAATTCTGAGGTGAACTGGATCCGGAATGCGTCTGCCTGGATACAAAATGTATTGGGTGGTGAGGGTGCTCTCTACCCTGTCATTTTCTTTTTCATGGTAGTGTTATTTACATTTTTCTACACTGACATCCTCTTTACCCAACAGAACTATGGCGAGAATCTAAAAAAGCAAGGTGCACAAATTCCGGGTGTTGCCCGGGGTGGACCCACGCAAAACTACTTAACTAAGGTACAACGACGCATCACATTGCCAGGGGCTTTGTTCCTGGGTGTGGTGGCGGTATTACCTTATGTCCTTGGGTTATTCCTGCCAGAAGGTCTTTCACAAACCAGTATCTTCATTGTTTCATCAACAGGTCTGTTAATTGTTGTGGGTGTTGTTCGAGACACTTTCCAGATCATTGAAACGGATCTTAAGATGCATGGTTATGACGATCGGTTGATTCGTTAGGAGTATTTACGATGGCACCTATGTACATTGTGATGTTAGGACCACCTGGGGCTGGTAAAGGCACCCAGGCGAAGAAAATTGCCCAGAAATTAGACCTGGTGCACATTTCTACGGGTGATCTCTTTCGAGAAAACCTCAAGAATGAGACAGAACTCGGAAAACTGGCGCAAGACTATATGAATAAAGGTGAATTGGTGCCAGATGACGTCACAGTGCGTATGGTTGAAGAACGTTTAGCGCGGCCCGATTGTGCTACTGGGGCTGTATTGGATGGTTTTCCACGCACCCCCGAGCAGGCTAAAGCATTAGATGCTCTTTTAGAAAAATTATGCAATAAAGTCAGCTTGGTGCCATACATCAAGGTACATGATGAGGTATTGGTGGAACGATTGAGCGGTCGTTGGATGAGCCAATCAGGACGTGTTTATCATGCTAAATACAATCCGCCCAAGGTTAAATGGGTTGACGACGTCGATGGTTCACCACTTTACCAGCGGGAAGATGATAAACCAGAAACTGTTCGACACCGCATTGAAGTGTACAACGAGCAGACGGCACCATTGATCAAATATTACGAAGAAAAAGGCATCCTCGTTGAAATTGATGGCACGCAAGAAATTGAAGATGTAACGGAAGACATCATGCTAGCGATAGAGGAGGCTTAAGGGTATGTCTTGGGAGCGTTCGATCAATATTAAATCATCCTTTGAGATCGAACTCATGCGTGAGGCTGGACGCATCAATGCCGAAGCATTGGCTGCAGCAGTTGCAGAGGTCAGACCAGGTGTTACAACCCTTGAACTGAACGAAGCATTTGAAGCTGTTCATAAAAAGTACGGCGTGTACTCACCATTTAAGAATTATCCGGGACCAGTGCCCTATCCAGCAAGCATCTGCACCAGTGTGAATGATGAATTGGTGCATGGAATCCCAAACAAGCGGAAACTCCGTGATAGCGATATTATCAGTATCGATTGTGGCACCGTTTACAAAGGATTTGTTGGTGATATGGCCATTACTGTCCCTGTGGGTTCGATAAATCCAGAGGTGCAAGAATTGCTGGACATCACCAAACAAGCCTTAGACATCGCCATATCAAAGATGGTTCCAGGTAACACCGTTGGAGACATTGGCCATGCTGTAGAAACTTACGTTGAAAGTAATGGATTTTACATCACCCGTACCTATACGGGTCATGGTGTTGGACGAAAGATGCATGAAGGACCACAGGTTCCAAATTATGGCAAACCCGGACGAGGTTTGCGTTTGCAAGAAGGGATGACAATTGCCCTTGAGCCGATGGTTCTGGTTGGTACGCCTGATACCATTGTCAAGCCTGATAACTGGACAGTAGCTTCAGCAGATGGTTCATTAACGGCCCATTTTGAGCATACAGTGGCCATTACCAGTAACGGACCGGAAATTCTGACAGTTGTTTAGGAAAGATTGACTGGACGAAGATATTTGCAACAGGTATAATAATCACTTTGCAATAGTACGTAGCAAGACATGAGGAGATTAGACATGAAAGTATCATCATCAATAAAGAAGCGCTGTGCAAAATGCAAAATTGTCAAACGCAATGGGCGTTTGTATGTCATTTGTGAAAACCCGAAGCATAAACAGCGACAAGGATAAGGAATTATTATGGCACGTATAGAAGGCGTTGACCTGCCACGCGGTAAGCGCGTTGAGATTGGTCTCAGGTATATTTATGGTATTGGTCCAACTCGGGCTAAGGAAATCGTTGAAGCAACCGGTGTTAATCCGGATGTGCATGTCGATGACCTTACCGATAGTGATGTTTCAAAAATGCGCGACTTCATAGCCAGCAATTATACGGTTGAAGGTGACCTTCGCCGTCAGGTGCAGATGAACATCAAGCGCTTAATTGAAATTGGTACCTATCGAGGCTTGCGACATCGTCGCGGCTTGCCTGTACGCGGGCAGCGGACGAAAACCAATGCTCGTACTCGCAAGGGTCCGAAAAAGACGGTTGCCGGTCGCGGCCGCCGCCGAGGTGTTGGTAAGAAATAAATTGATATAAGATAAATCATTCTGTCTGTCATCTGGGGTTCTCCTTCCTTTCTCCCCCGCGGCAAGATCGACAGCAGGCTATGATTAACGAAAGATTGAGTGAGGTAGAATGGCAAAAAATCCACAAAGATCACGGCGTTCAGCAGGAGCACGAAAAGTAAAACGCCACATGTCGTCTGCACAGGTACATGTGATGGCTTCTTTCAACAACACGATTATCACAGTTACTGACTCACAAGGTAACACAGTGTGTTGGGGAAGTGCAGGTTCTGCAGGCTTTAAGGGCTCTCGAAAGAGCACTCCTTTTGCTGCACGGTTGGCGACAGAACAGGTAATGAAGACCGCACAAAGCTTAGGCATCCAGGAAGTTGATGTCATTATCAATGGACCTGGTCCTGGTCGTGAGGCTTCAATCCGTGCTGTTCAGGGTATGGGTATTACTGTCAAATCCATTGAAGATGTGACCCCAGTCCCCCATAATGGCTGTCGACCACCCAAGAGACGCCGCGTCTAGTAAAAAGTAAGAGAGGAACTACATGGCAAGATATACTGGTCCGGTATGTAAATTATGCCGGCGAGAAGGTGAGAAATTATTCTTAAAGGGTGAACGTTGTTTTACAAATAAGTGTGCGATCGAAAAACGTTCTTATCCCCCAGGAGAACACGGCCGATATAGAGGTCGACGAAGTCGGGAATCGGATTATTCACGACAATTACGCGCTAAGCAGAAGGCGAAGCGCATTTACGGTGTGTTAGAGCGACAATTCAGACGCTACTTTAATAATGCACAACGAAAACCTGGCTTGACTGGTTTAAACCTGCTGCAAATCTTGGAATCTCGTCTGGATAATGTGGTTTACCGATTGGGATTTGCAGAGAGTCGAAATCAAGCTCGTCAGTTAGTCAACCACGGCCACTTCTTTTTGAATGGCCGCCGCAATAATGTGCCTTCGACCATTCTCAAACCTGGTGATATGCTTGAGGTGCGAGAGGAATCTGGCAAGCGAACGTATTTCAAGATGCTTAAACAAGCTGATGATATTCGTACACCACCAGCATGGGTTGAGTCTAATGTCAGCAACCTGTCTGGTCGGGTGATACGTTTACCTGAGCGTGCTGAGATTGATGGTAACTTGAACGAACAGCTTATCGTCGAGTACTACTCACGATAGACTGGTCAATGGTAGTGCAATTAACTGCACTGGTAAGGGATGTGACGTGACTGTAACAATTAGTATGGTAAAACCAAAAGTCGAACGGATTGCAGAAGCACGCAATTATGGCAAGTTTGCCATTGGCCCGCTGGAGCGAGGCTTTGGTAACACAATTGGTAATGCGTTGCGCCGTGTTTTACTGTCTTCATTGCCAGGTGCTGCTGTAACATCCATCCGAATTACAGATGTCTTACATGAGTTTTCTGAGATTGAAGGCGTCAGAGAAGATGTCATCCGGGTGGTGTTGCAATTGAAGAAATTGCGCATGATACTTTTTGATGTGGATGTTGCTCATTTGCATTTGGAAGTCAGTGGTGAAGGAACAGTGACAGCTGCAGACCTCATTTGTCCACCAGAGGTGGAGATTGTCAATCCTGATTTGTACCTATTCACTGTCGATGACAAGCAAGTTGATCTGGAAATTGATCTCACTGTTGAACGGGGACGCGGTTATTCTCCTGCAAACGAACGGGGAGATCATTTGCCAATTGGCGAGCTAACGGTTGATGCAATTTTTACGCCTGTTCGCAAGGTTAATTGGACAGTAGGCTCTGCCCGGGTGGGTCAAAGCACCAATTACGACCGTCTTAACCTCGAGATTTGGACGGATGGTACGGTTTCACCAGAGCAAGCGATGAGTGATTCATCGAAGATTTTGATTGATCACTTACGTTTCATTGCTGGGATCAGTGAACAACTTCTGGCGGTTCCTATCGAGATAGCAGAACCAGAACCGACAGTAAATAGTGAAGCCATTGAAATGCCAATCGAAAATCTTGACCTTACGGTTCGAGTGTTTAATTCACTCAAGCGCACAGGTGTGACCATGGTTGGTGATGTCTTGGAACTTCTTGAAAAAGGCGATGAAGCCGTCCTGGCGATACGTAATTTTGGTGAGAAAAGCCTTGAAGAATTGAAAGAAAAAATGGCTGAAAAAGGCTTCTGGGAAGAAAAAGAAGCAACGGAGAAATAAACTTATGCGACATAAAGTTAAGGGATATCGTCTGAATAGAAGTGGTGGCCATAGAAGAGCCATGCGCAGGACGATGATCCGTCAATTATTAGAACACGAACGCATTACAACAACTCTGCCGAAGGCGAAATCGATACAACCGCACGCTGAGAAGTTGATCACCCTGGCCCGTAACAGCCAGGATGCAGATGAAATAATGGTGGTAAATGCCCACCGAAAGGCTGCAGCCGAGTTAGGAAATGGCAGTCGAATGATCGTCAAGAAATTATTTGAAGATATTGGACCCCGCTTTGCCAGTCGCAATGGTGGTTACACCAGGATCCTAAAATTGGGTCCCCGCCGTAGTGATGGGGCTGAGATGGCATTAATTGAACTGGTTGAAGAGTAGTCAAACTGGACTTCAAGTCACAGGATGACTTTAGCACATTACAAAATTATTCTTTCATACGACGGCTCAGCTTATGCTGGTTTTCAACGGCAACTGAATGTGCCCACGGTACAAAGTGTGGTTGAACAAAGCCTGAGGGAGATTGGCTGGCAAGATAAAAGCATTCAAAGTGCAGGCCGAACCGATGCAGGCGTTCATGCCCGCGGTCAGGTAATTAGCTTTCGATTGGATTGGAGACACTCCACAGAAGATCTGCGGAATGCACTCAATTACTACTTGCCAAAAGATATCGCAGTCCAATCGGTTGCAGAAGCGTCAAGGGAATTTAATCCTCGTTTCGATGCCATCAGTCGGCATTATCGGTATCACATCTTTTGCCAACCCGTCAGGGATCCACTTAGAATGCCATATGCTTGGCAGGTATGGCCAACAGTGGATTTGGACCTGATGAATACGACTGCAAAAGCATTGATTGGCAGACATGATTTTCGGGCATTTGGCAGCCCAACCGTTGAGGGTGGGACGACGGTACGTCAGGTCATGCGAGCAGTCTGGTATCAACAAGGTGATGAAGCTTGCTTTGAGATTGTTGCCAATGCCTTTTTGTACCATATGGTCAGGCGCATCACCTTCGCCCTGGTCGCAGTCGGAAAAAGGTTCGCACCGGTGGAAATCATCACGACCGGCCTTGAAACAGGGGTTTTACCGCTGACCGGGCTGGCACCGGCGCAGGGTTTAGTATTGGAAGAAGTACGTTATTAGGATGAATCAATATAGATTTCAACTTTCAGGTAGAGTTTCCTGAAGCTGGTATCTTTCAATGATGGAGAATTTGATAGTGAAAAAAACATTCGTACCAAAAGGACAAGTTGAACGAGAATGGCTATTGGTAGATGCTGAAGGGCAAAACCTGGGCCGTCTATCAACGAAAATTGCCCAATTATTGCTTGGTAAGCATAAACCCAACTATACGCCAGGTGTTATGACAGGCGCAAATGTTGTGGTTATCAATGCAGAGAAGGTGGCGGTTTATCCAACCCGTTTAGAAACGAAGAAGTATTATCGTCACTCGAATTACCCCGGTGGCCTCAAAGAGGTAACTTTGAAGCGGCAATTGGAGACGTTTCCGGAGCGGGTCATTAAACACGCGGTCAGAGGGATGATTCCCCACAATAAACTTGGTCGCCGTATTTTCAAGAACTTGCATGTCTATGCTGGCAAAGCGCATCCTCATGGTGCCCAACAACCAGCCATGGTGACATTAGAGGAGTAATCAGGATTTATGGATAAAAAATATTTCGAAGGTATTGGACGTCGTAAAGAAAGCACCGCTCGTGTAAGATTAATGGCTGGTTCTGGCGAGTTCGTCGTCAATGAAAAGGCGATTGAAGCTTATTTCACCCGTTTAGGTGATGAACCCGAAATTATCAAAGCGTTTGCCATTGCGAATCAATCAAGTGAAAATTATGATGTGAGCGTAATGGTCAATGGCGGCGGTGTAACCGGTCAGCGCGATGCTGTCAAGTTAGGCTTGGCCCGTGCTTTGGTTAAGATGGATGAGGAATTGCGTCCACCGCTGCGTCATAGTGGTTATCTGACGCGAGACCCCCGTGTGAAAGAGCGCAAGAAACCAGGTCTCAAACGAGCCCGGAAGGCACCAACCTACACCAAACGCTAGTTATTGCACGCAGTGCAAACTGGTCATGATGTCCTGTGCATTCTTTAATACACACAGGCAA
>Ga0209121_10002981_pt1 | contig 16719 bp, 14 predicted proteins | sample Cruoilmetagenom3_FD_187292 | JGI IMG/M metagenome (GOLD analysis project Ga0209121, IMG submission 187292) | Oil polluted marine microbial communities from Coal Oil Point, Santa Barbara, California, USA - Sample 3 (SPAdes) (version 2) | ecosystem: Environmental > Aquatic > Marine > Oil seeps ... | reverse complement strand
AAAACCCGTCGGGTTACGGGGCTTCAACCCGACGGGTTGAGGAATCGGCGGCGTTCTCCTTCGTACCGCCCAAAGGACTGCCATCGCGGACAAGATTAGTGTTGTCCAACCCAAGAATAACGAATGCTCGCGCGGATAAAACGGCTCGGTGATGAAGTAGGGCGGTTTGGTCGCAATCCAGTCATAAATCTTTTGAACGTGTTTTCCAAAAACCGGATGCAAAGTATCCGGAAGAAGGTAAAACCACGGCCGGGCCGAGAGGGCAAATCTCTGCCATTCGTCATGGGTAAACCCCGGAAGCGTCGCCTCCTCCCCCGCTGCCAGACGCGACGATTCTCTAACAAAAGTTGATGTGATTGGTAGGGTCAGGGCAAGGACGGTGACAAGCGCCAAAAGATACGAGGTCAGACGAGCGCGGTCGAGGTAGAATTTTTTCTTTGCCCCCCACTCCTGAACGGCGCGAAAGAAAACAAAGGCCAGAGTAAAAAAGACGGCAAAGTAGCCGAAATAATAGTTTTCAATAAAAACGATGGAAAACAAAAGACCAGTCAGTAATCCCCACTTGATTGATTTCCACTTATCAAGTTTAAGAAGGGAGAGAACATAAAGAGGCAGCCAGTGCCATTGGGCCATACTCCACCACTCAAAGCAATATCTTCGATGCAGGGGAGCAAAGCCGAAAATAAAACCGGCTAAAGCCGAGGCCCACCGATTTTTGGTCAGGTGGTAGGCCAGAAAATACATCGCCAGCCCGGCCAACGGAAAGCTCATCAAAATAAGGGTGTTGAAGGCAAAAACCTCATTAGCCAAAATCGTTAGCCGCTGAAAGACAAGACGGCCGATGAGGGTACTGTAGGGAACCGAGCGCCACAAAGAAACGCCATCAATACCCAAATGGGGCATAAAATTAGGATCGCCACCGTTCAAAAATGTTTGCTTATACCACCACAAGTCATAAATATCCGCCAGGCCGTCAATCAATCGTTCAGGAATAGTATAAAGACTGGAACTAAAGTTTAAAATAAGGGGGTAGGTAATAACTACAGCAAGAAGTGTGTAGAAAACAAAAAGCAAAATTTCGAAGCGGTATTTCTTCATTCTATCTCCATAATTTCATAGATCACAATCTCTCCAGATCTTTGAACTATTTTAAAATGAGGCTCGCGGAAGTATCCCAGATTGAAATCAAGAAAAGGGTCGCCTTCGTGAAAAATAACATATTTGACCCCCAAACCTACAAACTTTTCCGGGCGCTCGCGAAGATCGCGGTAGAGTAGGGCTTGAGGGCTGACCTGATCTTCGGGAGCGTGGAGGATGTTCTGAGGATTTTCGACGGTGGGGTTAAAAAGACGTTTGCCGTGAAAGCGCTGGTAAAGCAAGCCGCTATGATCGGTTCGCGGAGGAAATTCGGCGACGATAAAATCGCCGGGCTGATCCTTCAGCCACAGGTAGGCCTTGGGCGGAGTGAGGTCGACGTTGAAAGACGGCAACAAAACTTCGAGGAGAACTATTCCGGAAAAAAGAAGCGTCAGTAGCTGCGGCATTTTATGCCGCCACAAACGGGCACGATAAAATCGTGCAGCTACCGAGAGAACATGATCCAATCCAAACCCCGCCAAAACCGCGACGCAAAGAAGAACGAGAACCCCAAAGCGGGCGTAGGCGCGAAACATTGGGAAAAAATTGTAGAGGTAATGGGAAGGGAAATAGATTTTAAGACCGGCAAGCGTCGCCATTGGTGGGGCGGAGAAGGTGGCCATCACGACGGCGAGAAGAAGAAACAACCGAATCGCCGCCGAGTGACGACGCAACCCGTTGGGTTTAGACGACGTTTGGTCAACCCGACGGGTTGACCGAAGAACGGCGAAACCACTCAAAACCAACGCTGTCCATCCTAAATAAAGATTGTGCTCGATTCGGGCGTAGGGTTTCATCAGATACTCCGGCGATTGATTTTCCAACCACTCCAAAATACTCTTCGAAACCCCGCCCCAGAGCGGGTGGTAGGTAGAGGGTAGCAGGTAATGCCAAGGGCGGGCGGCAAACCAGTTAAGATCGTGCAAGGAACGCCTGTGCGGGGCGAGCATTGAGCTAGAACTCCGCAACATTGGGAGAACAACCGGAGCAGTAAACAGAAAACAAAGAACAGAAAACAAGAGAAGAAGCTTCAACGAACGGCGATTGAGCCAGTGGCGTATTTGAAAAAGGAAAAAGAAGCCGGAAAAAATGGCCATCATATAGCCGTAGTAAAAGTTGTCCAAAAGGACAAAAGCAAAAGCGAGCGCCGCTAAAACCGCGCTTTTAACACTTTTCTTTTGGTCAAAATTCACCAAACCCAAAACATAAAGCGGCATCCAGTAAATCGAGATCAGGGTCGAGTGTTCCCAGGCGTGGGAAAAATGATACATCGAAAAAGAATAAATTAAACCGGAGAACGCCGCGGCCAACTTGTTTTTAGTCAACCGTTTAACCAAAAAGTAGGTCATCAAACCCGCAAGAGGAAAACTCAAAATAAGAAGAATATTCAGCGCCAAAACCTCGTTGGTCAAAAGAGTCAAGCCCAGATTCAAAATCGTCGGCAGGGGCTGGGTCGGGGAGGAGGAAAAATCAAAACCAGAGGGGGCGTAAACTAACGGTGTGAAAGTCAACGACTCACCGGCAAACAAGGCCTCGCTACGCCACCAAGATTCCCAAAGTTGGACAAAGTGGTCTCCCCGAACGCCGTAAATGCTGTTGTTCAAATTCAAAACCAGTGGCCAGGTAAAGACCAGCACCAACAGTAAATAGCATACAAAAAGACCAATCTCGAAACGATATTTTTTAAAAAAACTTTTCACCCTCCCATTCTACCAAATTAGAGAGGTTCGAAAAGGAGGAGTTACATATTCTAGATTATCATATTTGAAAATATCAAACTTTACAGACGACGTAAAACAGGCGGGTGAAAAGGGTCGGGCCGAAAATTTGTCCCAAAACTTTTTCGATTGTGAACAAAACATTGGCGGAAAACTGACTGTCACACCAATCATAAAAAACGTCCAACAGTCGAGAAAATCCCCTAATCTTAATCTCCGAAAAACCGACCTCCTCAAGCGCTTTTCTCAGTTCTCCGTAAGTAATCTCATTCCCCGGAAGGTCTCTTTTTAACAATAGTTTAGGTAAAAGAATCGAGGAATATTTATTGGGAAAGGTGCAAACTAAAACCCCGCCCGGATTCAGGGCTTCGTAAATATCGCTCAGCTCCTTTCGCCATTCAGGGGTGTAGGACAAAACCCGAATCGCCATCACGACATCAAATTTTCCCCATTCTTCGGGAAAGGGGTCAAGGATGCTGTGAACGGTCAAACGTTTAACTTTTGGGTTGCCTTGGAACCTTTCTCGACAGAGGTCAACCATTGTTTGGGAAACATCAATTCCGTAGTGTTCGACATTGTAGTCCAAAACTACTTCGCTGATCCTCCCAATCCCAACCCCAATATCCAAAGTCTTTAGCGGTCGGCCCGCAAATTTTTCGGACAGCGACTCCAGCACCCCCCGAATCAAATCGGTTTCCAGCTTACTCAACCGCTTCTTAGCCACCGACTGCCAAGAAACAGAATAAGTTTCTCCCCTCTTATTCCAATACTCGGCTGTCTTTTGACTTTCCATGTTCAAAAAGGGCCCATTTAAACGTCTCGTTTTTGCGTTAAAACAAGCTGACTTTCTCCTAACCACAAAAGATTTCGGCGGTAGCGATTGAGAAACCAGAGGGGGGAACGTTCTACTGCTACCCGAACAGATTCTAATGATTCAGCACCTCGCCCCACTCGTTCCAATATCTTTCTCACGAAACGGGCTGGTCTGTAAACAAAATTCCCCAACAACGGGTAAAGAAAACTGAGGCCACGAACTTCGTGAGCAACGACCTTAAACCCGCAACTCCGCAATAACATTCTCAATTCTTTAATGGACATTTCAGAAAAATGCGTTGGGCAGGTATCGTGAACAAAAAAACTTCGCGCCGGGGTAGTCAAAATTAACCGCCCTTCCGGCGCTAAAACTCGAAAACATTCTTTAACGACGGGCTCCGGTTTCCTAAAATGCTCAATAACCGAATTCATAATAACCACATCAAAAGAGGAGTCTCTAAAAGGTAGTTCTTCTTCGGCATCGGCCTTGACAACGGACAGTCCTCGTTTGACACATTCTTCAACCGCGAAATCGTTTATCTCTATCCCCACTTTGTTTTCCGCAGGGAGCTTGTTTAACAGGACACCAAGCCCGCATCCTATCTCCAAAACCCTATCTTTATCCTCAAGATCCAAAAGCTCCAACATCCGAGCATGGTCAGAGCGCTCCTCGCCCCTAAAACTCGGCTCATGAGCTTCATAGTAATCCTGTCCATAGAGATTAGCTGTGTTGGAAGTCATCTGAAAATCAACCCTTGTAATCAAAAAAGGCCCATTTAAAGCCGTCAAATATCCCCTTGTAGAAATTCTTGAGCGCGTCGAGATTGCGGTGGCGAATGGCTTGGTAGGTGTAAATAGAAAACCAAACCGGATAAAGCAAAACGAAAAGAGGAAAGTAAGGCGACTGTTTCCTCATAAAAATTATTTTGTTCCTCGCCGTCCAATAGGCCCGGGAGAGCCAGCGCTTTTTGCCGGCTTTTTTATCCAAAAGAGGGATTTTGTGGTAGCAGACGGCTTTGGGGGTATAAACGATTTTGTAGCCCGCCTTTTTCACCTCAAGAGAAAAATCGGCGTCTTCGTAAGAAATGTAGTAAACATTGTCATACAAGCCAACTTTTTCAATCACCTCTCCCTTGACCAAAAAATTAGCCGGCGCCACCTGAACCTCTTCCACCTTTTCGTATTGGCCAATATCTTTTCCACCCCGAAAAATATTTTCTCCGGTCAAAAGATTCATCCCCGTTCCCGCCGCCCAGATAACATCCTTCGGCTCCCAATAGAAAATCTTGGGGACCACCACACCAATTTTGGGATCCGATTCGGCCAACTTGACCATTTCCGAAAGCATATTCGGTTCAAGAATGTTATCGTGGTCGACCATCCACACATAGTCACCAGTTGCTTCTTCAACGCCGGTATTGGCCCCGCCGGTCACGCCTAAATTTTCCGAATTTCGGATAAGATTTACTTGCGGATACTTCTCCGCCACGGCATCGGCGGTTCCATCGACCGAAGCATTGTCAACCACAATCACTTCCAGATCAGGATAATCCTGCCCAAAAACCGACTCCAGACATTCCAAAAGAATGTCTTTCAAATTGTAGGTCGGAATAACAACAGAAACTTTCATTTTTTCCCCTCCCCCCCATTCTAACCCATCTACCAAAAGAAAATCAACAACTGTTTTTGACAAGCGCATAAAAGTTTGCTATAATACGGCCATACTGGGGCTAAAAACAAGTCCTGAGTAAAAAAATAATAAGGAGGAGAGATGCTTAACATAGACACAATGCAGGCAGACGAGCGGGCGCAGCTATTTGCAGATGTGTTTAGATGGGTTCGCAAGCACGGAGGAGGAATGACTTTGCCCCTTGTTGCCTACCAAGAACGTGTCAAGACGTGGCACACGGTGTTCGTGGACTTAGCGGTGGTGTACCAAAGTCCCGAGGATAACCTGTCTGTTCTGCTTGAACGCCGACCCGAAAGTGGTCATCTTTATCCGGGGATGTACGATTTTTCCGGAGGGAACTTCCACTTTCGTGAGACGGCGGAAGCAGCAGCGGAACGGATATTGTTAGGGGGATTGGGGCTCATTGGAGCACGGCGGTTCGCCGGGGTAGCCACCTACGTAAAGACAAAGGCAGAGATTGGGGTTTCCCTGCTCTTTGTGGTCACGGTAGACAAAAAGGACACCGAACCCGGAGAGGGATTGAACTGGCGGTTCTTCCCCCTCGACGAATTGCCAAAGGACGTCGTTCCCTGGCAGACGGCCGTTTACCCCAAGATGATTCGGAACTTCATCTCGACCGGCTGTCCCACGCTCGAGGAGTATTACGGCCAGGAATAGAGCAGGTCTACTGGCCACGACACAGGTGTGGAACACCCCATCCACACCTGTTTTTTGTTTCAAAAACTTGCCAAAATGTTGGCGATTTTTTTGGCGGCTCTTTTATTGACCCAGTAACCAATCGGAATACAAAGTTTTTCGTTGTTGAATTTTTTGACCCCCGGAAGCCGTCCCTGATTAAATTTTTTAAACACCGGGTAGACATCGTTTCTGACGTGAGCCTCGCCACTATCAATTCCCTCCTCCCTCAATTTCCTCCACAACTCCAACCGATTCTTTTTGTCACCGCAAAGAACGGTAAACATCCACCAGGAAGAATCGGCCTCGGGCAAAACCTTAACGCTTCTCAAAGTTTTACTCTGCTCCAAGGCCTCCTGATAAAGAGCGGCCTGCTCCCGACGCTGCGCCAAAAGATGTTCCAAATGGGGAAGCTGTCCCAACCCAATGGCGGCGGCCACATCATTCATATGAAATTTGTAACCAGCTTGTTTGATTGGGTAGTCCCAATAAGTTTCCTTGGTTTGGCGTTTATCTCTGTCAATCCCATACCAGCGGAGCTCTTTCCCTTGCCAATAGTCGCGTCTTCCTTTGGTCGTCAAAACCCCGCCGTCGACGGTATTAATAATTTTAATCGCTTGAAAGCTAATAACCACATAATCAGAGTGGCAGCCGATTAATTTCTTCCGGTAGGTGGCGCCCAAAGCTTGGGCAGCGTCTTCAATAATTTTTACGTTGTGTCTCTTGCCAATCTCGTTTATCCGTCTTAAATCACAAGGATTGCCTCCCCAATGAACAACCACAATCGCTCGGGTTCTTTTGGTAATTTTTCTCTCAATATCATCGGGGTCGATACTGCCACTTTCGGGATCAATATCGGCCCAAACAATATCCGCCCCCTCGTTGATAATCGGTTCGTTGGTCGCGGTGCAGGTCATTGGGGTGGAAATAACCTCCCCATCCCTAACATCCGCTAGCCGCAAGGCGACGTGAAGGCCGGAGGTGGCATTATTAAGAGTCAAAACGTTCTTTCTTCCGAGCCACGGTTCTAAGGCCTCCTCAAATTCTCTAACTTTCGGCCCTTCTCCAATCCAGGTAGTACGCAAAACGCTGGCCGCATTTTGACGCGCCTCTTTGGACATAAAAGGCAAAAATAGAGGCACCCTTTTTTGTTCTGTTTTAGCCATTTTTGGGCTCCCAAATATCTTTTAAGAAACTGTCCCAGGGGAACTTGAACTCGTCTTTGGGGTCATATACTTCGGTACAAAAATTAACCGCAATCGCCTCCGGCGGGCTCAGCGCTTTCCAACCGTGAATGATCCCCGGCGGGATTTTTACCAACCGCGGTTTTTGCACCCCCATAAAAATAGGATCGACGTGGCCAAAAGTGGGAGAGCCCTCCCGCACATCAACCAAGACCAACTGCAGTTTTCCCCGAGTGACAACTATTTGGTCGGTATGGACAGCGTGGACATGCCAACCCTTGACTACCCCAAAATCAGTAGCGCTTTCGTAAATATGCTTTGGGGACCAGAAACCATCTTTTGTGACCCAAGGGCGGCTCCAAAGCTCAATCACATCCCCCCGACCGTCCAAATTAACTTTTAGTTCTTTGAGAACAACACCCTCAATTGTGGGACAAATATGGGTTGATTGGATTTCGTATTTTTGCTGTTGTAGCCACTCGGGAGTAAATTCTGAAACATTCATATCTTGCTAGAAGATATCACACCCCTAATAGATAAATCAAGCCTCAACACCAACGCTGTACAGAACTCCGCAATACTGGGTGGGAGAGCTAGGGCCGCAACCCAAGTCCAAAACCGAATCACATCCTCTCAGTTCACGTTGCAAACAGTAGACCGATGTATGAAGAAAACGACTAATCCATTTATTACGATACGCCCATTCCATCAATTTGTTCATTTTTATCTCCTAACTACAAGGAATCGATGTAATCCTGAACGGCCTTGGGTGTTGAGTGCCAGATGCGATCTAGTTTCACCGCCTCAATTTTTCCCCGCCGCGCCAAAAGCCCTAAATACTCCTGCGAATACGGGGTCTTGCCCGCTAGCTCCCGTAGAGGCACAAATTCTCGCTCGTTCTTTCGTTTCCTTGCCGGCTCGATCGCCTGCAGCCAAACCACCAAAGAGCGCTCAAGCGAGCGGGCGACAAAATTAACGAAAGGTTTATAATTTTGGCGGTGTCCCGTTTCCAAAACATCGTAATACTTTCCCCGCTCGGAGTTTAAAATAACTGTTGGCGGGAAACCCTCCCCCATCAAAATTAAGTTCATCAGCAACCGCGCGGTGCGGCCGTTACCGTCAACAAAGGGGTGAATGTCGACCAGCTTGAAATGCGCCAACGCCGCATATTCCACCGGATTTAATTTTTTCGCCTCCGACTTAAACCAGCGATTAAATTCCTGCATTAAACGGGGAACTTTACGAGAATCGGGAGGGAGATGGGTCGAACCGGTTATTCTCACATTCACATTACGATAGCGCCCGGCGTTTTCGTCGTCAATCTTGGTCAAAACCAAGCGATGAATTTCACAGACAAGTTTTGTGCTGGGCAATTGTTTACCCTCGACCAGTTCCTCCACATAGTCAATCGCCTCTTTGTGGTTAACCGCCTCAAGATGCTCCCGTAGCGGCTTCCCCCTAATCGTCAAACCCTCCTCAATCGCCAGTTGCGTTTCCTTAAGAGTTAAACTGCTTCCCTCAATAGCGTTGGAGTTGTAGGTCCACTCGATGGCAATCCGTTCTTTTAACCTTTGTAAGATTGCCGAAGAAATCGGACGGCAACGGTCAAGCCGCTCTTTCTTTTCCAAAATGCGCTGGTAAAGCTTTTCGTCAATCATCATATCGGATCGGATGATTTTAGCATACACCCGATACTAACTCTTGCCCAATTTCGTGGGGATGAATAAAACCAACTTTAGTCTCTTTGTACATTAAATCGCTCCGCAAAGAGGAATTAACCACCAACGCATTTTGTGGAGAATAATTCTTAATAAAGTTTCTCAAACTAACGGCAACATGGGGTTTTTGTAGATGCAACTTGGTCTCGATCGGAAGAATCTTTTCCCCACTGACAATCAAAAAATCCACCTCGGCTCCCTGTTTGGTTCGCCAAAAACGAATTTTTTGCAAGGGGCTAAGGGAAACACAAATTTCCTTAAAAACAGCGTTTTCAAAAAGAGAGCCAGCGTCCCGACGGTCGGAAAGCGAAGAAAAATCTTCTAAGGCATAGTTTCGCATTCCGGTATCGTTAAAATAGATTTTGTTCTGTTTGATAATTTCTTGACGGGTATTTCGAAAATACGGCGGCAAGGGGGCGGTGATAAAAGTTTCTTTCAATGCTTGAAGATACCTTTCGACCGTTTGGCGATCCAAATTTAAAGAGTTTGAAAGTTCGGCAACATTAACCAACTGCCCAATCTGTCCCGAAAGAAGTTTGACTAATTTGGAAAAGCTTAATCTATTCTTAACTCGCAAAAAGCCAACAATGTCCCTCTCCACATAACTGGTAAAAATCTCGGATAGCGTGGCGACCTTTTCCTCTTTAGTTTGGGCAAAAACCACACGAGGATACCCTCCCCAAACGGTGTACTCTTTGAAAAAAGAGACGATCTTCTTTTGAGAAATAGAGGAGATTCGCGATTTTTCCAAAAGCCCGAATAGCTCTTCGTCTCTGGCGGACAAAAACTCGGCAAAAGAAAAAGGAAGCAAGCGAAAAACTCTTTTCCTGCCCGCGAGAGATTCTTGTACTTTGGTTTTTAATTCTAAAGAAGCCGAACCGGTCAAAACCAATTTGGCGTTAAGGTTAGAATCAAAAACCCCCTTGAAAAATCTAGCGCAATTAGGAACCTTTTGGGCTTCATCAACTAATACATAAACTTTGTTTTTTGTAGACTTTTCTTTCAAGAATTCTATAAAGTCCGTTTGGTTTTGGAAGAACTCCCAATCCTTAACAATATCCAAATTGAAATAGAGAACACTTCGCGGATCAATACCCTTTTCCTCAATCAGCCAATTTTTAAGCATCCCCAACAACACTGTTTTCCCCGCCTGTCGAGGACCAACAATAAGAGCAATTTCTGATTTTTCCAAATGGTTAGCAACCTTAGGGAAAATTTGCCTTTTAATCAGCTTTTTGTCTTCTATTTCTGACATATCTACCTACTTTAGTATTACTATTCTATGGGTGTAGACCAACTTTAGCAAAAATTAGTCTGCTTGTCAAGCAAAGCCCACTCTTTTTCGGCGACTTTTTCCCAATCATATTTTTGAGCCAGAGATTTTGCTTCTTGGCCCATTTTGGCTCGCTTCTCTTCGTCACCAAGAAGTTCGACTATCGTTGCCGCGAAGGCCTGATGGTCGCCAAGGGAAATTCGAACCATTCCCTTTTTAAAAATCTCTCGATAGACGGGGAGGTCCCAGGCGACGACCGGCAGACCACAGGCCATTGCTTCCAAAACGCTAATCCCAAAACCCTCCTCGCGCGAAGGAGAGATAAAAATCTTTGAAGATTTTAGAACCGTATATTTTTCTTCTTCAGAAACGAACCCCAAAATTTTTACATTTTTCCAAACCCCCGCCTCCCAAAGAGCATTTTTGAACTTCTCGACTTCTCCTGGACTACCCCCACCCATAACGGCCAGCCGAGCGTCTCCAACTTGCTCTGTCACTTCTTGCCAAATTTCGGGAAGGTCGTAGATTCCCTTGGAAGGTTTAAGACGAGCCAAAAAACAGGCCTCCGAAGCCTGCTCTTCGGAACCGGAAATCCCAGCGATGAGTTTTGTGTCCAGGCCGTTGGGAACGACGGTGATTTTCTCTTCCGAAAATCCAAAAGACAAGAGGTCTTTTTGGGTAGAATTGCTAGGGACGATAATAGAGTCAGAGAAATTTTTGATCAAGAAAAAGCTCAACCGCTGAGCCACCGAAGGCAACCGCCGTCCCCTGATAACATGGTGAATCAACGCTACCCAGCGGGAATTACGATTCAAAAACTTGACCGCCAGCGCCGGCAGGACATCGGGCAGAAAATCGGAGCTGGAGTAGACCGTCAGATTAGAGCCCAACTTGGGAACCTGCCAACAGCCAACCGCGGTCCGTAGGAGATAAGATGGTACCACCCCCAAACGGTCGGTCCACCTAGGAGTCGTTGTTTTACAAAACCCGCCCAAACCCTCATTACGGCAAACCCCGACCCCGGTCGCCGAAGCGAAAATTTCAAAATCAACCTCCCGCTGTTTCCACCACTTGGCAACCTCCAAAAAACGGCGGTCGCCACCGCTCATTCCTCCCCCCTCCCCAACCCAAAAAGAATTCATCAAGGCGATGATTTTCATGATTTAAAATTAGCCAACAGGAACCTAACTCCAACCAGAAAGCGTAAGAAATACATTCCCGCCGCCATGAGCGGTTGGGACAACAACTTTCTCCATCTACCATTTTCAACAAAAACTCCAAAAAATCGGTAGGCAAAGCCGAACTGTTTTTGGACCTCGGGGTCATTTTTCCCCCAACGTTCAATGTAAGACAACTCCTCCAAGTAATAACCTTTTTTGGCAATATATTTTTTGATGGTAAAGTCGGACTCGTTGTGATAAACCAAAGCCCTTTGGCTGACCGCGCTCAGCTCGTTAGCCAAATCCACCGCTTGATAATTGACCGTCTTTAACCGGCGACTAATTTCTTCCAAATCATAAGTGTCGACCACCCCAACGGCGCCAACCTGACGAATTTTTTTGTCTAAATCCCAATCTTCCTGACCGGTCATTCGCAGATCAAACCCTCCAACCTTTTCGAAAATATCCTTGCGAATAATCCGCACGCAATCGACAATCGTTCCATCGTAAAAACTGCGCTCGAAGCGGCGAATCCGACTCCAAAAAGAATTCCCCAAAACTATTTCCGGAATATAGAGAGCGAGCAAATCACCACTTTCCAATTTGGCTACAGATTTTTCAATTGCGGTTGGTGACAAAATCATATCCCCATCAACGAATAAAACATACTTCCCCCGCGCTTTTTCAATCATCCCAAAATTGCGTTGGGCCGACCTTTCTGGGCCTTCGTTAAAAACCTTATCAGTATATTTTCGAGCAATTTCTTTGGTCCTGTCGGTGGAATTGTTGTCAACGACGACGATCTCAATTTTATCTTGAGGGTAAGTCTGAAGTTTAATACTCTGAAGACAGTTACCGATGTGTTTTTCCTCGTTCTTAATGGCGGCAACAATGGAAACAAGAGGCCTGTTCATTTAAATCGCCCAGGCGGGGAGCCAAAAGACCTCCGTACCGCCCAACATCTTCGTCGCCCAAAAATCCCTGGTGACAATAAAACCCTTTTGGGGCTGGTAATCCTTTACAAAGGCCTGAAACCCTGACGGAACTCGCGGCTGGTTGAATGTCTGGTACTTCACTTCTACGGGTACGGCCTCTCGCGGTTTTTGCTCAATCACAAAATCAACCTCACTGCCGTGTTTGGTACGCCAAAAGTGAAGTTCCTTGTAAAAATCTAAGGATTTCGCCAGTTGGCTGTAGACTGCATTTTCAATCAAAGCCCCAGCATCGACTCGACGGTTGAGAGGAGAAAAGTCATTGATCGCAAAGTTACGCAGGCCAGTGTCCTCAAAGAAAACTTTTGGCATTTTGACCAACTCCTTACGAGGGTTGCTGTAATAAGGCAAAACCAACTTAGTGATAAAAGTGTTTTCCAGCAAAAACAGGTAACGTTTAAGAGTCGGGCGAGTCGCTTGAATCTCGGTACCCAACGACCTCTCATTAATCAAAGAGCCAATCTGCAAACTAAGCAAAGTAACCAGTTTGTTGAACGCCTCGGGGTCATCGATACGAGCCAAATCTTTAATATCCTTTCGGACATAAATGTTGTAAATATCCCTCAAAGTCTTGTATTTTTCCTTGTCCGTCTTTAGTAACGCCGCTCGCGGGTACCCTCCGAAAAGAACGAAATTCTCAAAAAGCTGGGCGAATTCCGCTGATTGAACCCGAAACTCCTCACTATTAAACTCCCGCTCATTGTTGAGATAACCAAGCAAGGAGGTTTTTTTCTTTTTATCCGCCAACAAATTGTGCCCCGAAAAAATTAGGTACTCGCCAAAGGAGAGCGGTCGAACTTGGTAACGGTGGGCACGTCCTGTCAGACGGTCGGTAAATTTCTTTCTGATCTCCAAAGAGGACGAGCCGCTGACGATAAATTTGAAACGGTAATGGTCGTAGAGGTACTTCAAAAAGGGAGAGGGGTGTTTGAGGTATTGGATTTCGTCAATGAAAATAAAAACTTTTTGGGATAGATTAGTGCCCTTTTCCTCAAGATACTTCGAAAAATCGTCGAAACCTGTTTCGGAGTAAGCGTCAATTTCTTTAACGCTATTAATGTCTTCTAAGTCGAAAAAGAATATTTGCTCCGCCGGAACTTTTTGTTCTTCGAGAAGGTATTTTAGCAAGAGAAGCATCAGGCTCGTTTTACCTGACTGGCGCGAACCCAAAAGAAGAAGAATTTCCCGACTCTTCAAATCCTCAACCAGGGCGGGTAAATCCTTTCGGGGGAGTAGTTTTTGCTCAATTTGGGTTTTTTCGATCATTTCAAAGGTAACTATACAAAAAGTGCAACTATTTGTCAAGTATTGTTAAGAATTCCCCACCTGATCGATATACTAACTACTTTTAGTTAGAATATCAAATTCTCCCCAACCTCCGAAGGGCGTCTTGATAATTGGGATTAATCTTTAAACACTTTTCCCAATACTCTCTCGCCTCTTCCGTCTTCCCTTCTTTTAAACTGACCACCCCCAAAATATAGTAGGCCTTGTAATGCTGGGAGTTGAGTTTTAGAGCCGCCTGCAACTGCTCCTTAGCTCCTTCAAGATTGTTGACGCTAAAATAAGCAATCCCCAGATTATAACGAGGGGTATCGTAGTCTGACTTTAGTTTAATCGCCGTTTGAAAAGCCTTGATCGCCTTGTTCCAATCACCCCGCCAACCGTAGACATCGCCAAGGTTATTATGAGCTCGGTAGCTGGTCGGGGTGTCTCTGACCGTCGCCATCCAAAAGGAGGCCCGCGTCTGCCAATCATCGTTGCGGATCACGGTACGAATAGAATATAGAAGAAGGATAGGAATTAGAAGAAAGAGGGCCAGATTTTTGATCGGCAACTTTTTCTCTAACCAGATCAGGGCGGCGGCAATCAAGACGCAAAAACTAATCGAGCCGAGATAAACATAACGCTCGGCCACATAAAACCCAACCTTGACAGGGCTTAAAGAAGGAGAAATGGCAATCAAGAAAAAGAGAAGGAAAAAGAGGGGTAACTTTTTATTTCGCCAAAAAAGGATCGCCGGCAAAAGAATCGCAAAACCGACCGTGAAAACCCGCGACCAAAAAACATAATCTTGGTTCAAGGTCAACCCTTCGTGGTAGAAAGAAAGCACTTTGGGCCAAAACATAAGATAAATATATTGGGTAATGCTAAAGGGGATAAGGATAGTGATATCGTGGGTTCCCCCAACTTTAGCCCCGGTGCTAGCTTTTTGTCCCACAAAACCGGCCTTAAAAACCAGGAAGAAGTAGGCAACGGTCAGGACGGTCAGGGTTAGATAAAAAGGCCAATCAAATTTTCCGCTCTTGACATACCAACTATAGAGGGGAAAAACTACCAAAAGGGGTAGAGCCCAAGGAATAGTAAAGAGAGCCAGAGCGTAAAAGACGGTCGCCGCCAAAAGATTAGGCCCTCTTTTTTCGCTCTCCAACGAGAAGTGGTAAAAGACGAAGGCCAGCAAAAAGAAAATGCTGTATAGGGCGTAACCCCGTCCGGAAATCCAGGTGATGGTTTCAGTGTGAATCGGGTGGAGAGCGAAAAGAAGAGTGGCCAAACTGGAAAGACGCTCGTTTTCAGTCAAAATGAGGAGAAAGAAGTAAACTAAGATTGTGGCCAGGATATGCAAAATGATGCTCAAGATATGGTAAGCGGCCGGATTACGACCAAAGGCAAGAAAGACCAGGTCTTTAAGGGCCAGATTAAGATTAAACTGTTTTAAGGCCGCCCCCACATCGCCGATGTGAGGATTCTCCAGGATCCCCTGGACATCGTCAGAGACAAAGGCGTTGTCCAAAATATTAAGGTAAACCCCCACGCAAAGAAGGATTATCAAGAAGAAGGAGAATTTGTGCTCAAGAAAATGTTGTTTGAGATCAAATAGAGATTTCATTGAAAGTCAAAAAGTTTGCTGAAGAATTTGCCCGCCATTCGCAGATAGTATTTAAAAAGACCGTAATCGGTCAAAGCTTCTTTAAATTTTCGGAGGACCCACTGGGGTGAAAGAATTGATTTGTATAAACCCTGAACGAGACTTTTAGTCTCCTCATCGGACATCTCCGTTCTGAGGATCGGCTCGCGCATATCGTAACGGTTCCAGTCCGAAGTTTTAAGCCAGCCCTTCTTTTTGGCCTCGGCAAAAAGGGGCGTTCCTGGGTAGGGGGTAACAATCGTCGCCTGAAGAGTGTCGGCCAGACCTTTTTTAAACATTTCTTTGGCAAAATTAAGGGTGTTTTGGGCCTCTCCTTTCGTTTCCCAAGGATAACCGACCATCGTCGTCGGATGAGGATTAAGCCCCGCCTCTTTGGCTAATTTTAAGGCCGGTTCGATTTGTTCAACCCTTAAATTCTTGTTGATTCGATCCAGCGTCCCTTGGTTGACCGATTCTAAACCGTAGAGAAGAAATCTAAAACCGGCCCGACCCATCAGCTGGTAGTCCTCACGCGTAAGACCGGAGTTAAAACGCATATTACAACTGATACGAACTTTTTTGTGGTAACCACGGTTAATTATTCCTTGGCAAAATTCCCTCAGCCAATCCCCGACCGGAAAAGTTCCCGTGTCATCCATAATTTCTCTGATGGGATAGTTATTAATGATGTGACCAACTTCGTCCAAGGCCCGTTTAGGGCTCATTTGACGGTAATCTTCACCGGGAAATAAAGTCGTCCAACTGCAAAAAGTGCATTTCCCCCAATAGCAGTCGCGGCCGAACATGGTGTAGGTCCCCGGCGTCCGGGCGTAGTTGGAGTTTTTGTAGGCGTAGAGTTTCCACTTGGTCAACTCTCTATCAATAAAAGGTAACGAATCGAGGTTGTGGTTGAGAACGAAATGACCGGTATTTGCGAAAGCCCGTCGACTCTCCAAGGCCGCCGCAGGAAAAACCCTTCGGGTTGAAGCCCCCGAACCCGAAGGGTTGGGGAATGCGGCGGCTTCTCTATACCAAATCCCCGGCTCAAGTTCTTCTCCTCTCGTCAAATGATTACAAAGATTCAAAAGCAAGAAGTCGTAGTCCCCACCGGTAAGAATATAATCCACCTCCGAATTCTCCATCGACTCCTCCGGCAGAGCCGTCACGTGGTCCCCAACCAACACAATTTTCAAGTTACAATTTTCAATTTTCAATTTCTCTATAATCCGCCAATGCCTTTTAACGACAGGCGTTTTCGTTTCCAACATCAACACATCGGGAACAATTTCGAGGAGTTCTTCTTCCCATTCCTTGTAAGTCTGCATCCCCCAGATTCCATCTAACCAGCAGACATCGTAGCCGGCCTTTTTGAGCAGCGTCGCCGCGTAAGCCGGCACCATCGGATAGGCCGTCCAGGGGGTGTTGCCCCACTGAAATTGGCGGTTCTGGCC
>Ga0209121_10002980_pt1 | contig 16723 bp, 16 predicted proteins | sample Cruoilmetagenom3_FD_187292 | JGI IMG/M metagenome (GOLD analysis project Ga0209121, IMG submission 187292) | Oil polluted marine microbial communities from Coal Oil Point, Santa Barbara, California, USA - Sample 3 (SPAdes) (version 2) | ecosystem: Environmental > Aquatic > Marine > Oil seeps ... | reverse complement strand
TATGTGCCAGTAACACCATATCCTTACGTTGGCTCTGACTAATCGGGCGAGATCGGAAAGCACGAAAGCCACGTGAACTGACATCCATGATACGGCACAGTCGTTCGGTTGGAACGGCACCTCGATTTTCTTCGACAAATCTAAACCCCATGGCTTTTGACCCGCGAAGAATATGGTGGCCTTCTTTAGCACTTCCCTCTCCTCGCGCAGGAGGCGGTTCTCTTTGCGAAGTCTGGTTACTTCGGCCTCCAAGTCACTCTGGGCTGTCGGCTCAGACAACTCTCTGCGCTCCAATTGTATCCAGCGGCTTAACGTCGAAAAACCGACGCCAAAGTCAGAAGCGACCTGCTTTCGTTTCAACCCGCTCGTCAGTGCTACGCGCACCGCTTCCTGTCTGAATTCTGCTGTATGTTGTGATGCCATCTCGTTTCTCCTTTAAGGCATAATATGCGATTAAAGGAGCGGAACAATTCCGTGACAGGTCCAACACGGCCGCTTGATTATAAGAAACGGTGGAGGATCAGATATCTTCTAGTGCGCCGACGATCTGGCGCACGGTCTGGGCGACCGAGAATTGCCGCTGGAACAACTGTGAACAACGCTCAGGCAGGTCAGGATCGGTTTCGATTTTTCGGATCAGCGCCTCACAGCGCTCTTCGAGTTCTTCGAGCTGGTTTGTTTCACAGACCTCGCCAACATTTTCTTCACGCACTAGCGCCGCGAGATCATTGCCCGAGTTTACGTTAGCGAGCACAGGTAGGCTATTTTGCATGTAGGTCAGAAACTTGCCCGGGATGTTGTGGGATTTGTGCCGTGGGTCAAGCGCGACGATCCCGGCGTAGCACTGAGTGTAGAGATCAGGGATTTCGTCAGGGGCTATCTCGTTTAGGAATAAGACGTTGTCCAATCCGAGCATCCCGGCCTGCGCCTTCAGCCGTTTCGCGTCGCTACCGCGCCCAACGAATAGGAATCCGATATCTTGGCGCGATTGCATCCTAGCCGCAAGATCGATAAGAATATCCATGCTCTGGGCAATTCCCATGTTACCCGCATAGACAAAGATCTTACGTTCGGCGAGCGCAGTCTCAGCTAGCCGAATTGGGCAGGGGTCATTGGCGGGTGCGTCGAGCCAGTTCTGCAACACTTCAAGCACGCGACTGCGCCCAGCTTGGTGCCAAGTTGAGAAATAGCCAAGGTTGCCAGTTGTTTGTACGCCGATGATATCTGCCGCCTCATACTGCTGTCGCGCGATTCGTTTGAAGAATCTATACGCGAGTCCGGGTCGCAAAAGTCCGAGGTCTACTGCCCACTCGGGGAAGATGTCGCGAATGATAAGATACCCCCTGCAGGCGCTTTGCCGCTTAAGCGCTCGGACGAGAGGAGCATGGAATATCGACGGGGAATACCACACCACGCCCTCCCAAAGCTGACCTGCCATCGGGCTCTTTCGCAGGTTGCGTAGCATTACGTGGGGCATAAGCCATTCGCCTATTGTGCGATGGACATAGCCGATATCCTTGGTGCTGGGGGCCCGAAGGCGCAACACCTGCGCTCCGTCGCTGATTTCGAGTGACCAGCGGTCGGCTAGGTCTGGATCGGGAAGCAGGACAGTCAACTCATGCCCCTGCCGGACGAACTCTCGCGACAGATCACGCAGCTGCACCGCACCGGAGGTGCGGAAAGGCGGAAAGGTATCTGCGATCAAGACGAGTTTCATGAACTAAAGCTCAGTATTTTTTCCACACCACCCGGTTCACGTAATCGGTGTAGCTGTGGATGATGCGCAGCACCTTGTCGCTCACGTTCGGGACACTGTAGTCGGCTACAAGGCGAAGACCGCGCTCGGCGCCCCGGGGCTGGCTCTCGAGGATGGCGAGGGCCTGGCGCACACGGTCCATCTCGAGCCCGACCATCATTACCGATGCCTCTTCCATTCCTTCTGGGCGCTCGTGGGCTTCGCGGATATTGAGGGCCGGGAAATTCAGGATTGAGCTTTCTTCGGTGATCGTGCCACTATCTGAAAGCACGGCCTTTGCGTTCATCTGTAGATTTACGTACTCGTGGAAACCCAGCGGCTTTAGCAACCGCACTCGGGGGTGAAACGTCGCCTGTGCTGCATCGATCCGCTTCTGCATGCGGGGATGGGTCGACACGATCACCGGCAGGTCGTGGTCCTCGGCAACGGCGTTCAGCACGGCAACCAACTTGTCGAAATTGCGAACGCTCTCGATATTTTCTTCGCGGTGGGCGCTGACGACGAAATAGCGAAACCTTTCGAGCCCGAGCCTGTCCAACACTTTCGAGGCCTTTACCTGTGGCATGTAGTGATGGAGCACCTCGTACAACGGACTGCCGGTCTTTATAACCTGGTCGGGCGGCAGCCCCTCGCGCAGGAGATATTCGCGCGCTATGGTGCTGTATGTGAGATTGATGTCGGCGGTGTGGTCGACAATGCGGCGGTTGATTTCTTCGGGCACGCGCACATCAAAGCAGCGGTTTCCTGCTTCCATGTGGAAGATTGGAATTTGCCGACGCTTGGCCGGGATCACCGAAAGGCAACTATTGGTGTCACCCAGCACCAGAAGCGCCTCAGGCTGCACCTCGGCGATTACATCGTCAACAGATGAGATCAGATTGCCGATAGTATTTGCCGCGCCTCGACTATCCGCAGCGCAGTCTAGGAAGTAGTTGGGTTTGCGCACGCCAAGATCGTCAAAGAAAACTTGGTTCAGTTCGTAATCGTAGTTCTGCCCAGTATGCACGAGGATATGATCACAGTGTAGGTCCAGCCGTGCCAGAACGCGGGACAGCCGGATGATTTCCGGTCGGGTCCCCACGATTGAAACAACTCTCAGTTTTTTCATGCTCACACCTCGCTTGGGATCGTATCAGGACGATCACGGTCAAAAACCTCATTGGCCGAAAGTATAACGAACATTTCATCGCTGCCAATATTTTTGATGTCGTGCGACCAGCCCGGAATTGTCTCAACAACTTGCGGCCTATCGCCAGAAGTCCTGATTTCGAGCGTCTCGTCACTTAGGATATGGCGAAACCGGAAAAGCGCTTCGCCCTTGATTACCAGAAATTTTTCGGACTTGGTATTATGGTAGTGACCACCACGGGTTATGCCGGGATGTGCCGTAAAAAAGCTTACCTGACCGCTGTCAGGCGTCTTGAGCATCTCAACAAAGACACCGCGCTCATCTTCGTATACCGGGATATCATATGCAAAACGGCTTTTGGGAAGGTGACTCAGATAGGTGGCATAGAGTGCGCGCTCAAGACCGGTTCCAACTCGTTCAATATGCTGATTTTCTCTGCCGTTCTCAAATGCCTCAAGCTGCGCAGCAAGCGCGCCCAAAGTGATTGTGTACTCCGGATCGACCTCGGCAAAGTGAAAGCCTAGCTCGGCTGTCTCGAGGGCCACAACGAAAGTATCCATAACGTCATCAATGTACGTTAATCGGAGCTTTTTGTCCGGGTCGTCGACGCGGATAGCAATACCATGGGCTATGTTATGGCAAAAGGTTGCAACAACCGAATTATAATTAGGACGGCACCATTTCCCAAAGACCCCCGGAAGGCGGAACACAACGCAAGGATTGCAAGTTTTGTCCGTCAGCGCACGCACCGCTTTTTCAGCTGCCAATTTGCTGCGACCGTATGGGTTATCACTTTCAGCCTGAATTGACGAGGCGAGTATGAGTGTCACATGGCGTCCGTTCGTATCAAATTCTTGCTCGATTGCATCGCACAGCTTAAGCGTCAGGCGGGCGTTGACGTCTTCGAATGCACGCTCGTCCTTCGGGCGGTTTTCGCCAGCGAGGTGAACAACCGCATCCACTCCAGCGATCAACTCGGGCAGGAGTGAAGCGTCGTCCCCGCGCCCAAAGCGCGCGGTCTTTACATTCTGCACTGTCTCAAGGCGCCTTATTAGGTTAAGGCCGATAAAGCCTTGCGAACCAGTAATCAGGATCCGGGTGGTCGGAAGCGACATCAACTTACTCCTCTGGTTCTGCATGCTCACCACGTACCGTTGCTTGCATAAAACGGAGGCTCATCAGAAGGCCCTGCATGCCTTTCACGTCAAGGCGGGTGGTGTTGTGCGAGTTATAGTCCACAGCCTGCGATATCTTCACCTCGCCCATTTCTACAAATTTGTTATAGTTGAGATCGCGCAGATCGGGCGGCACGCGATAGTAATCGCCCAAATCCTCTGCTGCCACCATTTCTTCGCGACTTAAAAGGGCCTCGAACAGCTTTTCGCCATGGCGTGTGCCGATTGTGTTGATCTTGTGATCCGGCACACCAAGCAATCCGGTAAGTGCCAACGCAAGTGTTTCGATCGTCGCCCCCTGCGACTTTTGCACAAATATTTCCCCACAATTGCCGTGTTCGAAGGCAAATAATACCAAGTCCACCGCATCATCGAGTGTCATCATGAAGCGAGTCATCGACGGGTCGGTGATTGTGATCGGTTGACCGGCGCGAATCTGGTTGACGAAAAGCGGGATCACCGATCCGCGAGATGCCATTACGTTGCCGTAACGTGTGGCGCAGATAACTGTTTCGGCGCTCGTGCGTGACTTGGCGACAATGACCTTCTCCATCATCGCCTTACTAATACCCATCGCGTTGATCGGATAAACTGCCTTGTCGGTACTCAGACAGACCACTCGCTGAACGCCGCAATTGATGGCTGCCTCCAGCGTGTTTTCGGTGCCGAGAATGTTTGTTTTTACCGCCTCCATCGGGTGAAACTCACACGATGGCACTTGCTTGAGCGCGGCCGCATGAAAGACAAAGTCAACCCCACGCATGGCGTTCAGGACCGATTGATAATCGCGCACATCCCCAATATAAAATTTCAGTTTAGGGTCGTTATACTTTTTCCGCATATCATCTTGCTTTTTCTCGTCGCGGCTGAGAATTCTGATCTCACGGAGGTCTGAGATAAGGAAACGACGCAGGACAGCATTGCCGAACGATCCGGTGCCACCTGTAATGAGAAGGGTTTTGTCTGTAAACATGGAAGCTCCACCTAATTAGTGTAAGAAAAATTGGCATCCTGCTCCAAAAGAGCGAGGTACTTTTCCGCCCGACCTGCGGGCGTGGAAAATGAAAGTGCGTGGTCGCGCGCCGCGCGCTGTGCTGCGGTATCTGGTGCGCCACTCGTCAACGCAGCCGCAATTTTGTCGGCGGCGTCCTTTGGTGATAGAGGGTCGAAATACTGTGCATGCTGCCCGCAAATATCTCTGTTGAACGGTCGGTCGGACGCAAAAAGCAGCCGTTCCATGGCCATAGCCTCGAGCGGGGTCGCTGAGAAGCATTCGAGCAGCGAGGGAAATACCACGGCGTCCAGAGCGCGATAAAAGGTCGGGCATTGCGCGGGCGCTAGCGGCCCGATATTGACGCATGCCTCTTGAAACGCAGGGCTGCAGGCCTGCCATTCGTCCTCGGTAAAGGTCACGTAGAACAGCGCCTCGATCCCGTGATGATCGCGCAACTGTGCCGCGATCTCCGGGAAGATCGCGGTGTTCTTGTGCAAGTAGTTGCGCCCCACGAACCCCAACCGGAGTCTTCCGTCAGGTGGAGGAACTGCGACACTCACCCACTGGGTTTCGTCTCCGTAGATTGCCGACAGACTGTTGTGAACGACATGAATACGCGCGGGATCGACCCCGAGTTCGCGCACCAGGCCTTCTTTCACGTGTTCAAGCTCAACCACCAGAACATCCGCGCGTTTGAAGAATTGCGCCTGAAGCCAGAACTTCAGCCGCGTTTTGATGCGCTTGGGAAACGGCATCGTGGCATACACATCGTTGCGAGGGTAGATGATCCACGGCTGGGCGAACCCCACGATGCTTTTGAAAGGCGGGCGCCAGCGATAGAGCGGGCCAAACACGGTGAAAACATGGTCATAGCGGTCGAGGAACTTCCGGGCTCGGCGATTCCAAGGGTCCATTCCGGTCACATCCAACCCCACGACCTCGTCAACAACCTTCAAAAGAACCGTCTTACCGCCGATGCCATCCTCCACCTCGGTGGACAGGGCAATCGAAAGGTTCGGCCGCACCTCTCGCGACTTGACGATTTCCGAAAGGAACGAGCCAGCAACTTGCACGCCGCCACCGACGTGAAGGTTTGAAGTGTTGATGAGAAGAGACCGTGTCACCGTCGAACTTCCCGGTTCAGAAAACGTAACAATGTTCCGACAAACCACGCGACCACTAGCCCGGCGGACAGGTATGCGAATGAAGACAGCAGGTCGCCCCGAAGAACAAAAAACACAGCCCCAAACAAGAAATAATAAATCAAATCGTCGTATCGCAAGCGCTCACCCACCTGCTGCCGCAGTGTGCGTGCGCGATCAACTCTCGCCATCGCATATCCGATGAATCCGGCAAAGAGAATTACGCCAACAATACCAAAGTTGATATATCCCTCGCCGAGAAACGGCATTGAAATATTGTTGAAAACATAGTCTTGGCTGTTTGCCATTTCGTAGCCACTTCCCACTGGTTTGTCAGGCCAGAATGCTCTCGGAACAAAAAACAACAGCACGCCGACAAGTTGGTACCCAAACGTAACGAAGTGAGCCTCCACCGCACTCCCAAAGTTTTCATATGCGTCAAAGTGCGCCGCGAAGAAAAAATCCTTGGAAGGAAGCAAGCTTACTCTGTCGAAGCCGTCGAAATAGCGAAACTGGTTCAGCACAGGGAAGATGAAGAGCAAAGACGCGAGGAACGTTACTGCAAATACCGAACCTTTGCGTGCATCTGGAACCATGACCATCAATACGGGTATGTAGGCGTAGGCAACAAGGTAGCGTGCCACCCCGGTTGGAAAAACCGCGAACAGCAGAATTCCAAACAATACAATCTTCAGGAACCAAGCCTTTTTCAATTCGGTGACTGCAAAGTAGAAGGCAAATGCCGGTAGCAGTCTTGCAACCATGCCGAAGACCAAAGCCACCGAACTTGACGTGAACATGACGTCCCGCGTCTGATCGACCAGTCCACGAAACAGGAGCAAACGAAAATTGTATCCATTGAGGTGGAGAACGCCCCAGAAGCCGAGCAGTGACAGCGTCAGAAGCATGAAGGAAGTCAATTGGCGCCGACGGATGGTGTACAGCCGCGCTATGCGCACACGCTGGTTACTTGAGGTTAGCACATAGGCCGCCGCCGTTGTCAGGTTCGCAAAAAATATTGCGAAATTGACGTCGACGTATGTCATTAGAGCTAGTGGGTAGGAACGCCAGATGACCACCTGGGCCGAATAATGCAGCCAAGGGATGAGGCCCAGGAAGACGAATGAGAAAAGCGCATAAATTGTGAGAAGGTTGGCGCTTCTCGTCGCAGCGAACCCCAGCATAAGCGCACTCTGAACGGCCGTCAGGATAAAAGACCACCCCACCAAGTCATATTTCAAGTCAAAGACGCCGATGAACGCGAGCACAGCGATCAGTGGATTGACTAGAGTCGTTAACCAAAGGTAACGTACTTTCATAGTTCTTCCAAGATTTGGTCATTGGGCTTTGGGTCTGGCCCCGGCTGGAGAGGCCGCAATATATCATCGACACACTCAAAGGAAATACGCTTCGACTTTATATATTGACGCACGCTGGATCGGTGATCAAATACTTCAATGAATTCGTAGCGCTCGAGGAGATTTTTCACAACAAGCTCTGCAGGCACTCCCGACGCAATGATCGCGATGTCTGACGGTAGAATTGTCCCTAGTATATGAGGGTGTGGTTTGATGTAGAGGTCACCGGGAAGGCGTGTGAAGTATTCAAGGAATTTTTCGTCGATGGCCCAAGCAGAGAGATACACTTTGCAGACGCCGCTGCATTGTTTTCCGAGGCTCTCACCTTGGAAGCCAAAAACTGAATTCAACTTTCCACCGTCGGCCACCAGAAACTCTTCCAACGTGGTCGAAATTCTTCGTACTTTTCCCGCAACTCTTGCGAACTTCTGTTCATATTCTATCGGGTCGAACACAAAGATGGAATCCGTAAATCTGCATCCACCAAAGTATGTCGCTATGCCAATGTAGTCGAAGAGTTTTGCTTTCCAGCCGGCATAAAGGTCCGTTCTGTATGTTCCAACGCCTTCTTCGTACACGTAAATGCTGGATTGGATGTTCCTTAGTTTGAACAAGGAGAGCATCAGGAATTTCTTTGCCCCGACATCGCTGTCAATGAAGACGTTTGTATAGCTGTTGTTTCCCAGGTGCCTGTACGCCTCCTTCTGAGAAAGAAAGAACTTCGCGTTCAGATCATTTCCATACGTCGCGGGAAGCCGAGCGAAAACGGCTTCAGCGTCTTCGAACGTGTCGGCGATCAAGAATGAAGGTGGGGACGCCCACTTTGACTGCCGCAGGATGGACAATGCCACCATCAATTGCAGCGGCTTGGTAATCAGGAATGCGCTCGAACCTTCGAAGTCAGTCATTGCTACGGTTCATTTGTCATGTCTTCGAGGACTGGGGTACCGGAGACGACGTCGATGCTCGTGCGGCGCCCCAGTATTCGGCCAAGATGTTTCGGTGCCAGCCCATATCCTGGCCGCACACTGCGCACGGCGTCGGCGGTGATGACCTCGCCCGCCTTCAGGTCGCGCACGAAGTAGAGCGAGCGGCGGAACTGCACATTGCCTTCTTCGCTCGATTTGCGGCCGTAGTCCACCCTGCCGAGCGCAGCCCATGCGGTCTTCGCGTCGCGGCACAGGGCTGCCATTTCCGGCGGTTCCAGCGAGAAGCTGTCGTCTGGCCCGCCGCCACTGCGGTCGAGCGTGAAGTGCTTCTCGATCACAGACACGCCGAGCGCGACGCTGGCGATCGCGGTGGTGTTGTCGAGCGTATGGTCCGACAGCCCGGTGACGAGGCCAAAGCGATCGATCATGTCGAGGATGGTGCGCAGGTTGTAGTCTTCCGCCGGCGCCGGATAGCCGCTGACACAATGCAGGATGGCGAGCTCGCGGCAGCCGCCCTCGCGTGCCGCCTCGATGGCTTCTGCGATCTCCTCGGCGTCGGCCATGCCGGTCGAAATGATCATCGGCTTGCCGGTCGCGGCGACGTAGCGGATGAGCGGCAGGTCGACGGCCTCGAACGAGGCGATCTTGTAGGCCGGCGCGCCGAGATCTTCGAGCAGGTCGACAGCAGTGGCATCAAAGGGCGAACTGAACAGGGTGATCCCGAGCTTGCGGGCATGGTCGAACAGGGGCCTGTGCCAGTCCCAAGGCATGTGGGCTTCTTCGTAGAGCTCGTAGAGCGTGCGCCCGTCCCAGAGGCCACCGGTGATGCGGAACTCCTCGGCATCGCTGTTGAGAGTGATCGTATCGGGTTTGTAAGTCTGCAGCTTGACCGCGTCGGCCCCGGCCTTGTGCGCCGCGTCAACGATAGCGAGCGCGGTGTCGAGGCGTCCGTTGTGGTTGGCCGACAGCTCGGCGATCACGTAGGGGGGGTGCTCGGGCCCAATCTTGCGTCCGGCAATCTGGATCTTTGGAGACATTTCAGCTTTTTCCTCTGTGGCGCGACAGGGAGGTAAAAATGGCGGGCCGTGCCGTTTCCCATTCTTTGCGCAAAATGCCGAGTCGAATGATATCGATGAAGTCACCGTCGCGCAGATACTGCTCCCGGAAAACCCCTTCGATCTTGAACCCGAATTTCTCGTGCAGGCGCACAACTGCACCGTTCGACGACAAGACCTCGCAGTGCAGCTTGTGCAGTCCAAGCGCTCCGAAAGCGTGGTCCAACGCCAGGAGCTCCATCATTGACCCGGTTCCACGAGGCGCGCCAGGCGCGGCGTAGAAGGCCCATGAACTGTTCGCTTGTGTTCGGTTGATGGAGGTAAAGGCAACGATTCCGGTCGGCGTCTGGTCATCTTCATACATGTAATACAAGCAGTCGTCCTTGCGCTTGGTGCGCTCCCACCATTCGATATGCGCGGGTTTGGGAATCTCGCTTTGGTTATACATGTGCTTTCTCACACCGGGTGCATTGCGCCACTCGAGCATCAGGTCAACTTCGTCGTTGCGGATTTCTCGCAATTTCCCCACTTGCTTCTCCCGACTTCTCACGTGTGTGCCATTTCATTGAGTACGCGCGTGCCCCCCGCTCCATCGCACACGTCTTTCGATATACGTGAGAAGTTGGCCAGCTTGTCGGGTGTCGCCTCGCGCAGCGCGCGCGCGAGCGCCTCACCCAGACCTTCCCCCAAGAGAATAAGCACCATTGCGCCAAGTGCGGCCATCGCCGTGGCAACCTCTCTCTGGTTCTCGGCGACAACGACCGTGAAGGTCGGCAGCCCCAGGCTGCACCGCTCCCACGTCGTCGTGCCCCCTGCCCCGATCGCGAGGTCGTTCTCGGCCATCAGCCGGGCCATGTCGCGCACGTCCACCAGCACCTCGGTCGCGAGGCGCATCCGGCGCGCGCGCGTGCGCGCCTCGGTGAGCCAGGGCGCCTGGCCGCCCATCACGACGGTGATCCTCACGTTGTCCGGCAGCACCGAGCTGTCCAACGCGTCGAGCACTAGGGCCGTGGCGTTGTCCTTGTCGACCCCGCCCATCGTGACCAGCACCCGTTCGAGCCGCGGCGCGGCGCGGCGCGCCAGGCTTTCGGCGCGCAGGCGGGCGAATTCGGGGCGCAGCAGCGCATATTGCGGCCCGAGCAGGGTTGTCGCGGTCTCGGGCAAGAGCCCTGCGTAATCTTCTGCCGTGCGCCCGAGGCTCTGGTCGAGCAGCAGGTCGCAGTCATGCGCGCGGTCCGCAAGATCGTCGATCACCATCAGGTGCTGGCACGCGGGGCGGAGCATCCGCTCCCAACGCGCGTCCAGCGCGTAATGGTCGACGACAAGCCAGTCCACCGGGCGGCCAACGGTGTGGTGGGCCAGGGCTTGCAGACTGTGTTGCGCATCCTTTTCCCATCCGGCACCCAGCCAATTCGCGTGGGGCGGGTCCTCGGCCGCGACGACGTCGGCATATGGGGGGGGCAAAGCGATCGCCTCATGCCCTTGCGCGACGATGAGATCCAGCAAATGCCCGGCATGGGGGCGGCAGAGAAAGACACACTCCGCGCCGCGCGCGCACAGGACGTCTGCCAAAGTCAGGCACCGCATGACATGGCCAGTCCCGATCTCAATCGAGGCGTCCGTCCGGAACGCCACGCGCAAAGATGGCTTGGGGAAAGTCACGTTGGCACCATTGTCTGGAACATCAGTTCGGCGCGCCGCCAGTCTTCGGGCGTGTCAATATCCTGCACCAAGTGGCGCGGCAGGACCACGGACGCGGCGTGAGGCCCGAACAGGGCCTTCCGGGTCAACCACGCGTCTGCGCGACCCCAATAGAACTGGCCCGCGTCATGCCACGCCTCCTCGAGGTCCTGCGAGCGAGTCTCGAATTGCGCAGGGTCGAACATCTCGACCCGATTATCGCCACGGATCCGCAGCGCCCGCTGGATCGGCGAGGCGTAGCTCGTCACCGAGAAGGCGAAGTCGGCGCGCGTCTCGCGCAGGATGTCGAGGCCGCGGCGCAGGTCGGCGGCGATGACAAAGGGGGCCGTCGCATAAATGCAGCAAACCTCGTCGGCCCGCGCGTCGTTGGCGTTTTGCCATTCGAGCGCGTGGGCGATCACCGGGATAGTTCCGGTGTAGTCGTCTGACAGCTCGGCAGGCCGCAGGAAGGGTACCTCGGCGCCCTGAGCCCGAGCGACCTCGGCGATCTCCACGTCATCCGTGCTGACGATTATCCGATCGAAGCAACCACTTTCTGCCGCCGCGTGGATCGACCAGGCGATCATCGGCCGGCCGCCGAATGGCTTGATGTTCTTGCGCGGAATACGCTTGCTGCCACCGCGGGCCGGGATAACTGCGAGCCTCATTGAGCCAGCGCCTCGCGCAGAGATGTGATCACGAAGTCCTGCTCCTCATCGGTGAGCGACGGATGCATGGGAATGCTGATCGCCTCACCGTAATAGCGTTCCGCTTCGGGAAAATCGCCCGGCCGAAAGCCCATCTGCTGATAGTAGGGCTGCGTGTGCACCGGGATGTAATGCAGGTTTACCATGATGTCTTTCGCGCGCAGGTCTTGGAAAACCTGCAGGTGGGTGATCACGCCGAGCTCCTCCAGGCGGAGCCGGATGACATAGAGATGATAGGCCGAATGGCTGTCGGGGTGCTGCCAAGGCAAGGTCAGCGACAGGTCGGCGAGAAGCCTGTCGTAGCGGGCCGCGATGTCGTGCCGGCGGGCGACGTATTGCGACAGCCGGGTCATTTGGCTCACCCCGAGCGCCGCCTGGATGTCCGTCATGCGATAGTTGAACCCCAGCGCCACCTGTTCGTAGTACCACGGGCCGTCCATCTCCTGGGCCATCAAGGCCGGGTCGCGGGTGATGCCGTGGCTGCGCAGAAGGCCCAGCCGAGTGGCGAGGGCATCATCGTTGGTAAGTGCCATGCCGCCCTCACCGGTGGTGATGATCTTGACCGGGTGAAAGCTGAACACGGTGATATCGCTGTAGCGGCCGTTGCCGATCGGTTCGCCCTTATACCGGCCGCCGATGGCGTGCGATGCATCCTCGATGATCTTGAAGCCATATTTTAAGCCGAGCGTGTGGATCGCTGCCATGTCGCAAGGCTGACCGGCCAGATGCACCGGTACGACGATTTTGGGCAAACGGCCTTCTTTCTCCGCATGGCGCAGCTTCTCCTCGAGCGCTTCGGGGCTGAGATTATAAGTCTTCGGGTCGATATCGACGAAGTCCACCTTCGCGCCGCAATACAGGCCGCAGTTCGCCGAGGCGACGAATGTATTGGGTGTCGTCCACAGCCAGTCATCCGGCCCGAGATTGAGCGCGAGGCATGCAATATGCAGCGCCGAGGTCGCGTTGCTGACCGCCACCGCGTGCCGCGCGTCAGTTGCCGCTTTCACCGCCTCTTCGAAGGCCGGGATGGTCGGGCCCTGGGTCAGATTGGTGGATCGAAGCACGGACACGACGGCGTCGATGTCGGTCTGGGTAATGTCTTGCTGTCCATATCGGATCATGTCGATGCGCCGTTCTGCTGTTTCATGGGGAGGTAGGGGTCGCGCCGGCGTAAGTGCGGCGGAATTCTATCACGAGGTAGGCTGTTGATTTCCAGATTAGTATAACGAAAAATGACAGGTTAAGCCCGATCGGAACCGCGAGCGCGCCATGAGATGCGCTAAGCAGCCCTGTGACCGCCACGAAAGTGCCGAGCGCGGCCACGTGGCTGAGGATGATCGGCCTATCCCGGCCCTGGGCATAGAGCCCGTAATGCGGGATCAACCCCAAGGCATTCACGATCATTGCCGACAGGAGCCAGGGGTAGAGCCAGACTTCGGCTTGGTAGACGGGGTTTGCGATCCATTCTAGTAGGTAGGGCAGTGCGAGCAGGCTCGCTACTGCGAAGGCCGCCGCCACTGCGACAGTCTGCAGCAAGGCCTTGCAAACGAGTGCGCGGGCGAGGTTGGGCTCTTCTTGGTGATTGTGACGGATGAGATCCGGATAAGTGAAAGCGAAGACGCCCGCATCAAGGAACGTGAGCAACGAGGCTGCGATTCCCATGAACAGCACATAGGCAGCGACCAGCTCGAGCCCGCCGAGTGACTCGAGCCAGTAGCGGTCGAAGGTCTGGACCGAGCGCAGCGCGATAGTCGCTACAAGAAAGCCTAGGCTAACGGTGATGCCCTGCCGCATCCACCGCCAATCCACGGCGGCGCGCCAACCGCCGATATCCAGCCGATACACGGCCCAACCGCCTATCAGCGCAGCGCCAAGGCCCCCCGCGCCCCAGAGAGCAAACACCACCCCTAGGTTGCGGCTCTCCGGTGCCGAAGCCATTAATACCACTGCGGCGATCGCCCAGCTCCCATTGCGTAAGAACAGCACAGCGCTCGCGGTGACCTGCCGAGACAGCGCGACCAGCAGGCGGAAAACTTCTTGGTTGAAATGCTCCAAGATTAGAATCGGCACGAACCACCAGATCAGCAGCGCAGGCAGGTCAGTCCAGATCAGCAGGCAAAGCGCCACCGGCAGAACGATCACGTAGAGGCCTCCGCAAAGTGCCGCCTGCGCCTTCAGGATACGCCCGCGTTCGCCTTCGGGGCTGCGTAGGATCTCGCGAGTGACGTAGTTATAGAAATCCAGGCCGACGAAATACATCGTATAGCCGACTGAGGCGGTGAACAGGCCGTAATAGCCCACATGCGCTGGGTCGAGGAACTTCGCCAGGGCGATAACAAATAGGAAACGGGTGCCTAGAGTTGATATCCGCAGGACGATGTTTAGGTATCGGTACAACTTATTCTGGCCCACCGAAGGAAAGCACGGTCGATGAAAAACTGTCAAACGCTGCATCTGCCAGAAGCGCGTCAAGCTCAGCCCGTGGAGCCTCATACTCAGCCGTCTTGCGCCGCAGGAACCCCACTGTCAGGTCCGCCTTAGGGCTGAGCCCAGTCGGGGTAAGGATGTAGGCATATCTCAGTTTATTCTTGGAATTCCGGAAGTTCCGGATCTTGACGAGCCCCTTCTCTGTCAGGCCGTTCAGCACATAGTTGATCTTGCCAAGTGCTATCCCGACCTCTTCTGCAAGCTCTCGCTGACTGATCTGTGGAAGCTGCTCAAGGGTACGCAGTACCGGGAAATGACCATCATCCTGAATTGTCTTCGTCATAGAGTGATCTCACACATCATGGTATGCTCAAAGGTGCCGCAGGAACCGCCCCATCAGACCGCCCAGCCTAGGCTCGTAAATCGGGACCCTGCCAGTTTCGAGCATTGCTATCTTTTTTGATCTTTGTCGACACCGGCGACTTCGCACTCGAAATCAGGTCGGCGTGTTCTGTCCAAATCATAGAGGTTTTCATAAAAGTCCGTTCAATTTATTGCTAACATATAGATTTTAATAAACATATAAACGTCTCATTTTCTCTATGTTAAGTCGTTTCCCCGACTCAAATGGCAGATAACGCAAACTATCGTATCCAAGCGACTCCAACGCGCGCCCTAGGGCTCGGCCCCGGACGCGTCCCTTCCGGTTAAGGCCTCGATTTCGCAGCGCAGCGCCTCATATTCGTACTTCCGCCGCTGCAAGTAGCGCGCCGTTAACATCGCCCGCTCCGCGATACCCTTGGGCGTTAACACATAGGCATAGCGCCACTTGGCATTGCTGGCGCGAAAATTATAGGCCTTGATAGCGCCTTTGTCGATGAGGCCTTTGAGGCAATAATTCACCGCCCCAAGACTCAAACCTAACGCCTCGGCAATCTGGCGCTGGGTTAGGTCGCCATCCGCCTCGATCAGCCGCAATACACGGAAGCGTGCATCCTCGCGAAAATCGCTCTCAGACACTAGAACTTCGAGCCCTGCAACGGCTACCGCAGCGGAGGTGGCCACAGGCCATCCGGAACTTATCCACAAACAATACTATAACGTCTTTGTTCACACATGAACACATAAACGAAATCTCTCAATTTGAAAAGGAAAAATAGGCCCCGAAACAGGGTTGACTGACGACGTCTTTAATTCAAACGCGCCCATCTTCTCCAAATGGCAGATAACACTGAGCGTCGATAAAACCCGGTAGATCAGCCTCGCCCAGGCGAAGCATTATTCCGCCGCTTTTCGAAGCGATAACCTCTGCACCAGCAACGCCCGGAATCTCTCCACCGTGCCCGGCTTTTTGATCTCGCAGGACATCAAAGATTTCAGCGCCGAATACTTAGCGGCCAATCGAGGCCAGGTTTGAGGGTGCATCCTCTAGCGAAGGCTTTTCCACGATACCTGTGATCAATTTTAGATCACCTGCATCTTTGTCCGACGTTGAAATAATGCCGTATTTCGAAACGTCGCGATCCGCCACCTTTGATACAGAAATTACCGAGCATCCATGCTTAGCATAAGCGGCACACAAAGCTTCGGTCGGCAGCACTTCTCCGGTCATAAAATCATCGGCCAGCAGCACCGCGAACGGCTCATCCCCTGCCACGGGAGCTGCACATAGCACCGCATGCCCGAGACCGAGCGCCTCGGGTTGGCGGACGAATATGCAGTTGATGCCCTCGGGAATAATGCCTCGCACCATGTCTCGCACGTCGTTTTTACCTTTGGCGGCAAGCGATGCTTCAAGCTCGGGGTTGCGATCAAAGTGGTCCTCGATCGCGCGCTTGGTGCGGCCGGTTACGAATATCATATCGGTGATGCCTGCCGCAATCGCCTCCTCGACCGCATACTGGATGATCGGTTTGTCGATGATCGGCAGCAGTTCTTTGGGCATTGCTTTGGTGGCTGGCAAGAACCGCGTACCAAGGCCTGCGACGGGAAAGACGGCTTTGGTAATTTTGCGCATAAAGGAAATTCTCAAAAAGTATTTGGATCGTGGGTAATACAGATGGTCAGAACGTTCTCGAGGAAGCGCTCAATTCACCTGAACGTCGAGGCTCAAACGGGTTATTCAAGTCAACATAAGACTACAACCTATGCGGGAATGGCGCTCCAGAACTCCCAAACCTGAAAAACCGGTTTTATCGTTACAAATGAAAATTCTTTCACTGCAAATGACAAATTTAAACTCGCCTTAAAAGAATCAAATGGCCGATAATGACCCTAAACCTCATTCACCCCCCGTATTATTCTGAACACAAATGTCAGCATAATCAGGCTTGCGAGCAGGCCGATGGTGTCGCCCAGGAAGAAGCGGACC
>Ga0209121_10002979_pt1 | contig 16724 bp, 13 predicted proteins | sample Cruoilmetagenom3_FD_187292 | JGI IMG/M metagenome (GOLD analysis project Ga0209121, IMG submission 187292) | Oil polluted marine microbial communities from Coal Oil Point, Santa Barbara, California, USA - Sample 3 (SPAdes) (version 2) | ecosystem: Environmental > Aquatic > Marine > Oil seeps ... | reverse complement strand
GGTCGCCAGCGGCGTGCTCACACTGCCAGATGGCACGGGGCCGGAACGGAGCCGCCGCCACATCGCACCTGACGCCATGACGCAGATGTTGGAGCTCAACACGGTCGGTCCGGCACTGGTGGCAAAGCATGTCCTGCCGCTATTCCCGCGCGAGCAAGGCTGCGCTGAATATGCTGATTCGCAATTTCGCTATCGAGATGGGCCGAACGCACAAACATTCGCGCATTGTTGGTCTGCATCTTCCCTGCCGGGTCTTAGTCCAGCAGACCGTGACGTTGCAGGCTGGAAGCGATAATCGTCTCGATCAGCTGTTCCTGCGTCCAGCCCTGCAAAACTGCCGAGCGCCCGAAGACCTTTTCCGACCACAGATTGCAATTGAGGTTGAGCTCAAGAAAGATGACCTCGCCCGTTTCCTCATTCACACGGAATTCAAAACGGCCGTAATCAAACGGGCGATATTCGCCCCACAGGCGCTGCGTGTAATCGGCAATGGTCGCGGCGAAACGATCATTGGTGAACGGATCGAGCGAATATTTCTGTGAGCGGTCCACCAGATCGCGCTTTTCCTCGTAAGTGCGCAAATGGCTGGGATCGGCCTGACGGAAGATCATCATCGGCATGATGTGCGGTTCTTCCAGTGTGATGACCGGAACTTCCACATCGCTGCCGTCTACGAATGGCTCGACGATCGCATCCTGACCCAGCGCATGGACTTCGGCCACGGCATCGCGCACTTCGTCCAGCCCCGCAGCATCGCGGACGCCCCAGCTGGCAGAGGAATTGTTCGATTTGACCACGTAGCGCTCAGAGGGCGGGACGAGCGACAAGTCCATCGGTGCACCGCGGCGGAAAATCGCCCAAGGTGCGGTTGGCACACCCGCGTCGCGAGCAGCGCGTTTTGCCAGATGCTTGTCATCGGATAGACCGCGCAGGATCGGGCTGGCACCAAGATAGGGAATGCCAGCACGCTCGCACAGCAGGGGGCACAGCATTTCGGAATTGAAAAAGCCCGCGCGGTTCAGCAACGGAAAGACGAAATCGACATCGGGCTTGCTGTAGAGGAGGTCGAAATTGTTGGTGATGGTGAGATTGAGGCCAAGCGACTTCAGAACCTCACGCATTTCCACGTGATAGCGCGCGTGATTGCCGTCCTGCGCCGAACCGGAACCGTCCCACAGGGCGTTCTTGGCAAGGAACATGATGCGCAGCCGGGCCTTGGATTCGGCAGGTATGCGTAAAGGCGAAAGAGATCGCGTCATGGACTGAGTTCAGAGAACGGCTCTGCAGGCTCAGGCGCTGGCTATCAGGCCGTTGCGCCGCCAGCATTCCGCCAGCAGTGTCTCAAGCAGATCGGCATGACTGAAACCCGCCTGCGCAGCGGCTTTGGCCATGACTTTTTCCGACCACAGATTGCAATTGAGATTGATCTCGATGAAGTTGATATCGCCCGTGTTCAGATCGACCCGGAACTCGATCCGGCCATAGTCAAACGGCACAAATTCGCGCGCCACCTTCTTCGCCATCGCCTCGATCTTTGGAGCAAGCTCGGTGTGATCGAAGGTCTTGAGAGCGGCCTTTTCGGAATTGGGCACAAGGTCGCGCTTTTCGTAATAGGTCCACAGCTTCTGTGTATTTTCGCGCTCATACCACAGCATCGGCAGGGGCACGGGTTTGCTGTCGATGGTGATGAATGCGCATTGCACGTCATACCCGTCGAGATAGGGTTCCACGATGGCGTCATGCCCCTGGCCGTGGATATTGGCGATCGCATTGGTCACGCCGTTCCAGTCATGCGCGTCCGAAATACCCCAGCTTGCAGATGATGCATTGGGCTTGATAACCCAGCGCCCATCAGGGGATGGCGGCAGGTCTGCCTGCTCAACAGGCGCGCCCCGGCGATAGCAGAACCACGGTGCTGTCGGCACGCCCGCATGGTCGCAGGCGAGTTTGGATACCGATTTGTCATCGCCCAATCCGCGCAGGAACGGCATCGCTCCCAGATAAGGAATCCGGTGCATGTTGCACAAGGTCGGGATCAGCATTTCCGAATTCACAAAGCCACCGCGATTGAGCAGCGGGAAGACGAAATCGACCTCGGGGCGGGTGAACAGCACATCGTAACTGTTGGCGAATTCGAGGTTCAGCCCGAGATTTTCCAGCGTTGTGCGCACCTCGTGATGATAGATCGCATGGTTGCCATCTTCCGGATGCATCCCGCCGCCCCACAGAGCGTGCTTTGCCATAAACAGCGTGCGGACGGTCTCTTTGGCTTCATCAGGAATACGCTGGGGAGTAATGGACGTGCTCATGCGGGGGACTTTCGGCTCTTGAACGGTATTGCGCGATCTAGAACGCGTGGCCGGGTGACGCAATGGTCGCTAGCTCTATTGGCTTTCTGATGCGATATCCGGTTTGGGGATATCCATCCCGAGCCGATCAGACAGAAGCCATTCGCAGATCGAATAGGTCCGTTCATTGTCAACGTCGATGGCGAGCGCGCCATCGTCGAAAATGACCGGAGCCAGCTTTGTTCCGAAGCGTTTTCCAACGCGTTCAAGTCCTTGCGGCAACGTCACCATCCCGAACCGCATCATCAGAATGTTGAGCAGGCCGAAGGCGCGGATCATGCGGCCTTTATTAGCCTGAAACTGGCCACCTTCGCGGAATACTTCCGCTGCTGAGAATCCCTTACGATTCGTCAGGCCATAGATGTTGCAATTGGCATAGCCAGCATCACGAAATTCGTAGAAATTGCGTTGACCCTGTCGATGGGCGGCCCACACCCGTTCCCGAGTGGTCACGCCGATCACGCCATCTGCATCGCGCATCGCTTCACGCAATTGGTTGAAGCCATCATGCGTCAGCAGGACATTGTCCGCTGTTGTAATGACAAACGGTCCGGCTTCATCCCCTGCAGCGGCCAGAACGCTCTCGACAATGTTAGCGTCAGAATCGATCAGCTCAATGGGAATGCCGCGTGCACGGAATGGCTCAAGCACATGCCCGACTTCTTCCTGGCCCTCCGGTTCCAGCACCACCCTGATCGCCGCGATGGCGGGCAGGGTGGTGAGGGTTTCCATCACGTGCTCGATCAACGAGCGTCCGCAAATCGGCACAAGGCATTTGTGGCTGACCCCAGCGCGCGCGGCGAGGGGATTGACCACGCCGGTGCGTTGCGCCGCAAGGACGATGACCGTGACAGGTAGTTCAGACATCGCGCTTGCGGGTCTCCGAAACCGTTGTGATCAATTGCCGAACGTGCGCTGCCACCAGCCACCACGCTTGGGTGCGCCGTCGTCGGTTTCGCCCGTTTCAGCCTGCGATGCCGTAGCGGAACCATTGGCGTCATTGGCAGCTTCTGGTTCTGGTGCCGGTGCTGCTTCAGCCTTGGCCTTGGCCTTGGGCGCAGCCTTTTTGCGCGGGGCGCGTTTGGGCTTGGGCTTCTCCTCAGCTTTTGCAGCCTTCTCGCCTGCAACTGCCTCTGCGGGTGCATCGGCATCTGCCTTGGGCGCAGCCTTCTTGCGCGGGGCGCGTTTTGGCTTGGGCTTCTCCGCTGCTTCCGGTTCGGCGGCTTCGGGCTCGGCGGCTTCGGGCTTTGCTTCTTCGGCTACTGCCGGATCAGCATCGGCTTTCTTACGCGTGCGCCGCTTGGGCTTGGGCTTTTCTTCCGCTTCGGGAGCAGGCTCTGCCTCGGCTTCCTGATCAGGCTCTGCCTCGGCTTCCTGAGCTTCGGGGGTGTCGGTGGTTTCACCCGCCTCATCACCCTGCTGCTTGCGCGAACGCCCCCGACCGCCACGCCGACCACGGCGAGGTTTTTTCTCGGCAGCGTCATCTTCGGAAGTTTCTTCCGGCGAACTGTCGCTGTCTTCCGAGGCTTCATCACCTTCTTCGGACGAATTTTCATCCTGCTGACGATTCTTGTTGCGGCCGCGACCACCACGACGGCGACGACGGCGCTTTTTCGGCTGACCATCTTCATCGCTGTCGTCGGTGCCATCCGTAGCGTCTGCATCGTCAACAGCGTCGTCATCTTCCTCGTCATCGACGATTGGATCGAACTTGGGCGCTTCAGTTGGTTTGGGGCCAGCCGAGCCGACGCGCATCTTCGCGCCTTCGTCTTCGCCTTCCGGCTTAACTTCCACGGCAACGCCATAGCGGTTTTCAATCTCTGCGAGATCTGAGCGTTTCGCATTGAGCAGATACACTGCCGCCTCGGTCGAAGCGTGCAGGGTGATGATCGTGCCTTTGCCCTTGGCGGCTTCATCCTCGATCACGCGCAGAGCGGAGAGACCGGCGGAAGATGCGGTGCGGACAAGGCCGGTGCCATCGCAATGCGGACATTCGCGAGTCGATGCTTCAAGAACGCCGGTGCGCAGTCGCTGGCGGCTCATTTCCATCAGGCCAAAGCCTGAAATGCGGCCCACCTGAATTCGCGCGCGATCGTTCTTGAGCGCATCCTTCATGGCGCGTTCGACTTTACGGACGTTGGAATTGTGATCCATGTCGATGAAATCGATCACGACGAGACCGGCCATGTCGCGCAGGCGCAACTGGCGTGCGATCTCCCTAGCGGCTTCGAGATTTGTGTGAAGCGCAGTCTGTTCGATCCCGTGCTCCTTGGTCGAACGGCCAGAGTTGATGTCGATAGAGACCAACGCCTCGGTCGGGTTGATTACAAGATATCCGCCCGATTTGAGCTGCACGACCGGCTCATACATGGCCGATAGCTGATCTTCCGCGCCGTAGCGCTGGAACAGCGGCACAGCGTCATTATACGCCTTCACCCGCCGGGCATGGCTGGGCATGAGTAATTTCATGAATTGCTTGGCAGCCTTGTAGCCCGCTTCGCCTTCAACGATGACTTCTTCGATTTCGCGATTGTAGATGTCGCGGATGGCGCGTTTGATCAGGTCCGAATCCGAATGGATCAAAGAGGGCGCGCTGGAGCCCATCGTGCGTTCTCGAATCCCGTCCCAAAGGCGGGCGAGATAGTCGAAGTCGCGTTTGATTTCAGGCTTGGTGCGCGAAAGGCCAGCTGTGCGCACAATCAGGCCCATGCTCTTGGGCAGGCTGAGATCGCTGACGATGCTCTTCAAACGCTTGCGGTCGGCGCCGCTGGAAATCTTGCGTGAAATCCCGCCACCATGGCTGGAATTTGGCATGAGCACGCAATAGCGGCCTGCAAGGCTGAGGTAAGAGGTGAGGGCGGCACCCTTGTTGCCGCGCTCTTCCTTTACGACCTGGACGAGCAGAACCTGGCGGCGCTGGATAACGTCCTGAATCTTGTAACGGCGACGTAGCGCCTGACGCTTGGCGCGGGCTTCGTCGATTTCCTTGGCGCGGCTTCCACCACTGCGGTTCGAACCTTGGCGACCCTGACGGCGACCCTTGCCACCACGACTTTGATTGCGACCACGGCCACGTCCGCGACCACGGCGTTTGTTGCCGTCATCGCCATCATCTTCCGATTCGGCGTCTTCGCTTTCTTCATCGCCGTCGCCGTCGCCATCGTCGTCTTCGTCAGCATCATCGTCGCTGTCGTCATCGTCGCTGTCTTCAAGCTGGCCTTCTTCGATGGTTGCGACCTTGTCCTTTTCAGACGTGTCGATTTCCTCGACGCCGGGCTCATCGTCGTCTTCATCTTCGTCGATAGGCTCGGGAGCTTCGTCCTCGTCGTCCTGCTCGCGCAGAGCGGCTTCTTCTTCCGCTGCGGCCTGTTCTTCGGCCAGCAGAGCTTCACGATCCTGCGCCGGGATCTGGTAATAGTCAGGATGAATTTCGCTGAAGGCGAGGAAGCCGTGGCGATTGCCGCCAAAGTCGACGAACGCCGCCTGAAGCGACGGTTCAACCCGCGTGACCTTTGCTAGATATATATTGCCTTTGATCTGCTTGTGTTCGGCAGATTCAAAGTCGAACTCCTCAATCCGGTTTCCCTTGAGTACCGCCACCCGCGTTTCTTCCGAGTGGCGCGCATCGATTAACATGCGCGTTGCCATTAAATTTTCTCCAGGCAGGCCCCGATGTGCCACCAGACCAGCCGGTTGAAGCCGGTGTGGTTGCGGGGGATTGCCGATATGTGTGAACCCCAGCGCCTTTGCGCCGGGAAGGAATAATCGCGCCGTTATCAGCTGCCCGTTTGGGGGTCTGATGATTAGGCTTGCGAAAAATGTCTGTCGGAATGCGAAGGCGCAGGATTTGTGTCTGCGCAGAGTCAACGCCAGCCATCACACGTCCCGTGGGGCGCGTTGTGGCAGACTGGTTCTTGCTTTGCATTGCGGCATCAACCTGTAATTCTTGCCGGGCCTGGCAAAGCGCCATCCCGGTCAGCCGGGAAGTATTTGCACCGGCAGTCTTTTGCTAGCATCAGGGGAAAGTCTCGGCAACCTTGTTGCGCGTTCGGGTAAATTTCCCTTGGGTCTGTGTTAAGGAAGATCGCACGGCCATAAACATGGCAGAATATTGGTTTTTTGAATTTGCCGCAGAGGGTTTTACCAAACGCCGTGTTGCAACGCATCCAGATAGGCCTGCTGTTTGCCCTACCTGCTCTGTTGATGGGTGGGTTGTACGCATGGGGCTTGACCCTGCCTGTTCCTGTTCTTGGTCGCGCCTATGTGTTGACGATGCCGCTGCCCGATGCGGAGGCCAGACTGGGCCTGCCCGAAATAGCCGGACCCGCTGACGTTACTCGTCCGCTTGTTGTCATCGATCCGGGCCATGGCGGGCCCGATCCGGGTGCATCGGGAGAGAGTTACAGGGAAAAGACGGTGGTCCTTGGGCTGGCGCGGGCGCTGCGTGACAGGCTGGTTGAGGAGGGCGGTATCCGCGTGGCGATGACGCGGGATGACGATACGCTGATCATACTTGAGGAACGAGCAGAAATTGCCCGCGCGCTGGGTGCGGACCTGTTCATTTCGATCCACGCCGATTCGGCAGGAGAGCAGCAAGGCGTTGAGGGCGCGAGCATCTATACTTTGTCCGAAACAGCCTCGTCCGAAGCAGCTGCCCGCTTTGCCGAGAGGGAGAACAGCGCTGACATCGTCAATGGCGTTGATCTTTCGGGCAATGATGCGGCGGTCAATGCCATTCTGGTTGAATTGTCGCAGCGCCGCACATTGGAAGGATCAAGCGAGTTTGCCGCGTTGATAGAACGCGAGGGCGAGGGTGTGCTGCGTTTCCATCCGCAAGCCCGCCGCTCGGCTGCCCTGGCGGTGCTTCGCGCGCCCGATATGCCGGCTGTTCTGTATGAGGCCGGGTTCATTTCCAATCCCGAAGAAGCGCGAGCGCTCGCCTCCGCTGAAGGTAAAGAGCAATTCGCCGAGGTGCTCGCGCGCGCCATCCGCGTGTTTTTCGCTCGCCAGAGCAATTCTGGCTAGAAAGCGAAATCAGGATGCGCAATCTCCGCATTCATTGTGGCGCCAGCTTCTTTTGCCATGCTAAAGAGCGAGAATATGACTGACGATTATTCAGACGATGTCGACCCGGGCACGGGCACTCTTGCGCGGCGCATCTCGCGTGGTGGGAATGGCGCTTGGGTCAGTGTTCGCCATGCATGGGAAGCGCGGCGCTGGTTCCGCTGGCTGTTTTATGCGCTGGGCGGCGGGCTGTTGCTGGCAATCATCGGGTGGTTCTGGCTGGCGCACGACCTGCCCGATGCTGAAACGCTTCTCGATTATGAACCGAATTTGCCCACCGTGGTGCGCGGCATCGATGGTGAAATCGTGCATCGTTACGAGCGTGAACGGCGCATCGAACTCGATTACCGCGACCTGCCGCAACAATTGCTCAATGCCTATGTTTCGGCAGAAGATGAGACGTTCTGGAGTCACAACGGCATTGATGCGGGTGGTTTCGTCAACGCGGTGATCGACTACATTTCCAAGCTGGGATCGGATGAGCGCGCCAAGGGCGGCTCCACGATCACACAGCAGGTCGCCAAGAACATTCTGGTTGGCAATGAGTATTCTATTACCCGCAAATTGCGTGAGATGATCCTCGCCACGCGGATCGAAGGCGTGTTGGAGAAAGAGGAGATCATCACCCTCTATCTCAACGAAATTCCACTGGGTCGGCGCAGCTTTGGCGTGCAGGCGGCATCGCTCGCCTATTTCGACAAGGATGTGGACGAGCTGGAGCTGCATGAGATGGCCTATCTCGCCATCCTGCCGCGCGCGCCGGAGGAATACAGCCGTACAGCCAACTTCGGGATTGCGCAGGACCGTCGCAACCTCGTGCTCAGCCAGATGGAAGACAATGGCTATATTTCCGAAGACGAAATGCGCACCGCTCAGGCCCAGCCGCTGGGCGTGGTGCAAGGTCGGCGGACACAACGCTCTGCTGATGCGGGCTATTTCCTTGAAGAAGTCCGACGTCAGTTGATAGCCCGCTTTGGCGAGGAGGCCGATGACGGCGAGAACAGTGTCTATGCCGGTGGTCTGTGGGTGCGCACATCGCTCGATATGGAATTGCAGGATGCGGCGCGCAATTCGCTGCGTGCGGCAATGCTGCGCTATCATGGCAACCGCGGGTGGCGCGGACCAATTGCCACGATCAATCCCGAAAATGGCGACCTGACTGGGCAGCTGCGCAGCTCATACCTGTCGATCAATCACGAAGACTGGCGGATTGGCGTAGTCACGCAGCGCAGCGGATCGTCCGCGACCATCGGGTTTGCCGATGGCGAAGAGGCGCCGCTAACCGGCGTTCCCGACGATGCATCGGTGGGCGACGTGATCGCCGCATCGCCGCAAGGCAACAGTTGGCGCGTGCGCACCGTGCCCGAGGTGTCCGGCGGGTTCCTCGCCATGCAGCCTGAAACGGGCCGTGTGCTGGCCATGCAGGGCGGCTTTGACTCCCGCCTCGGCGATTTCAACCGCGCGACGCAGGCTGACCGGCAGCCGGGATCAACTGTGAAGCCATTCGTTTATGCGACCGGTCTGGACATGGGGATGACGCCGGCAACCATGATCCCTGACAGTCAATATTGCTATTACCAAGGCAGCAATCTGGGAGAAAAGTGTTTCACCAATTTCGGCGGCAGCCGAGGCGGCGGCGAATATCCGCTGCGCTATGGTCTCGAACAGTCCAAGAACCTCATGACCGTGCACATCGCTATGGAATCGGGGATGGAAAATGTCATCGAAACATTCCGCAATATGGAGCTGGAGCCAGAGGGCATCGAGTATCAGGCCTATCCCGCCTATTCGCTCGGCGCGGGTGAAACCACGGTTGAGCGCATTACTGCTGCCTATTCCGCAATGGTCAACCATGGGCGGCTCAACGATCCAACGGTGATCGACTATGTGCAGGACCGTGACGGCATTGTAATCTGGCGCGCCGATCAGCGCGAATGCACGGGCTGCAATATGGAAGAGTGGGATGGCGGACCGATGCCTCGCTTCGGGCGCACCGGCCAGCAGGCGATGGATGCGCGCACTGCCTTCCAAACTGTTCACATGCTGACCGGCACTGTTCAGCGCGGCACGGCGACGCGGCTGCGCGATCTCGACATCCCCATGTTCGGCAAGACCGGGACGAGCACGGGGCCGACCAATGCCTGGTTCGTGGGCGGTTCTCCTGACATCGTGGCGGGCACCTATCTCGGCTTCGACACACCGCGCAATATGGGCGGCTATATTCAAGGCGGAAACACCGCTGTGCCAATCTTCCGCCAGTTTGTGACAGAGAGCATGGACCACTGGAGCGGCAGGCCATTCAGCGCGCCATCCGGCGTGCGCATGGTCCGCATCGATCGCCGCACGGGCAGCCGCGTGTTCGGTAGTTGGCCGGGCGATGAACCGACCGCAGCGGTGATCTGGGAAGCTTTCAAACCCGACACCGAGCCGCGCCGTACCCAGCGTCAGGACGAGATCGACGCGCTGCGCGAACTCATCCTCGCCCAATTGCGCCGCCGCGAACGCGGGCCGGCCGATACAGGCGGCCAGAGTGATGAGCCCGGCGATTTTGCTGAGGAGCAGGGCGGCATCTACTAGGGCGCCCACACCGCTCGCCAGACAACTCCCCTTCCGCAATCAAGCGCGCTGCGCTAGGCGCGCCGAACATATCTATCGGAGAACAATGCCATGCGTGCCGAAGGGCAGGCCCATATCGACCGGATCAACGCAGCGCTCGCGCTGGTCAAGAAGTCGCTCGACTGGGAGCACGCATTGCGCCGACTCGATGAGCTGGATGCGCGCGTGCAGGACCCCGATCTGTGGAACGATCCCAAGCAGGCACAGGCCATCAGCCGCGAGCAAAAGCAGTTAAAAGATGCGGTGGAAACGGTGCATGAGATATCCAGCGAGATGTCCGACGCCGTGGAATTCGTCGAAATGGGCGATGCCGAGGGTGACGATGACATCGTTCAGGAAGGCCTGACCAGCCTTGCAGCCCTCGCCAAACGGGCCGACCGGGACAAGGTCAATGCGCTGTTATCCGGCGAGGCTGACGCTTACGACACCTATCTCCAGATCAATTCGGGCGCAGGCGGAACCGAAAGTCAGGACTGGGCCGAAATGCTGCTGCGCATGTATGCGCGCTGGGCCGAAAAGCGCGGCTTCAAGGTCGAGACTGTCGAATACGCGGCTGGCGATCAGGCGGGCATCAAGTCCGCCACGCTGCTGATCAAAGGCGAGAATGCCTATGGCTATGCCAAAACCGAAACCGGTGTGCATCGCCTCGTCCGGATCAGCCCCTATGATAGCTCCGCGCGGCGCCACACCTCGTTCTCCAGCGTGTGGGTCTATCCGGTCATCGATGACGACATCAATATCGAGATCAACGAGGGCGATCTGAAGATCGACACCTACCGCGCATCAGGCGCGGGCGGGCAGCACGTGAACACGACCGATTCCGCCGTGCGCATCACGCACCAACCCACCGGGATCGTCGTCGCCAGCCAGAACGACCGCAGCCAGCACAAGAACCGCGCCACTGCGATGAACATGCTCAAAGCGCGCCTGTTCGAACGTGAGATGGCCGAGCGTGAGGCGGCAGCAGCGGGCGAGTATCAGGAAAAGACCGAGATCGGGTGGGGTCACCAGATCCGTTCCTATGTCCTCCAGCCGTATCAGATGGTGAAAGACCTGCGCACCGGCGTAACCAGCCCCACACCCGACGACGTGCTCGACGGCGACCTCGACGACTTCATCGCCGCCGCTCTGGCGCAGCGCGTGACGGGCGAGAAAGTCGATGTGGAGGATGCGGAGTAGGGCGCGCTTCGGCTGCTTGCCAGCATCGAACTTTTGAAAAGAGACGCTTTGCCCCTGCAGGTCAGATGGTCGAGCTTGAACGAATTACGCCGGGTGAAGGTTCAGACGAAACAGCCACTGGCTATTCCTGCGAGGCCGCCTGCATCGACTGGTACGGCAATGCCCGGCCGATCTTCATCGAGCGGTCGGTTTTGCCCTGATGGGCACCGAATTGATCGAGGAGCAAGTGTCAACGGACGCAATCTGCCTCGCCCGGCGCCTTGATCTCACTCGTGAACCATCGCCATAACCCCCTTTGCCTTCGCATCGCAGAGCGCTAGAGGCTCTCTCATGAACAGAGGGTCAGCATTCAGAACACTGACGGGCATTGCTGCGTGCGCTGCGCTGGTGTCGTGTGATGTGGCGGAGGATGACCGTCCGGTCACCAGCCAGGATTTCCCGCGTCCGTATCGACCGGTCTCGGATCTCAGCGGGAATAGTTTCTCGACCGAGCAGATCCGCGATGATCGGCGTGAAGCCGAAACGGTTATGGATCAGGCCGCGATTACCGAAGGCATGACGGTCGCCGATATTGGAGCGGGCGAGGGCTATTACACCGTTCGCCTCGCCGCGCGGGTGGGCGAGGATGGCCGCGTGCTGGCGCAGGATATTGACGATGCGGTGCTGCGCCGCCTCGGCAGCCGGGTGGAGCGTGACAGGCTGGACAATGTCTCGGTCGCGCGCGGAGGGTTCGATGATCCGGGCCTGCCGCCGGACAGTTTCGACCGTATTTTCATGGTCCATATGTATCATGAGATCACAGAACCTTACGCCTTCATCTGGCGAATGCGTCCAGCCTTGCGTGAGGGCGGGCAAGTAATCGTGGTCGATGTTGACCGCCCGGCGGACCAGCACGGCATCAATCCCCAGCTTCTGTTTTGCGAATTTGAGCGGGTCGGCTATCGGCTTGTCGAATTCGTGCGCAAACCGCAGATTGCCGGGTATTACGCACAATTCGAAGTGGCGGGCGAGAGGCCCGATCCACGTGACATAGAGCCCTGCGTTCAGCCGGGTGAAGATATCAACGAGCTTTCCATCACTGATGACGGCTCCTCCTCCGGGGAAGATAATGACGTTCAAGGGTCTTAAACCCATTTCTTATGGTGGCCGCGAAGTGTGGCCGCTGATCGAAGGTGGCAAAGGTGTTTCGGCCACGAACCATTCAAGCTCGGGCGCTTGGGCGGCGGCGGGCGGCATTGGCACGGTCAGTGCGGTGAATGCTGACAGCTATGACAGCGATGGCAATCCCATTCCCCAATTGTACCCGCAGGCCACGCGCGGCGAACGGCACGAACAGCTGATCCGCTACGCCATTGATGGCGCGACCGAGCAGGTGAAGCGCGCTCATGAGATTGCGGGTGGCAGGGGCGCGATCAATATCAACGTGCTTTGGGAAATGGGCGGCGCTCAGCAGGTTCTGGAAGGTGTGCTGGAGAATTGTCCCGGCATGATTACTGGCGTTACCTGCGGTGCCGGGATGCCTTACAAGCTGGCTGAAATCGCGGCGAAGCATAATGTGCATTACCTGCCGATTATCAGCTCGGCCCGCGCCTTTCGTGCATTGTGGAAGCGCAGCTATTCCAAAGTGCCCGAATTGATGGCCGCTGTGGTCTATGAAGACCCATGGCTGGCGGGCGGTCACAATGGCCTGTCCAACGCCGAGAATCCCAAAGAGCCGCAAGACCCGTACCCCCGCGTAAAGGCGCTGCGCGATACTATGCGCGCCGAAGGGGTGAGCGAAGATACCGCCATCGTTATGGCGGGCGGCGTGTGGTTCCTGCGCGAGTGGGAAGACTGGATCGACAATCCTGAACTCGGCAAGATCGCCTTCCAATTCGGCACGCGTCCGCTGCTGACCGAGGAAAGCCCGATTCCGCAAGTGTGGAAGGAAATGCTTCGTACGGTCGAGCCGGGTGATGTGTTGTTGCACAAATTCAGCCCCACAGGTTTCTATTCCAGCGCGGTGAAGACGCCTTTCCTGTACGATCTGATGCACCGAAGTGAACGGCAGATTGCGATCTTCAAGCGCGATCAGGAAGAGGGCACAATACCTCTCGCAGACCATGGCAAGGCGAAGTATTTCTGGGTCCATCCCGGAGACCAGCGAAAGGCGCAATCGTGGATGGCCGAGGGCTTTACCGAAGTGCTCAAAACGCCGGACGATACCGTAGTGTTCGTGACGCCGGAAAGTTCCGAAGTGATCCGCAAAGACCAACAGGATTGCATGGGCTGCCTGTCGCATTGCGGTTTCTCGTCATGGAAAGACCATGACAATTTCACCACCGGACGCCTCGCTGACCCGCGCAGTTTCTGTATTCAGAAGACCCTGCAAGATATCGCTCACGGCGGCGATCCGGACGACAATCTCGCCTTTGCTGGCCATTCGGCATATCGGTTCAAGCAGGACCCGTTCTATTCGAACAATTTCACGCCGACCGTGAAGCAATTGGTCGAACGGATTTTGACCGGGGACTGATTTGACCGATAACAACGCCGCTCCGCCCCCGCTTCGCAATACTCTGCGAGAAGCGCTGGCGGTGCCGCGTGTGCTGGTCAATCCACTGCGCCGTCCGCGCCCTGGGGCGCAGATTGGGCAGGGGCGGCCAGTGATCGTAATACCCGGCCTTGCAACTGGCGATATCTCGACCACGCTCCTTCGGCGGACATTGAAAGCGCGCGGATTTGCGCCCGAAGGCTGGCGGCTAGGCCTCAATACCGGCGCTGATCCGGCCAAGGTCCGCAAGCTGGAAACGCGCATCGCCACGCTGCATCGGACTACCGGCAAGAAGGTATTGTTGATCGGGTGGAGTCTGGGCGGATTATACGCCCGCGTGCTGGGTCATCGCTGCGCCGATCATCTGCAAATGGTAGTGACCGTCGCCAGCCCCTTTTCCGGGGATCATCACGCCAATCGCGCATGGCAATTGTACGAAGCAATCAACGATCACACGGTCGAAGATCCGCCCTTTGCAGAGGATGTCGTGGCGAAGCCACCTGTGCCGACGCTGGCCATCTGGTCGGCGGTGGACGGAGTGATCTCGCCCGAGTGCACGCGCGGACGCGAAGGGGAGGCGGACCACACATTACGCATCGACGCACCGCATTTAGAGCTCGGCACCTCGCGCAGTTGTATCGAGAAATTGCTCACGAAAATCGCTGAAATTGAGGCGGGGCGGAGTTAGATTTGCTTTGGATCAGGTCGCGGATCGGGGCCGTAAGGATTCCGCGCATTGCGCGGTGGCTGCATCAGGATGATGGCGAACATCAGACCGATCATGCCATAGAAAAGACCCAAGGTTGGCGCATTATCGAACACGGAATTGAAGGCAAAAGGCCCGGCAAGGTAGTCGAGCCAGATGTTCCATAACTTGACGGCGCACAGAATGAAGATTGGCAGGGCGAACCAGCCGCTCTTCCCCATGTCGTGAAACCGCCGTGCGGTAGCTGCCGGGATTGGAACGAGAAACAATGCTTGCAGGATTGAGCTGACCGCGTGATCCGCATCGCGCGATAGCAGATGCCGTGAAATTACTTCCAAGCAGGTAAACAGAAGGCCGTTGAGGATCAGCAGCATAAACAGCTCGGTCCGTGTCGCCCTCCCACGCGGATTGTAGAACTTTCGTAGGCCCCGCCAGTAGGCGGTGAGATCGGCCATGCAGCCGCGTTTGGCGCTAAGGTCGGCTTCTTGCATATCGCGTCAGTCGAATAGCCATGCACGCTCACCGTGGCTGGTCTGATCAAGGCCCTGAACTTCTTCGTCCTCGCTCACGCGCATCGGGATGAACAGGCTGACGGCGACGGCTATCAGAGCGGTGACGATGGCGCTGAACAGGACGACGACCACAATGCCCAATGCCTGCACGCCGACTTCACTCGGCATATTCGCTACTTCGGAGTAGCCAGTGCCGCCAAGTCCGCTCCAGATGAAGATGCCCAGCAGTAATGTGCCGAGAATTCCGCCCACGCCATGGACGGCAAACACGTCGAGGGAATCGTCAATCGCCCAGCGGTTCTTCACGAGTGAAATTGCGCCAAAACACAGTACCGATCCGGCAATCCCGAGCATGATTGCGGCGCCCGGCGCGATGTAACCTGCCGCCGGTGTAATCGTGGCGAGGCCCGCAATTGCGCCCGTTGCAAAACCGACTGATGTTGGTTTGCCGAATTTGATCTTCTCAATCAGCATCCACACCAATGCGGCCACAGCAGCAGCGACATGGGTGTTGATGATGGCGCTGGAGGCATCGTCCGTCGCGGCGAGCGCGCTGCCTCCATTAAAGCCGAACCAGCCCACCCACAGCAACATTGCGCCCAGCATCGTCATCGCCGGGGCATGAGGGAGGAGTGCGGAGGAGGGGAAGCCCTGCCGCTTGCCCAGCAGCAATGCGACGACCAGCGCCGATGAGCCCGCCGTTGCGTGCACAACCAGTCCGCCTGCAAAATCGGTCACGCCCAATTGCCCGAGCCAGCCACCGCCCCAAATCCAATGCGCTACTGGTGCATAGACAAGCAGGCTCCATATTGCGGTGAAAGCGAGCACCCAGCCAAAACGTGCACGGTCTACCCATGCGCCGACCATGAGGGCGGGAGTAATTGCGGCGAAAGTCATCTGGAACAGTGCAAAGGTGCTTTCGGGCAGAGTCATGCCTTCGCGCAAGATACTCAGCCCGATCAGCATCCACTTCTCACCATTGCCGATAACGCCGCCCACGCTGTCTCCGAAAGCGAGCGTATATCCGACAACGATCCACAGCACCGAAGCAAGGCCAGCCACAGCGGCCACTTGCAGCATGACGGACAGGAAATTCTTCGCGCGCACCAATCCGCCGTAGAATAGCGCCAGTCCTGGCAGCGTCATGAGCAAGACCAGCGCGCTGCAAACGAGGATCCACGCCGTGTCGCCCGGATCGTTCTGCGCAATGTTGGTAAGCTCTTGCGCGGAGACCGTTTGCGGCGCGGCAATGAGCGATAACATGACAGCCAGTGCTAGACCCGATTTGCGAAACATTCTGTACCCCCAGAGGCCCGCTCTGGTGGCGGGATTGCGTAAAGAGCGGGTGTTAAGGCAGGATCATATCGTCAGGCAAGTTGCGCAGGCTGTTGCGGTGACTCTTTCCACCGCGCTAAGGCTGTTGAATGATCCGAAACGCTCTCCTTGCCATCGCTGCTGCGACCTTTCTTGCGCCAGCCAGCGCCGCTGCGCAGGATGCCGAGGTTCCCTATTGGGCCAGCATCTCTGCTGAAGAGGCGAATATGCGGGTCGGTCCGGGAGAGCAGTTTCCCATCGATTGGGTGTACGAACGGCGCGGGCTGCCGGTGAAAGTCATCCGCCGCCTTCAGGGCTGGCGCCGTGTGCAGGAACCCGATGGTACCGAGGGTTGGATTTTCTCTGGCCTGCTGAGTGATCGGCGCACAGCCATGGTCACCGGCGAAGAGCCCGCTGCCATGCGTGAAACCGGCGCGGAGGACGCATCGCTG
>Ga0209121_10002978_pt1 | contig 16726 bp, 16 predicted proteins | sample Cruoilmetagenom3_FD_187292 | JGI IMG/M metagenome (GOLD analysis project Ga0209121, IMG submission 187292) | Oil polluted marine microbial communities from Coal Oil Point, Santa Barbara, California, USA - Sample 3 (SPAdes) (version 2) | ecosystem: Environmental > Aquatic > Marine > Oil seeps ... | reverse complement strand
TAATTCGTAATTCGTAATTCGTAATTCGTAATTCGTAATTCGTAATTCGTAATTCGTAATTCATAGTGAGGGGACTATTATGTTGTTGACGCACCGAAATAAAGAAAATACCCATTCGAGTTTATCAAAACGTACACAGCAATTTGGCTTGAGTGCATTGGCTTTAGCCGTGATCACTTATAGCGCAGGTTTGGCCGCAGAAGAAAAAAACGAAGCGCTTGAGCTGCCCGATATTGAAGTGACAGGTACCGAGCAGCAAGAGGACAAAACCCAGTTGGATCTACAATTACTGGCACCCAATGACACCGCCGAATACCTGCGTAGCCTACCTGGCGCAAATGTGAATCAAAATGGCCCCTTAACCGGTATTGCCCAATATCGAGGTTTCTTTGGTGAGCGGGTAAATGTATTGGTGGGTGGCACTCATATCAAACCCACCTGTGCCAATTCTATGGATCCCCCTCTAAGCCATATCCCACCATCCCTGCTGGATTCCATCGAGCTAAAACGTGGTATCGCCCCAGTGAGCAGTGGCTTGGAGACAATCGGCGGAAGCATTTCGGCTACCCCACTGAGCAATGAGTTCGGAGTATCCGATGAATTTGAAAGCACTGGCAAGCTATCCGGCGCTTACAAAAGCGTGAGTCAGGGCAATCAGCTCAGTGCGTTTCTTGGTACCGCCAATGACACACACCGTGCGAACGTCAGTTTGAGTGCCGAGCAAGGCGATGACTATGAATACCCTGATGGAGATGTCTCTCCCACTGAGTACGAACGGGCCACTTATGGGTTAGGTTACGGTTACCAGCGTGGTGACTACGAGCTGGATTTTAGCAGTCATTACAATGACACCGGAGAGACTGGAACACCTGCATTGCCGATGGATATTATCTCCACTGAGGCACTGACTACGCGTGTTGGTCTCAAAGTGGATGTTGATGAGGGTCGCCAGCTTGAGGCACATGTTTCTGCTCAAGATGGCGAACACCAAATGGATAACTTCACCCTGCGTGCCGCACCTATGATGATGGGAGCCTCCATGCCCATGAAGCGTATTTCTGACGCCGAAGTAGATAGCCTTGGCTATGGCGTAAAATATACTATGCCAATGAACGAGGGGAACCTAGTGCTGGGGCTGGACGGGGATACCGCCACCAACAGCTCCACCATTACCAACCCCAATGATGCCATGTGGTATGTAGAAAACTTTAATGAGGCAGAAAGAGACCGTAACGGTGTCTTTGCAGAATGGGAAGGCAATGCGACGGATGCCTTGACTGTGCTCGTCGGCGCACGCGTTACCCGTGTCGAAATGGATTCCGCAGAAGTAAGCAGCACCATGGCGAAGAATATGCCCATGAGCGCAGCGGCGCAACTGGCTAATCGTTTCAACAGTGACGACCGCAATCAAAAAGACAACAATTTGGATGTCGTTTTGAACACCTCTTACGCCATGTCTGACACCTTCTCATTGGAAGCCGGTGTTGCACAAAAAACCCGCAGTCCAGGTTATCAAGAACGTTACCTGTGGATGCCCCTAGAGTCCACGGGTGGTTTGGCTGATGGGAATAGCTATGTGGGTAATATTCATCTCGACCCTGAAGTGGCCCACCAGTTGGAGCTGGGTTTTTCTTGGGATAACCAAAGTGCTTACTTAAAGCCGCGTGCTTTCTACCATAAGGTGGATGACTATATTCAGGGTACACCTGCAACCGACAGCACGGTTATTCAAGCCAGTATGATGGACACGACTCCCCTGCAGTATACTAACGTTGAAGCTGTACTTTATGGTTTTGATGCCCCCTTCGGCTACCAGCTGAGCGATAAGATAAGTCTCGATGGGCAAGTGAGTTATGTACGCGGTGAGCGCGACGATATAGACGATAACCTCTACCGCATAGCACCGCTGAATGGCTTGCTTGCTTTGTCCTATACTGAAAATAACTGGTCATTGGTGGGTGAGGTAGAAGGTTTTGCCGCTCAAGATGAAGTCTCAGCCACCAATAGCGAAAAGGAAACCTCTGGCTATGGTTTGGTAAACCTCAAAGGAAGCTATCGACCTCAGCATAATCTTGAGCTCACAGCGGGTATAGAAAACGTGATGGATAAACAATACACGCAACACCTCGCCGGTTACAGCCGAGTGAATGTGGGCGCAATATCAAAAGGGGATCGTCTGCCAGGTGAAGGTCGTAACCTCTTTATTACAGCAAGCTTTGAGTGGTAAGCTTAACAGCTACAAGCAGGGAACTTATGGCTAAGTTCCCTGGCTAAATTAAATGGATGTGGGTACTTTATAAGGGCGTTTAAAACGCCCTTTTTTTGTGATTGATACTATTTGACTGATACTATGAAACCAGCTTATTTGCTTATTTTTCCCTGTTTGTTTCTGTCTGCCTTGCCATGCAAGGCAGAAACGGGTGAGTTCGAAAAAGCCCAGCAGATGCATAGCAAAACCATTCAGCAGGGAATCCGCTCCCAGCAAAAAATCGAATCAGTGGATGATGAGATTCAGGCCCTACAAGAGAAAATAAAAACCCAACAACGCCAACTTGAAACCCTGGGCAAGTATAACCAGCGTATGGAAAAGCTGATAACACACCAGAATCAGGAGTTGGCGCGTTTAGATGTTGAAACCAAGCGAGTCACCCACCTTGATAGGGAGATGCTGCCCCTAGTAGAAAGCATGCTAGACAATCTCGAAACCTTTATCGCCAGCGATTTGCCTTTCTTACCCAAGGAGCGTCATGAACGACTGGTCTCGCTCAGGGCAATGTTAGATCGTGCGGATGTTAGCGTAGCAGAAAAATTTCGTCGCTCACTCGAGGCGTATCAAATAGAAAGCGAATTTGGTCGCACCTTGGAGGTGTATCAAGGCCAGTTAGCCGAAACCGATCGGGTGGTAGATTTTCTGAGAATTGGCCGCAATATGCTCTTTTATAAAAGTCAGAATAATAAAGAAATAGCACGCTGGGATAACAAGCAAAAAACTTGGCTAAATATGGATAAAAAATACCATCGTGAGATTAAAAAAGCCTATTTGATTGCCAAGAATCAACGCGCTCCTGAGTTGTTGTTATTGCCGATGCCCAAAGCAGAGCAAGAGCTGGAGGCAAAACAATGAAAGACATTGTTCTAATTTTTTGCCTTTTAGGTGCGTCATTTATCTCAACCTACAGCTTTGCCGAACAAGGCCCCTCTTTATCGGTGCTTAAAAGTGCTGAGCAAGAAGCGAAAAAACAACAAAAAATAGTAAGAGATAGAGAGCAGCAATTTAAACAAAAGCTAGCGGAACAAAAACGAATTCTTAAAAAGCTCGAAAAAAACCTCGTGCTTAAAGAAAGTAAGAGCGAGCAGCTTGAAGCCCGCTTTAATAATAACGAAAGCAAGCTCCTGGAAAAACAGCAGATTTATGAGGAACGACTGGGTGCCTTTAATGAACTGTTCGGTGTGGTGAAGCAGGTCTCTGCCGATACACAGAGCCAGTTTGAACATTCCCTGATTAGCACTCATGATTCTGCACGACTACAACGCCTCAAAACAATTACAGAAAATAAAACCCTGCCAAGCACCGATGATCTATCGAGTTTGTGGCAGTTGTTGTTGGTAGAAATGCAGGAGCAAGGCCGAAGCCTGCGTTATGAAACGCAAGTCATTGATGGCGAGGGGCACCCTGGTAATCAGGCCGTTGTTCGTATTGGCCCCTTTTTAGCATTTAACCAAGATGGAAAATTTTTAAATTACAGTGCCACCACTATGAGCTTTAATGAGCTCTCTCGCCAACCACGTAAAGATTACCAAAGTGCCGCAAAAAATTATTTTGCCTTTGATGCGGAGGGTGACGCGCTTGTTCCTATCGACCCATCCCGTGGTGCTATTTTATCTTTATTAATACAGAGGCCTTCCATACCAGAGCGTATTCAGCAGGGTGGCGCTATCGCTTATATTATTTTGGGTATTGCCGCTTTCGGCTTGTTGCTGGCCGCCTATCGGCTTGTACTTCTGGCGATAGTCGGACGTAACCTGCGTCGGCAGCTAAATAATCTTGATCAGCCTACCCCCAATAACGCGCTGGGCCAAATTTTTGGAATTGTTAAAAATAATCCCTCCATGGATATTGAAAGCCTTGAGTTAAAGTTTGACGATATTATTCTCCAGTCAGCAAGCCGTTTGCGCAGAGGGCTGAGTACATTAAAAGTATTGGCGGGTATGGCGCCGCTTTTAGGTTTATTGGGCACAGTGACAGGCATGATTGAGACCTTTCAGGTGATAACCTTGTTTGGCTCTGGCGATGCCCGTCTTATGGCAGGTGGTATTAGCCAGGCATTAGTGACCACAGCCTTGGGTTTGAGTACGGCGATTCCAATTTTATTACTGCACAGCATTGCCAACAGTCGCTCGCGTATTTTAGTGGAGTTAATGGAGGAGCAGGCCGCTGGCATAGTGGCCGAGCATGCGCACGTTTTGAGTGGGCGCTCCCTCAGTGAAGGCGATAAAAAATGATCGGGAGTGAGTTTTTTACAAGCTATCTGCCCGGCTACGAAGGTATTAACACACTCATTTACAGTGGCGGCCCGGCGCTGCCCTATATCTTGTTCACCAGTATTATTTTGTGGCTGCTGATTTTTGAGCGTATTTGGACACTGTATTTTGCCTATACATCGGTACTACAACCACTTGTAGGGCGTTGGCAGACGGTGGAGGTTTGCGACAAAAAAAAACGCAAAAAAATTCGCGCACAATTAATTTCTGAAGCGAGAGTATCATTGAATACTAGCCTTGGCTTTATTGGAACATTGGTGGCTATTGCGCCTTTGCTGGGTTTGTTGGGCACTATTATGGGCATGGTGGAAATATTCGATGTTGTAGCCGTCAGCGGATCAGGCAACGTGCGCGCGATGGCAGCGGGTGTTGGCCAATGCACACTTTCCACCATGGCAGGTTTGGTGGTAGCGCTGTCTGGTTTTTATTTTGTAAATCTGCTGACAAAACGGGTAGAACGTTTAATGGAATCATTCTCTCAAGATTTAGCCCTTGAATAGAAAGAGTTTTTTTTGAACCTTCTTTCTTGGTTTTAAATTAAATAGTCCTGTTGGATTAACCGAATGCTTGTGCGTTTTTGTAGTTTCGTAGGTTGGGTAGAACGAAGTGAAACCCAACAGACGTATCAGGCGGCACGGCACCTGCAATCTTGTAAAGTGTTGGGTTTCACTTCGTTTAACCCAACCTACGGGGCTTGTATGAAACGTAGCGAAACCCAACATATTACACGCTCCACAATGTACAGAATTTTCCACCAAATGACATTTCGAAAACCGAGTAAATGAAAATAGTATGCGCCGAAAAAGAATAGTATGTGAGGACGATAATGCTTCAGTAGTGGATATGACACCCATGCTGGACGTGGTGTTTATACTGCTGATTTTTTTTATTGTTACTGCCTCTTTTGTAAAAGAAGCCGGTGTGGATGTCATGCGACCCGGTGCGGCGAGTGGCACGCTGCAGAAAAATGTCACACTCTTTGTTGCAATTACTGCGACCGGCGAGGTGTGGATCAATAGGCGGCAAATAGATAAGCGAGCAGTGCGCGCGAATGTAGAGCGATTGCATGCCGAAAATCCTCAGGGCTCGGTGGTGGTGCAGGCAGATAGACGCACAGAAACAGGTATCTTAATTGAGGTGATGGATCAGGTGCGCCTCGCTGGAGTGACGAATGTCGCTGTGGCAACGGTGGCGCCAGACTGATGCAAATGGGCAATCAACGTATTTTGTCTACCTTGCGATATGCCTTGGCAGTGATTGCTTCACTGCTTATTAGTTACGCATTGTTTTATTTTATGCAATCAATGACCTTGCACGATGAACTTGATACTTCGCTGGTATCATTGTCTCCGGTGCAGCACATTGAATTTATCCGCGTTAAAAGAAAAGAAAGCATTGCAGTAAAAGAGCGTAAGGCCCCCAAGCAGCCAGAAGTAGAAGCAGTACCTTCTGCCTCTTACCAAAGCTCGCAGATGGAGGTGGGCGCGCCTTCCGGTATCGCTTTGCCTCCTATGGATATTCCGAGATTCAGCGGCGCAAAAATCCCCACGGGTGTGATCAATATTCCACTAAGCTCCGTAATGGTTAACGAAGAGGCGATGCCGGTTTTTCGCATCCCCCCTATTTATCCCCAGCGAGCAGCAAAAAGAGGACTAGAGGGCTGGGTGGAAGTGGAATTTACTATCACCGCAGCGGGTTTGGTGAAAAACGCCCATGTGGTGGCGGCCTCGCCTCGGGGTATCTTTGATAATGCGGCACTCAGGGCGATATCCCGTTGGAAGTTCAAGCCAAAAGTCGTCAATAAAGTTGCCGTAGAGCGTTATGGTGTGCGCCAGCGTATTGCTTTTCAGCTGGAGAAGGGAAGGTGATGTTCACACAAAGGCTGGCGGCAATATTTTTACTCTTGTGTTTGCTATATGCACCCACATCCTTTGCCGCCAACCGCATGACTGTAAGCCCGCTAATCTATAAACACTTGCAGAAAGTGGACGAGCAGATTAATCAAAACCGCCTTGATGAAGCGCAAAAACACTGTGCAGTTTTACTGAATAAAAAATCACTCAATCCCTATGAAAAAAGCATTATTCAGCAAATGCTGGCCGGCATCTACATTCGAGAAGAAAATTACCAGCAAGCAACGCAGTCTTTTCAAAGGGTTCTATCTCTTGCCGCACTGCCCAAAGGAAGTTTATTAAATATTCATTACAGCCTTGCGCAGCTTTATATGCAGCAAGGAAGCTATAACGATGCACTTGATCAGTTTAATCTATGGCTAAGGGAAACCCCGCAAGCGAAAGCCGAGGCATGGCAGTTTCTTGCTTCCATCTATGTGGCGAAGGAGCAATACAGCAAAGCTGTAAAGCCGGCAGAAAAAGCATTGGCCCTCACCGCATCAGAAAGTGAGCCGCTTTATCAACTTCTCCTTGGTCTCTATCAGCGAACGAATAATAATCAGCGGGCCATTCACTTACTGGAAAAAATGATCGAAATTTTTCCGAAAAATAAAGAATACTGGATGCAGTTGTTCTATACCCTAAATGAAGAAGGCAAAGACAAGCTGGCTGTGTCCATATTGGATCTTGCCTACGTTAACAAGCTGCTGGATGATGGTGATGAACTAAGCCACCTTGCACAGCTTCATATTTTTCACGACAACCCATTACGTGCCGCTTTGATTCTGGAGACAGGTATAAAGCAGGGTACCATTAAGGCCACCGACTCACACTTGCAGCTTCTAGCATCGGCCTGGTTTAATGCCAAAGAATATGAAAAGTCTTTAAGATCATTAAAACAAGCCGCCAAGCTTTCAGGTGAGGGTAAAATCTATTTTCAACTGGCCCAAGCCTATAGTGAATTAAACCGCTGGCAAGAGGTTGTTGTAGCCTTGCAGAAGGCTTTGGATGATAAGTCTTTAAAAAATGTCGGTGCTTGCCATCTGTTGATGGGCATCGCCTATATAGAGCTGGAAGATTACAAGCAGGCGCAGGTGTCTTTTCAGAAAAGTTTGCGGGATGATACAAGCAAAAAGGAAGCAGGCAGTTGGCTTGCCTATTTGACTCAGCGGATGGCTGAGCAGGATTATGAAAAATAAACGCACAAGGAATGTCTATGCTCCACTAGAGTACTTCCTCCCTTTCCTGGTTGCATTATTTTTTACGCCGCAAACCTTTGCCTTTTATACGGCTGATGGAGGCCTGGGGCACCTCGATTTGGGAAGCACAATACGAGTATCGTCTTCTGTTGAAAAATTCGCTGAAAATAGTCTGTATTCGAAGGCCAGCAGTGTTAATTCCCAGTCCGCCTCTTTCAGGGGGACTCTCGACTATTCTCCCAATGATGTTATTTCTATGCAGTGCCATGCTGTATTGTTTTACGAAAATCGAAAGCAAATCATTCCAGCTGCATCCATTGGTCTTGCCGATTATTACGGCGTAGAACGCAGCCCTGTTTTTTTTGAACAGCATGATAGTGATCCTTTGACGATCTCTGATGTTGACCGTCTAAATATTGCTTATGTTAAAAATGGCGTGAGGGCGACACTGGGTCGTCAGCCAATTAACCTCGCTACCACCTTTTATTTTTCTCCCAATGATCTCTTTGCTCCTTTTGCCGCCAACACGTTTTACCGTATTTATAAACCCGGGGTTGATGCCTTTCGCTTCGACAAAGATGTGGGAGAGTTAGGGCAGTTTAATTTCATATATGCGCTGGGTTATGAGTTGTCTCAACAAGCAGAAACGCTGTGGTCTCAATCCCTGGATTCAGAAAGAGACTCTCTTATTCTGCGCTTCAGTGATGTGGCTGGCAGCTTTGGATGGTCAGTTCTAGGTGGCCAGCTGCGGGATGAAACTTACTTGGGCTTCGGTTTGCAGGGGGAGTGGTTTGAGTGGCTAGGGCTGCGTGCTGAGGGGCAGCTTGTTAGTCAAAGCGAAAGCGATAAAGATTCTCTGAGGAGTTTTACCATCGGTCTGGAGCATCGGTGGCAGAGCAGCCTGGATCTTCGGCTGGAATACTTTTTTAACGGCTTTGGGAAAAAACAAAAGCTATTTTCGCCAAGCGATTTATTTGCCAGCGCCGGTACTGCTTATTCCATTTATCCCGGAAGAGAGTATCTGGCCCTGGGCCAGGGTTATGAGTTGTCACCACTTCTCTATATACAGACCCTGTTGATGGTGAATATTAATAATAGCGCCGGCATTCTTTCTTTCGATTTAAACTATTCGCTGTCTGATGATGTGGAGATTAATGTTGGTGCGTCCACCTCTTTTAATAGCACAAATGTGACTTCTACTTATAATACCGAGTTTTCTTATTACCCTGATGCATTAACAGTGGAACTGCGGGCGTATTTTTAAAATAGATGACAGCCCAATAGGCCAGTTTCTATGATTAAGTGTAAAAATAATAAGGTGGTGTCATAAAAGAAAAATAAAAACGTCAAGGCTTTGTTACGTTGAAAAACTAGTCTTTTGTCCAGTGTCGTTATTCTAACAACTGGATGAAAAGTATGGATACGCTATTAGGCATTGATGAACCAACTGAAAACAGCAGATGTAAGTCTGAAGCCAGTAATGATTCTAGTGCAACTTCAGCACCACAAAGCCCCTTTGATATTGGGCAAGCGATTACCCTTTCCTCTATCCCGCTGTTGAATCGTTTCCTTTGTTACCTTTTATCAAAGGTAGCGGGCATCTCCACTCTGGAAAAGCATTATCTCTACTTGAAGCCAGGAGGGCGAAAAGGTAAGGCATTTGTCAATCAGCTGATTGAGCATCTTGGATTATGCAGCCAAGTAACAGCACGTTTTTCCGGGCAGCCGATACCCCATTCCGGTGGTACCTTGCTGATGTCTAATCATCCCTATGGTATTGCAGACGGCCTGCTTCTACTTCAATACGCTTTAACCTATCGCGATGATGTTAAAGTGCTTATTAATAAAGCCATAACGCAAGTCAGCGAATTTGATGACCTGGTTATCCCGGTGAACCCTTATGGTGGAAAAGCTGCGCAGCGAGAAAATGGTATCGCCATGCGAGAATGTCAGCGCTGGTTGGATGATGGGCACTGTTTAATTGTATTTCCAGCGGGTGAGGTGTCTCACTATCAGCCATCCAAAAAAAGTGTATGTGACAGTAAGTGGAGTGCACATATTGCGCGCCTTCTAAAGAAATCTAATGCGCGTGTCGTGCCGGTATTTTTCCATGGTCATAACGGTTGGGTCTTCCATATGGCGGGGCTGATATCTCCGTGGTTACGGACCTTGATGTTAGGGCGATGTTTTATGAACGCTTTTGGAAAAACCGTTCACTTCACCGTGGGCGAGCAGATTCTAGCGAAAACCTATCGTAAAACGACAGACATTAACGAGCTGGCCAAGTTTTTACGCTTACAAAGTTGCTTGCTGGATTCAAAGCCAGGCGTGGATGCAAGTCAAAAAAACAAAACAGCTACAAAGACATTGAAAATAAATAAATCACATCCACTGAAAAAAAATGAGCAAGAAATTATTGCCCCAGTCGATTCGGAATTGTTGGCGGCTGAAGTGGCTATGTTGCCAGAGAAGAACCATTTATTAAGCTGCGGCGAACTTTCTATTTATTTCTCAGGCAAACTTGCTATTCCCAATATAATGCGTGAAATAGGGCGGCTGAGGGAGGAAACTTTCCGGCGTGTTGGAGAAGGCACGGGTAGGGAAATCGATATTGATAAATATGACGACTATTACACGCACCTGTTTATCTGGCATCCTGAAAATAAGGAAGTGGTCGGCGCATACCGCGCAGCAGAAGTATCCAAAGTGGTGGCTAAGTATGGTTTGGCGGGGCTGTATAGTCATTCCTTATTTAAATTTAAGCCAGCCTTGTTATCGCAACTCGCACCCTCTGTGGAATTAGGGCGCTCTTTTGTTCGGCTTGAATATCAGCGCAGTTATGCACCACTGCTTATGCTTTGGAAAGGTATAGCGACTTTTTTGGCAAAAGAAACAGATTGCTCTGTGCTGTTTGGGCCGGTCAGTATCAGTAAGGATTACAGTAATGAATCACAGAAGATGTTGATTGATTACCTCAGCGTTAATAACCCTTTTCCCCAGCAATCGAAAGTGGTTAAAGCGAGAAGGCCCTTTAAACTACACAAGCGGGTAGGCTGGACAAGTGCTGAATTTCAAGGTTTAAAGGATGTGGACTTGGTTTCGCATCTTGTCTCAAAGCTTGAATCTGACCAGAAGGGCGTGCCAATTTTGCTAAAACAATATCTGAAACTTGGCGGTTACGTGCTTTCTTATAATGTCGATCAGGACTTTAATGATGTGCTGGACTGTATGATTGTTGTAGACCTTCCGCAGAACGATCAAAAAACGCTGAAGCGCTATATGGGACAGGAGCTTGCGGCTGAGTTTGTTTTAAGGCATCAGTCTGAAGATGTATTGCGTGCTTCGTAGGGGGCTATTAAATCGGAGGGGTAAATTTAGAGACTGCTATCTGCTATAGCCAGCCCGTTTCGTTATGCACTTTATGAAACGGGCTGAAAAACAGGTTTCTGAGGGTGACTACCTTCCGAAAAAGCTACTGCCATCACTCCACGAGCTACCAGTATCACTTGTAGCGCTGCCTCCCTCATTTGTTGTGAGGCATAACTCGATATTCCCGTCGGTTCCACAGGCTTGAAAGCACCCCTGCAAGGAAAGACTCAATACAGCAAGAACAATTATTTTTTTCATTTCTCTACTCCAAGTCTGTAATGTATAAATCATTAATAATGAGAGGGTCATGCTAACTACCCAGCGCTCGGGGAACAAGCGCTTGCAGTAGGTGGTTTTGTGGCGAGTTTGTAACAGAAAGTAATGTGCAGATCTCAATGTATGCGTGGCTTGAGTATTGATTGCACAGCTTGCTTTGCATCATTGTTCTTATTAAAAATGCCTCGTAAGCTAAAGGCTTCACGGAAATCACGGAGAGTTAATAATGAAGAGTGTCACGCTAACTTGGCAGAGAAACGAGGAAGAATTTAGCTATAAAAGTTTCGATCGAACTCATATGATTGATTACGAAGGTGGCATTCGGGTTTTGGGGTGCTCTACATCCAAATATTTCGGCGATGACCGTCTACTTAACCCAGATCAGACCTTGGTAGGCGCGCTGTCTTCCTGTTTTATGCTGACCTTTTTGGCCCTGGTATCTTTGAAAGGGTATGTGGTAGATAGCTATATAGATAATGCCGAAGGTAAATTAGAAAAAAATGAGGCGGGACACTTCTGGGTTTCCCATATTACGATTCGTCCTGAGGTAGTCTTTGCTGAGGGGCAGGGGCCAGATAAGGAGTCGCTGTCGGGCTTATTTGAGAGTGCGCATCAGGGTTGCTTTATTGCTAACAGTATTACCAGTGAACTTACCATCGCCCCCTTAGCCGGTTAAGTTTTTCTGCCTCCCATTGGCGAAAGCTTTTTCTCCAATGGGGGCTGAAGCGCTTTCTAGCTGCCTTTTTTACGATAATCATCGTGGCAACCTTTGCAGGATTTTCCAACGCCAGCAAATTTAGTTTTAATTAGCTTTAAATCGCCGCTTTCGCTGACCTCAATGAGTTCCATAATGGCTTTGCCAGCCATTTGGCCTTGTTCCTTAAAACCTTCTGAGTCAGTCCAGACACTCTTTTTGGCGTGGGTTTTTCCTTTGTGAGTCCCTTCAGGAAATGCATCACCATGGTGCTTGAATGCCTCCAGCATGGCCTTGGCATGGTAGCTGATGTCGGCTTTTGCTGGGTGCCCGAGCATAAGAATAGATTTCAGGGTATTCATATGCCCGCCAGCGACTTGGTAAATACCTTGCCGATGCACGATATAGGGGTTCTTTTCGTTAGAGGTATGGGCAATAGCGGTTGACGTGGAGATTGTGCAAAGTGCACAAACAGCAAGATACTTTAGTGAGGTTCCCATATGGAGGCTCCTTTGATGGGTGAGTGTAGACCGCAAGAATAACGGATAATAGAGGCTGGAATGGAATCACACAAGGTGGAATGTTTTTGCTTGGAAAAAGCCGCTGGTTGAAGGCGCATTGCCCTCAATCAGCACTCTGAGACTATCTAAGCACGGTGCCTTTGATCACTGCGACAACGCGGCGATTTTCAGCGCGTCCTTGGGCAGTGCCGTTATCGGCGATGGGGCTGCTTTCCCCAAAACCTTTAGCACTAATGCGCGTCGCTTCGATGCCGTACATTTTAATTAGGTACTCTCTTATGCTATCTGCCCGCTGCTGGGATAAGCGTTTGTTAAATGCTGCGGCGCCCTGGCTGTCACTATGGCCTTCTATAACGACTTCGCTATCGGGATATTGCTTCATAAACTCACCGGCTTTAGCGATTTCGGAATAATGCTCAGTAAGCACATCAGCGGAGCCTGATTTAAAGTTCAGCTGCATGGAAATTTTTATAGCTTCTATTAGTTTGATTCGGCAGCCACTTTCATCCACCTTGGCCCCTGCGGGTGTTGCAGAGCATCGGTCTTGGGCATCCGCAATGCCGTCATTATCACTGTCTTTTGGGCATCCCGTTGAGGATACGGAAGTTCCTGTGGCTGTGCTGGGACATTTGTCGAGGTAGTCTGCGATGCCGTCTTTGTCATGGTCTTGCGGGCAACCGTTGCTTGAAACGGGGACGTTAGCGGGAGTGCCTGGGCATTGGTCTTTATTGTCGGCAACACTATCCCCGTCCTTGTCAGAAAAAACTACGGGTGCCGGTGTGGATTTTTTGCTGGAGCCAAAAAAGTAACTGATGCCGATATTGAATAAGTTGTTGACTTCACCTTCGCTCAAATCATAAATAACGCGGAAATCAGAGCGTAAAGCCAGAGGCTCTGTAATCATGCCCATCAAGCCAACGCCGGCATTGAGTTGAGTGTCGTTGTTTTCGGTATCGTTATCAAATTCCCACAATCCGTGCCCCAGGCCAGCGACTACATATGGGTGTATATCTTTATCCTGAGCAAAATGGTAGAGCCCATCTAAGCGCAGCTGATAATGTTCGCCGTCAAAAGAGGTGGTGGCATTTTTAAATTGTGATTCAGCCATAAGGATGGCAAGTTCTGCGGCCCAAGGTGAATCATATTGGTAACCGAGTGCGATGGTGCCGCCTGCGCCATCGTCTAGATCATAGACATTGTTATAATTGATATAGCTAAAGCTTGGGGCTATATAAAATCCTTGGGCATTATCACCAGCATAAAGGGGGGCGGCAAAAAGTGCGCAAGTTATTGCTAGTGCTATGGAGAGTCGATTTTTTTTCATTTGTTTGTCTCACTGTTTAATCGAAGGGCCTTAGGGTATCTCAGAAGCCATCTTAACGGATATATCGGCTTTGTAAAATCTTCCTGAAAGGCAGAGGACTTACGAAAAAGTCGAAGGAAAAAATAGAGGCAGGGGCTGAGCAGCTATAGAAGACGTCTGGTGCTTATTAAGGGTAATAAACACCAGAGAGGGTCTATGAGGTTTACCCAGCTTTTGCTTGTAGGTCTTTTTGATCAAGTAAGTTTTGTAGCTCCCCGCTACTTATAAGGGCCTGGGCTTCTGTGGCACCTCCTACAAGGCAGCCTTTAACAAATACCATGGGAAAGGTTGGCCAGCCTGTCCACATTTTGATGGCGTTTCGTTTTCGCCATTGGCTTATATAGCCACCGTACTGCAGGTAGGTGAAAGGCAGGCCTGCCGCTTCTAAGGCTTTGCGCGCCGCTCCAGCGTGGGGGTTGCCGGCCATTCCCACCACAACGATGTCCTGGTTTTCTACTGCTTCGATCACTTCCTTCATGACCTCTCGCTGGTTATCGGTGACGGTTTGTTGAATGGCGCTATGAATTTTGTCGTTGTCGAGTATGTTACGGGGCATAGTAGCTTCCTGTTATTTTGTGCTTGGGTAACTATTCCGCTTAGGTATAACTTTGCGCTCAGTCTGAGCAGTTACAGAGCGCGTTGAGCTAAGTTGAGCGAAATAGTTATGTAGCTTATTGGGTTTTGAGTCGGCGTTTAGCAGTGCGTATTTTTTCTGACAAAAACCAATAAAGCTAGTATATTTCGCGCCACTTTGTGAGTTTTTAAGCCATTAGAAGTAAGAATTTGAGTATGAGAGAAGCCAGTCAGTCACTTCCGCCTTGGTATGAACGTATTCCTGATTTTATTCAGCTGATGCGCCTTGATCGGCCTATTGGCATCTTGCTGTTGCTTTGGCCGACACTGTGGGCATTGTGGGTGGCGGCGGAAGGGAGGCCTGATTGGTCTGTCTTCTTTATATTCTGCTCAGGGGTGGTGTTAATGCGCAGCGCGGGTTGCGTGATTAATGATTACGCAGATCGAAAAATTGATGGCTCGGTGGAAAGAACCAAAGACCGACCGCTGGCCGCCGACCGTATTGATGGGCATGAGGCCTTGGCTTTATTTTTTATTCTGCTGGCTTTGTCTTTTTTTATCGCCCTGTTTACGAATCTCTTTACCATCATGTTGTCATTTGGCGCTGTTTTCCTAGCGGCAACCTATCCGTTTATGAAGCGATATACCCATTTCCCGCAAGTGGTGCTGGGTGCGGCTTTTGCTTGGTCGGTTCCCATGTCCTTTGCTGCCCAGATAAACAGCCTGCCATCGGAAGTGTGGTTGATTTACTTTGCCACACTGTTGTGGACGGTGGCTTACGATACGATGTATGCCATGGTGGATAGGGATGATGATGTGAAAATTGGCGTAAAGTCTACGGCTATTATTTTTGGCCGCGCTGATAAGCTGATTATTGGAATTTTGCAGATTTTGACGCTGATGCTGTTGGTCGCACTGGGGTCGCGATTGGCTCTGGGGAGCTATTATGATCTGGGCTTATTGTGTGCGGCTGGATTGTTTTTGTATCAGCAGATATTAATCAGGCAGCGAGATCGTGATCGCTGCTTTCAAGCCTTCCTTAATAATAACTGGGTGGGCATGGTGATTTTTATCGGTTTGTTTTTAGATTATTGGTTGGTTTGATCGCTTATTGAGAAGAGGTTTGGCTTTTTCCCAATAAGCGAAAGCGCTGCGATCAGATGACAGCAAGTAGGGTGTAAACGGCCCCTGCTGCTGCAATACCGAGCATTCCGATAGCTGTCGCCGTGATGGCGAGTTTTCGCACGCCTTGGACTTCCTCACCGCTAATAGCTTTAACCTCGTTACGTAGCTCCTCCTCCAAGGTATGCAGTTCTGCAGACTTCTCTTTGAGCTGTTCTTCTATTGGGCTGAGGATGCCGCTAACTTTTTTATCGAGAACTTTCTCTGCCTCTTGGCTTGCGATTTGTTTGAGCTCACTGGTGTACGCTTTTGATGAGCTGTCCATTAATTCACTAAGGCTGGATATTTTGTCATCAACCAGCTCGCTGAGTTCATTGCGAGTAGCGCTGATATGTTGATCGACGTAGCTTTTATCTGCGTGATCGTTATTGGTGAAATTAGAGAGCTTTTCATCAACCCCGGAGCTAACTTGTGCAAGTTCTTGCTGAGCAGTGTTCAGAGCTTTTTGCAGTGTTGAGACCTTTTCTTTAAGTTTCACATTCTGCTTTGAGAACGTTTCTAGTTTGCTATTGAGCAGTGACTCGACCAGTGTTTGAACTTGTTCGTTACTCATCGAGTTACTTGCTGGAGCCGTAGCAAATTCTGGCCTTAAGGGCGCGCCTTCCGCCTCGTCAAAGGAGGGAGTATCCACTTTTTCTTCTGCCATGATGATGGGTTCCGCTGCTTCGATAAGGGGCTCCAACTTGACCTGATCTATACTGTCTTTTGAGCTTGGCTCTGTCGTGCCCTTACGGATATCGCTGATGGTTTCGGCAGTAATGAGTTCATCATTGCTGGCAGCCTGACTACCCAGAATGCTCAGAACCTGCGAAACAGCGTCGGGGCTTGGGGGTTTGCAAATGACATCCATTGCTCCGTGTGCCTTGGCGTCAGACGTAAAGGCCTCACCTTCTTTAGATGTGCACATGATAACGGGGATGCGGGTGGTGTCTGGGTTGTCGTTAATCAGTTTGGCGGCTTCAAGGCCATCCATACCCGGCATCATATGGTCCATAAAAATGACATCCGGCTTGTGATCCTTCAGGTAGTCGAGTGCTTCCTCGGCTGATTCTGCAAGGTCAACGTCCATCTTGTTTTTCTCAAGTAGGCGCCGTAATACCAGGCGGGCAGATTTT
>Ga0209121_10002977_pt1 | contig 16731 bp, 14 predicted proteins | sample Cruoilmetagenom3_FD_187292 | JGI IMG/M metagenome (GOLD analysis project Ga0209121, IMG submission 187292) | Oil polluted marine microbial communities from Coal Oil Point, Santa Barbara, California, USA - Sample 3 (SPAdes) (version 2) | ecosystem: Environmental > Aquatic > Marine > Oil seeps ... | reverse complement strand
GGCTGCATCCTTCTTTTCCCCTCCCCCTTGATGGGGGAGGATTAACCTGCCTGCCGGTAGGCAGGGGTGGGGGTGAAAGTATTTTAAGCATTTTTATTTTTTATTTGAACTTACTCCCGACTCCCACTTGTCCGCCTCTGGCGGAACTAACAGACTCCCGACTAATTGGGGCTGAACTTAAAGGATTGTTTTAATTGTTTTGTAGTTTTTCGCTGGCGACCGGAGGCTGGTAGCTGACTAAAGGCTGAACTCTCAACTATCCAATATACTTCATTATCGCTTTAATAAATTCCTCAAACTGTTTCGGCCCTTTTTGCAGGTTGCGATAGACTTCGTTGACATCAACCTTTACATACTCGTGGATAAGAATGTTGCGAAAACCGGCTATTCCTTCCATCTCTTTTGCTAACTCAGACGGAACAACACTTTTATGTCCCAATATTACGATGATTTCTCTATAGGTTTTTGGACTGCCAAGATTTTCTTCAGCGATGATATGATTTCCGATGTCAAGCACGCATTCTATTGCAAGTTGAAGACCATGTTCAATCTTCCAAAGCTCGCCCAAGTTAGATTCAATGTTCTCTTTGGTTAGGTGTTGGTACTTCTTCAATTCACTAACATATTCCTCAAGAGCTTTAAGTCTTTCTTTGATGGTCCCTAAATCCAACATGGTTAACTCTCCTTACGAATGGCGTGTAACAAGAGCTTTATACTGAACATCACGAATTTTTTGAGTATCGAAGCACTCTTTTCTTGTAGCAACCTCAAAAAGTACTCTTTCTTTTTTAGAGGTTGCATGCAGGAGTTTTCCGGAAATCGCGTTAAATTTAAATAAGGGGGATGCTGCATTTAGGATTGCGACGTCCACGTCGTTTGTCTCTAAAAGTTCCATAAAGTCATTTATGAGTTTTACTTGAGTGTGTGAATATGTTTTTGGGAGGACTGTTTTGTCAAACAAAACTGCTATATCTATATCGCTTAAAGGAGTAGTTTTATTTTTGGCCTGAGAACCCAAAAGATAAGCCAAAGCAATATTATTTTTTTTGCAAATTTGAACGATTTCTTCCTTTACTGACTTTAATGGCTTCACTTAAACTCCTTAAATTATCACTTTACCATTAAATATCTCTTGCTCAAAAGATAGCATAATTGCGGGAAGGAAGGCAAATTGACATCCTTGGATAAACAATTATCCATAACGGTAATAACTTTATCCATAGGGAACAAAAAGAAATTTCATAATTAAGAGTTAAAAAGTTTTTATCGTTAGGCCCATACCTGAGATACTTTTTTTAAGAATTTTATCTTTTTAGTTTTCAATTTTACATTTTTATATGTCGTTTTTATATTTTCATTCTTATTTCTTATTTCAGATGTGTTCCCCAACCCTCCCTCTTCTTATATAATTATGTTAAATAGCGATTAGAATGTAGAATATGGATGATAGAATATAGTAAAGTCGAGAGCACGGAGCAGAGAGAAAAGGATTAAGGATTAACCCTTTTCTCGTCATTGCGAGTTCCGATGTTTTATTGGGACGCGGCAATCTCATAAATGGAGCATAGAGCAGAGAGCTTAGAGATTAGAGCACAGGATTGTCATTGCGCTTGCCCGCCTTCAGCCAGAAAGAGGCTTGAGCCAAGGGTTCATCAGCCTCTGGCTGAGATGGTCCTCTGGACTACTGGCGGAAGTGAGCACAGGATCGTCATTGCGAGCGACCAAAGGGAGCGCGGCAATCTCGGTTTAATTGTAATAGCTAACTTTTTTGTTTATTCAATTATATTTTTTGTGGGTCGCACACGCTTCACACTCGGCCGCATCCGCGACTGTACTTGCTCTGGGCGGGCCGAGAATAACTCGCTTGCGCTCAGACAGATTCTCGGGCGCTCACTTTGTTCACTTTCCGGCCCTCCACTCGCTTCATCGGGGCGGCCTCAAGTTTCGCTTTGTCCGACCCACCCGGGGTTTTAAAAAACAAAATCTTTAAAAACTCTTTTGGTTTTCCTGGAGGCTGGCGACTGGTAGCTGACTAAAGGCTGCTTTAAAAGGCTGATTTTCAAGGTCACGTAAAAGTAAAGAACAACTCACGTGGCAAGCTGGACTTATCATTTTTAATTTAAGGGTAATGCAATTGACATAATATAGATAGTTGCTATAATTGATATAGCAGATTGAGATGGAAGTGAGGTGTAGGTATGATTAAAACAACTACGGCTATTAGGGCAAGGAAAAAATTTGGTCAACTTTTAGAGGAAGTTTTCTACCGGGGAGACGAGTTCGTTATCGAAAGAGCCGGAAAGCCAATGGCAGTCTTAATTCCAATCCAGGAGTTTGAAAAGTGGCAGAAGCAAAGAGAAAAGGACTTTATGATTTTCGATAAAGTTAGAGCGAAAGCAAGAGGAGTAAAAATCGAAGAGGTTGAAAAAGAGGTGGCTGAAGCTGTGGCCAAGGTAAGAAAGAATGCTTAGAGCAGTTATTGACACAAATGTTATTGTGAGTGGTACCATTTCTTCTTCCGGCGCTCCTTATGAAATTTTAGAAGCTTGGCGTTATCGCAAGTTTATTTTGGTTACTTCCGAGAAAATAATTGAAGAGGTAGAAAGAGTTTTTGAATACCCTCGAATAAAAAATGCCTATCATTTAAACTCAAAACTCACCAAGAAGATTTTAGCCTGCTTAAGAAAATACTCGGTTATTACTTTAGGGGGACTGAAGTTAGATATAATAAAAGATGATCCAACCGATAATATGTTTTTATCTTGCGCAGAAGAAGATGGAGCAGATTTCATTGTTAGCGGTGATGGGCATCTTTTGAATTTGGGAATTCATAAGGGAATACAAATTATTACTCCTCAGCAATTTCTAAAAGTTCTCAAAGAGAGCTAACACAACTTCTCAGCCCTTGAGGTTGGTTTTAATATTTTCATTTCTTAATTTGAAAAGCCTGAACTCTTCTTACTTCCCCCTCACCCCGCCAGAGGCGGGCAGGCCTAACCCTCTCCCCTGGCGGGAGAGGGAAATACATTCTTCAACGGGAGATCTCTTATCCCTCCACTTAACAGAGAGGTCCTTCTTGTTTTCCCTTTTCCTGACAGAAGGTCCTGCATCATTCTTCTTCTTTTGATGGAAGATTCCGTATTATCATCCTCCCCCTCGACGGGAGGGGATTGAGGGGAGGGTGAAGCAATCTCTGTTTTTAAAGGTTGTTTTTCTTACGTTTTCGCTGGGAGCTGGTGGCTGGAGACGGAGGGCTGTTTCTCTGCCCTTGGCTAAAGATTTGGGTAGAATTGCCGATGTAATAATTGAAGGGTTTTTTGAATTGAGAAAATCGAAAATCCGGGTTTGTTTTTAAAATATATGAGGTTTTAAGTCAGGGAGAAAGTGGCTTATGAAAAAAGAAAACAGAGGATTTACACTAAAAACAGGAGCTTTATTTTTACTTGTCTTTGTATGCGTAATATCTCTGAGTACCTCTGCTATAGCTCAAACACCATTAAAAGCGGTGTTGCTGGTTGGTCCCATCAATGGAGACTATGACCCTCAAACCACTGAGTATAAACAGGACATGAATTTAGCGGCGGCGGAGCTTGAGGCTAATGGTGTTGTCGTATACAAATTTTATACTCCCGACAATGACTGGGAACAGATTAAGGCTGCAGCAGATGGGGCACAATTCTTTTTCTATTCAGGACATGGTATTCTCTGGCCTCATGGTATTGTAGGAGGCCTTTGTTTAAAAAACCTCAATGTTACACCTGATAAAATCCGCAGCGAAATTAATTTAGCCCCAAATGCGATAGTAATGCTGTCTCATGTTTGTTACGCGGCGGGGCCATCTGCCAATGATGATGGTCCAATCAGTAGTGAAGAAGCGCAGAATCGTGTTTCTCTATATTCTGATCCTTTCTTGGATATCGGCGCAATGGGTTATTATGCCAGCAATATTAAATTCTCTGATGGTAGAATTTGGTACACTCCCTTGCAAACATATGTTAGTTGTCTTTTTCAAGGAATGACATTGGGAGAAGCTTATGAGGATTATTTTAATTTTAATAGACAGCTTGACCCCGGTGCCGTTGTTGAACATCATATTTATCCTAATAATACAGAAATGGTGATGCGGTTGGGCAGGAGCATATTGGATGGAGAATCTGCATATAGCAGCGTCTTTGTCGGCCTCCCAGGCCGGACGCTTGAAAGTCTTTTTCAGACCGATATTGTAGAAGATACTACTATACTGGAATCTAATGGATGTACTGCCGCATTTATTATTGGTCGTAGCAGTTATGTTTTTGATAACACGTCTATTCCTATGGATGCGGTTTCATGTATTAAAAACAATCGTACCTATGTTCCTGTAAGATATCTGGCAAATGCGTTGGGTGTTGCCGATAGCGGAATCATGTGGGACAGCGCAACTCAAATAGTTACCTTAACCAAGGGCTCGGATACCGTTAGATTGGTAATGGGTAGCAAGACGCTTGACAAGAACGGCGATGCAACCACGATGGACGTGGTTCCTGCAATTACCGATGGCAGAATGATGCTTCCCGCACGTTGGGTGGCAGAGGCTTTCGGAGCTACGGTTGGTTGGGATGGTGCTACTCAGGCGGTTCTTATCACTTATCTTTAGGGTTCCTGATATAGGGGTTAAATCTAAGCTTGTCTGCCGGAGATTTTAATGAAGAATTAATCTACTGTTAACTATCCACTGAATTTTTGGTGCCGAAGGTGGGAGTCGAACCCACACGAGCAAAGCTCACACGATTTTGAGTCGTGCGCGTCTGCCGGTTCCGCCACTTCGGCACATTTACCACTTGAATATTATAGTTTACCCCTCTAAAACGGTCAACTCGGCACATGATGTGGATAAAGGATTAAATCAAACCACCGGTTTATCCGGCCGGCCCACAGATTAGTCATTGCGAGTTCTGATAAGGGCGCGGCAATCTCAGTTTTAATCATAACAGCTGATTTGCTTTTGTTTATTCAGTTATTTATTTTGTGGGTCGAATACGCTCCATGCTCGGCTGCATCCGCGACTATACTCGCTCCGGGCGGGCCGAGAATAACTCGCTTACGCTCAGACAGATTCTCGGGCGCTCACTTTGTTCACTTTCTGGTCCTCCGCTCGCTTCATCGGGGCAGCCTCAAGTTTCGCTTTGTTCGACTCACTGGGATTTTAAAAACTAAAAACAATAGGCAGCTTCGGCTTATTTTTTGAACGAGGAGCATTTTGTAGTGAACTCAAAATTTAATAGGTTGATATTGGTGATCTATCAAAATTTTGCAATCAGCAATTCCAAAAAAAACTAAAACATACTTGGTTATATGTCGATATACCAATATAAGGTATAATAACAATTAATAGAGAGTTTTTTACAAGAAAAGAGAGTTAGAATAATGGAAGCTTCCAAAGTTTTCGACGTAAAATGTACTCTTTTAAGTGCAACTTTCTCTGTTCTTTGTGTTTTATTTAAAATCCACTTCTTACTCAATTATTTAACAACAAAGATTGACATCTATTCAATTTTTGGTTTATCTTCTCTTTTTGTTGAGAATTGAAATATATAAATTTTTTTACGGGCTTCATGTTTAAAATTAGGTATAAAACAAAATTATAAGAAGTTAAGAAATGGGAACATGGACCAGAAAAAAACCAAGCGAAGAGAAAACAAAATAAATGGCGGGAAAGTGGTTACTTCTCCTTTTGACCTTATATGGAGACTGACTCTTATTATATTTCTTGCTGAGTTATCAATCATGATTGTACTGAATGCGGTTCCTCCTGTGCCCCAGTTCACTTGGCCGATTTTTGATGCGGTTTTGCTCATCTTTTTGGTCTTTCCGTGGCTTTATTTTTTGATTTTCCGCCCCCTAACCAAAGAGATTGCTGAGCGTAAGAGGGCGGAAAAGAAGCTTTTTGAGTCCAAGGTCAAGGTAGAGGCTGTTTTTCAAGGCTCCGGAGTTGGCATAAGAAGTATTGACTCAGAATTTAGGATTATAGAGCAAAATAAAGAGATGGATCTACTTTGTAATATAGAGAGAAACGAAGCGATTGGAAGAAAATGTTACGAGCTTTTCGGCGATTCTCGATGTGGCACAGACGAGTGCACTCTTCGACAGATTTTGTCGGGAAAAAAACAGGTAGATGCGGAAATGGAGAGATTTACCAAAAACGGTAAAACTGTATCCGTGAGTCTTATAGCCACACCCCTTGTAAACGAAAAAGGGGATATCACAGGCATAATTGAGAGCTTTCATAACATCACCAAGCGCAAGAAAATTGAGAAAGAGAAAGAAGCGCTGACAAAAAAACTAAAACACCAAGCTCAAACGGATGGGCTAACAGAAGCCTTTAACCGTCAGCATTTGGACAGTGAACTCAAAATTGAGATTCAGAGAGCGAAGAGATATAAGCGGCCACTCTCGTTAATAATGCTTGATATTGACCATTTTAAAGAGGTTAACGATAGATGCGGCCATCAGGCCGGGGACCAGGTTTTAAAGATGATAACTAAGAGCATGAAGGACATTGTTAGAACAAGTGACTTTGTTGGACGTTATGGCGGTGAGGAATTCCTTGTGGTGTGCACAGAGACGGCTATGGATGAAGCGTTAAATCTTGCGAAGCGTATGAAGAAAGGAATCAAAGGAGTGCATGTATTAGATAAAGAGGGCTCGCTGTTGAAAGTCACCGCAAGTTTTGGAGTTGCACAGTATTCTGAGTTAGAAGATTTTGATAAATTGATAATGAAAGTAGACAGTGCTCTTTATAAGGCAAAGGACGAAGGACGCAATACGATATGCTGCGCGGAGGATTAAATTGCTCTTTTTCAGGCGCTAAAAACTTATTTGTCCGTTGAGCAACGAATCAAGATATTGGGTTAGCTTTCACCGAGGTAAGCGTGACGTATTTCTTCGCTTTGCAATAGTTCATCTGCTTTCCCTTCCATGATTATTTTACCGGTCTGTAAAACATAACCATAATCGGCAATAGAAAGAGCCGCATTTGCATTTTGTTCGACCACAAAAATGGTTACTCCCTCACTGTTTACTTTTTTAATGATTTCAAAATTTTGGTCGACGAGGGCCGGTGAGAGTCCCATTGAAGGTTCATCCATAATTATCATTTTCGGTTTACTCATTAAAGCTCTTCCCATTGCAACCATTTGTTGTTCGCCCCCGCTTAAAGTACCTGCTTTTTGAGAGAGTCTTTCTTTGATGCGTGGGAAAAGTTTACAAACGTAACTGAAGCTTTCATTTATTTCTTTTTTATCCTTCCTGGTAAAAGCCCCCATCATTAAGTTTTCTTTGACAGTTAATTTAGGAAACAGTCTTCTGTTTTCGGGTACCGTGGCTAATCCGAAACTAATTCTTTGAGAGGTTGAAACTCTTTTCATATCTTTTCCGTCAAATAAGACTTTTCCTTTAAAGGGTTTAACAATGCCTAAAATGGTTTTCATTGTGGTTGATTTACCTGAAGCATTTCCTCCCAAAAGACAGACAAGTTGACCTTTACCAACCGAAATATTGATATCCTTAAGTATTTTCATTGACCCATACCGGGTATGAACATTTTTCAGTTTAAGCATTTTTTGCCACCTTTTTGCCGAGATATGCTTCTATTACGCGTGGGTGTTCAGAGACTTCTTTTGGAGTTCCCTCCGCTATTTTTTCACCATAGTCAAGGGCGATAACCCTATTGGACGCACCCTTTACAACCTTCATATCGTGTTCAATTAAAATAATCGAATAGCCTTTGTCGCGAATTTGTTTTATTTGATCCATTATCTCCAGAGACTCCTTGGGATTCATCCCCGCCGCCGGCTCATCTAAAAGTAAAACTTTTGGGTCGGAAGCAAGTGCTCGACAAATTTCCAGCCTTCTTCTGTTGGCGTAAGAGAGAGAATTTGCCGGGTGATGAAGCCGTGTACCGGTAAGGCGTGTTCCAAAGAAGGAAAGAATTGAAATTGCCTTCTCAGTCGCTTCTTTCTGCTGTCTTTTCATTATTGGAGGATGAAAAATTGAATTAAAGATATTTTCTTCGATTATTGGGTGCATTCCGACGAGAACATTTTCCAAGATGGTCATGTTGGGGAAAACCCTTAATGTTTGGAAGGTTCTTTTTATTCCTTTGTGGGCGATCTTGTCCGGCCTAAGACCGGTTATATCATCGTCTTTTAGAAATATTTTCCCCTCTGTTGGAGGGTAGATTCCTGTGATAAGGTTAAAAAGGGTGGTTTTGCCCGACCCGTTTGGTCCGATAATACTAAGTATCTCTCCCTTTTTTAAGGAGAAACTTAAGTTATTTACGGCGTAAAGTCCGCCGAATCTTTTGGTTAGATTTTCTACTCTTAAAATTTTCATCTTAAACTTTTACGTCCATCTTCCCTTCTTCGACATCAAATAGAGTTTTTTCGCTTTCTGAAATTTCTCTCGGGTCTGTTTCGCGTAGTTCTTTTTGCCTTCGCTTGTTGGGAATTAAACCTTCCGGCTTAAGCAGTATCACTAAAACGATTAAGATTCCGAAAAAGAGCATCCTGTACCGGTCGAAATTTATAAATAAATCTTTTAGAATGTGAGGCCAATTTGCATAAAAATCGCTTCCGAAAACGGATGGAAGCCAAACTGAAAAAGTTTGCCTTATAATTTCCGGGAGAGTATCCAGTACTATCGCTCCCACAATTACCCCGGGAATACTGCCCATTCCGCCAAGGACAACCATGCAAACAATCATCGTTGATATCATAAAAACGAAGTTGGTGGGGTTGATAAATGTTTGAAATGAAGCAAAGATTGAACCCGCAAGTCCGGCAAAAACTGAACTTATAACGAAGGAAAGAATCTTTGCCTTGGTGGTATCTATCCCCATGCATTCGGCGGCAATTTCATTTTCCCGCATGGCGTTCAAAGAACGTCCTAATTTTGAGTTTTTAAGATTGTTTAAGACTACAATCGAAATTAATATGATTATTAAAGTTAAATAATAAAATTTAACATAGCTGTCGATGGGATAACCAAAGAACGATGGATGATATATTCCGGGGATTCCCCCCGGGCCGTTTGTTAGGTAATCCCAATTATTTAAAGTCAATCTGGTTGATTCTCCGAGGGCAAGAGTGACTATGGCAAGGTAATCGCCACGCAGTTTTAAGGTTGGAAGTCCGACCAGGAAACCAAAGAATCCCGCGGTCACTCCACTTGCTAAAAACAAAATCCAGAAGGGTAAATCGAAACCAAAACGCGGGGAAGCGAAAATAGCTGTAAGATATGCTCCTACCGCGAAAAACGCCGCGTAACCCAAATTTAATAATCCGGTATCACCAATAATTAAATTAAGTCCCAAGGCAAGCAAAACAAGTATTTCAGTTCGAACGGCCAGTCTTAGCCACAGCTGGCCCGCGGTACCGTACATAATTAGCAGGGGATATAATATTGCAATTAGAATTGTGATAACAATATAGGCTTTCGTTGGTATCTTCATAAAAATTATTTTTGTTTTTTCTCCAAGCGTTGGGTCGTTCTTTTTCATGATTATCATACTTTCTCGGGAATATTTTCTCCCAACAATCCGGATGGCTTAACGATTAAAATTAAAATTAGCATCAAATAAGTAACTACATCTTTCCATTGTGAAGAAATTTGAAAATTAGGGAAAATAAACAACATCAGTATCATTGTGATAAAAACAAAAAGATTGAAAAAACTTATTTTAATTGATTGTCTGACGTGGAAAGCTACAAAAGAGCTTGGATTTTTCTTTTTAAAATTGAAGAAAATAAGCAAGGGGCCAAAATAGTAAGCTTTTTTTGCCATCTCTTTTTCTTCCATGCTCATAAGGTCCTTTTTAGTCTTTTTTTCGGTGGTGACAAGGCTGCCTTTTTCTTCCTCGCGTTTTGAGAAGAGAGGAGCGATAAATTTGATACCGGCCTTGGCTTTTTTGGGCAGAAGGTAAAATTGATAATAGGTCCCTAAAAGGAAGACGAGAGCAACAAAGATGCCGAGCAAATTGAATTTTAGTCCGATGCTATAGTTTTCAATGAGTCCGATAAATAAAGAACCGATAAAAGCACCCGGAATGCTTCCAATGCCACCTACAACGCAGGCGGTAAAAGCCTTTAATCCATACAAAAAGCCAATGTTGAATTTTAATGTTCCGTAATACATGCAGACGAGTATCCCCGCTACTGCCGCTAAGGCGGAACCGATAATAAAAGTAATGGAGATGATTCTGTTGGTGTTTATGCCCATCATCTCAGCCGCCTCAATGTCTTGTGATGTTGCTCGCATAGCTTGTCCCATCCTTGATTTCTTCACATAAAGAGACAAGATGAACATTGAAATACACGTTATCCCGATAATAATTAATCCTATGTGACGTATGTAAGCGTCTCCGATAATGAAAAATCCTCTTGGGATGGCTTCCACCGGCATGGTAATTGGAGTTGTGCCGAATATTAAAAGAATTAAGTTTTGCAGGACAATTGAAACGCCTATCGCTGAAAGAAGCGGACCTATTCGGGAAGATTTCCCGACCAGCGGTTTGTAGGCAATCAGATAAACGGTTTCACCAAGCAATGAAGTTGCAATGATGGAAAAGAGGAAGGCCAAAATGATAAGTGTAATTTTTAAGACAAAGGGCATACCCGGCTGAATAATTATCCAGGTGAGAAAGATGGCTCCAAAATAACCGCCGATGGTAAATACTTCACCGTGGGCAAAATTGATAAACTCCAAGATGCCATAAACCATGGTGTACCCCAACGCTATCAAGGCATATATCATTCCAACGGTTATTCCGTTTACGGTTAAATTTAAAAAACTTGTGACGGACAAATTTACCCTCTTTGTTTTTGGGATTAAGTATACAAAAAAAACGGGTGAAGGCAAAATATTTTGCCTTCACCCTTGAACTAAAGCTACGTCAGATATCCTTTTTATATTTACCCACCGGTAAATCTGTGGTCTTCTGCGAAGGCGAGTAAATTTTATTGAGTATACGGAACCCAACTGCCATCTTTTATGATGAACTTAGAAACTGCGGAACCGATTTCAATATCTCCTTTTTCATTGAAATTGAACGTTCCCATGATGCCGGTGTATTTTATGCTGTGTAGAGCTTCGATGATATCGGTACCATTTGTGCTCTCTGCCTTTTTGATTGCTTCTACCAAAATGCCGACTGCGTCATAAGCATTTTCAGAATAAGGTCCTGCTCCTTCCTTATTCGTATCTTTGATATAAGCTGTTTTGAATTCTTCGTAACCGGGCATATCAGCTTGACTTAATCCAAATGTGCAGAGTGTTCCTTCGGCATTTTCTTTCCCTCCGGCTTCATTTACTATTTCAGCGGATTTGATGCCATCTCCACCCATGTACTGAATATCTTTTAAGCCGTTTTCAACCATCTGCTTTCTTAGAAGTCCGCCTTCACGGTGATAGCCGGTGAAGATTACCGCTTCCGAATCGTTGTTTTTGATATTGTTGATTTGAGCGGAGAAGTCGGTGTCTCCTTCTTGACAGTGCTCTCTTTGAACTTCTACACCGGCGGCCTTTAGTGTTTCTTCTACGACATCAGCAAAGGCAACAGCATAATCACCTCTGTCGTCCATGACCGTAACTTTCTTGTAATCAAGGTCAACCACCCAGGTTCCAAGGGCATTTCCTTGAACGTCGTCGCGTATGCAAGTTCTAAAGAAGTTGCCATGGCCAAGTTCGGTTAAGTCCGGTCTGGTTGCTGAAGGAGAAAGCATGGGAATATTGGCTTTGTCGTAAATTGGCATAGCGGCATTGGTGTTGCCACTTGTTAAACAACCAATAACGGCGACTGCTCCCATGTCAACGGCATTTTGAGCAGTTACCGCGGCTTCTGCGGAGTCTCCTTTGTCGTCGAGGTTAACCAATTTGATGGTGTACTCAACGTTTCCCGCAGTAAATGGGCTGAATTTTTCGACGGCTAACTTGACGCCTTCTTGAGCGGCAAAACCATAATCGGCAAGACCACCGGTGAGAGAGGTGTGGTTTACAATCAAGATTTCTTCTTTCTCCATTGCTTCGGTGGTTTCTTCAGCAGGTGTTTCTGCCTCTTCTTTTTTTGCACAACCTGCTACTGCGAGAGTTAAAATGAGTGTTAGGCAAAGAAATAAAGCGAGTAAGATTTTCTTTTTCATAGTTACCTCCTTTCCTGGTTATTTTTATTAAATTTGTATTATTTAATATATAACACAATTGGAGTTTATTTGACTATCGACCTGCATTTATCAATATGCGAAGACGTTATTTTTATGTAAAATTTATGTCAAATAAGAAAACACAAACAAATTATTTTGTGTTGAAATTTATCCTATTAGAGATTTTTCCTTCTTGTCGATGTTTTACATTATAAAATCGGCAAATATTTTTCTTTCTCGTAGGGTGTTACTCTGGTTTTATAATCGTTCCATTCAAGTTTTTTATTTTTTATGAACCAATCAAATACCTGATCTCCAAGGGAGTTTCTCATAAGTTCGCTTCCTTCCATCTCTTTGATTGCTTCATATAAATCTTCCGGCAAAGACTCGATACCAATTTTTTTTCTCTCTTCATCGGTCATTTCATAAATGTTGTTGGTTACGGGCTCGGGTAATTCATAACCCTTTTCAATTCCATCAAGACCCGCTGCAAGCATTACAGAAAATGCGAGATACGGGTTACAAGATGGGTCGGGAGATCTCAGCTCAACTCGGGTAGCCGATTCTTTGCCGGGTTTATACATTGGAATTCTCGCTAAGGCTGAGCGGTTTCTCTGTGCCCAACATATATGTACGGGAGCCTCATAACCGGAAACCAACCTTTTGTATGAATTTACCCATTGATTGGTTACGACGCATATTTCTTTAGCGTGTTTGAGCAATCCCGCAGTGTAAGACCTGCCTGTTTTTGATAGTTGGTATTTATCGTTTAGGCCAAAGAAAGCATTTTTATTGTCTTTAAACAGTGATTGGTGAACGTGCATTCCGTTCCCGGCCTCACCATATAGAGGTTTAGGCATGAAGGTTGCGTAAACATTGTGTAATTGAGCCACTTCCTTCACGACCAACCTATAAATCATGACATTGTCAGCCATCCTTAAAGCCTCATCGTATCTTAGGTCAATTTCGTGTTGACTGGGACCGACCTCGTGATGGCTGTATTCAACCTGGACTCCAAACTTCTCAAGCGTGAGGACGGTATCTCTTCTTAAATCGATTGCGATGTCAAGGGGCGTCATATCGAAATAAGATCCCCTATCTAAAACCTCCGGTTCATTAGAATTTTTGAAATAGTAGTATTCAAGCTCGGGTCCGACATAAAGAGTGTATCCCATGTCTGTGGCTCTCTTAAGGTTTCTTTTTAGAACATACCGAGGGTCACATTCGTAATATGAACCATCCGGGTTTAAAATGTCGCAAAACATGGTAGCGACGAGTTGTCCATTTGAGCGCCAAGGAAGGATTTGAAGTGTTGACTGGTCGGGCATTGCTATCATGTCGCTTTCTTGAATTCTTGCAAAGCCCTGAATAGAGGAGCCGTCAAAGCCCATCCCTTCGGTTATTGCTTTATCAAGTTCCTCAACAGTGATAGAAAAACTTTTCAAAAAGCCCAAAACATCTGTGAACCAAAGATATATAAATTTTATTTTTTTATCTTTAATTTTTTTTATCACATCTTCGTTTAATTTGCTTTGCATGTCTCCTCCATTTTTGGTGCGTTAATTGTATTAATTCTAAACTACCTTAATTTTATGAGCAAGTTAAAAATATTCAGAAATTTTGTTGACAACTTTAGCCAACTTTGATAGGTTATCGGTAACCGATTACCGTAGGTGATAAAATGGATAGAGATGTTGAAAGAAAAATTATTAATATCTTGAAGATTTTAAGTAAAGAGACAGATCCTCTTGGTGCAAGCATTATCTCCAGACGCCTTAAAGATTTTGGCATCGACCTTTCTGAACGGGCGGTTAGATATCATCTTAAATTGATGGATGAAAGGGGCCTCACTAAAGGGATTGGCAAAGAAGGGCGACTGATTACAGAAAAAGGGATAGAGGAACTCAATAATGCATTAGTTTCAGACAAAGTTGGTTTGGTGAGTGCTAAAATTGACACTCTTTCTTATCTTACATCGCTTGACCTTAAGAACAAGGAAGGCAAAATTGTAATGAATGTTTCTTTGCTGGATAAAGGTGATTATAAGAAAGCTCTTAGGGTAATGAAAGATGTTTTTAAAGCTAAGCTTTGTACAAGCGATTTGGTGGCTGTAGCGCATGAAAACGAAAAGTTAGGAGAGGTTGAGGTTCCCCCCGGTAAAGTTGGTTTTGGAACAATCTGCAGCATTACTTTAAACGGAGTTTTAATCAAAGCAGGCATTCCCGTTGATTCGAAATTCGGAGCTATTCTTCAAATGAAAGATTTTCGTCCCTATCGATTTACAGAGCTTATTACCTATGAAGGCTCTTCTCTGGACCCGCTGGAAATTTTTATAAAGAGCCAGATGACCAGTGTGCGAGAGACGGCTTTAACGGGCAGCGGAAAAATATTAGCCGGTTTTCGGGAAGTTTCAGCTATTGCTCTTACAGGTGTTAATAAAGTCGTGGAGGAGTTAAAGCAAATTGGGATTTATGGTGTTCTGGCGGTAGGCAGGCCAAGCCAACCGGTTTTAGAAATGTCTGTCGGAAGCAATAGGGTAGGAATAGTTGTAGCTGGGGGGTTAAACCCTATCGCTGCACTTGAGGAAGTTGGTATGGAAACCGGAAGTAGAGCGATGAGTACGATGGTTGATTTCAAGGAGCTCAAAAGTTTTTGGGGTTTATTTTAGCCAATTATAAGATATAGCAGGGGGTGAAATTCCGGGTAGCGTCTTTAAAAAAGTAAGATAATTTATTTAACTTTAATTAAGAGGAGGATTTTAAATGAATTTACAGAGGCCAAATGCTAATGATGTAACCGAAACTTCAAATCGTTCAAGAAGTGTTGTGCCCGGCTCAGGTTTATGCACTCGCTGTATCGATGGATGTAAAGGTAACTGTGAGGTTTTTAAGGCATCTTTTCGCGGCAGAGAGGTTATTTACCCGGGGCCCTTTGGTGAAATTACTGCCGGGGGAGATAAGGATTATCCAATCGATTATTCTCATCTAAACATACAGGGCTATGCGCTTGGAGCTAAAGGCCTTCCTGAAGGCGAAGAAGGAAATCCGGATAACACTCTCTTTCCCATGGTGAATACGGAAACGGAATTTGGTTACGAGAATAAGGTGAAGATGAAGGTGCCCGTGTTTACCGGTGCTTTGGGTTCCACTGAAATTGCGAGAAAAAACTGGGAGCACTTTGCTATAGGTGCTGCTATAAGTGGGATAACATTAGTATGCGGTGAGAATGTATGCGGAATTGACCCTCAACTTGAAAGGGACAAAAAAGGTAAAGTTACAAAGTCTCCGGATATGGAGAGAAGAATTGAACAATATCGTCGTTATCACGAGGGTTATGGGGACGTCCTTGTTCAAATGAATGTGGAGGATACTCGCCTTGGAGTAGATGAATACGTAATCGACAAACTTGGTGTTGAAACTGTTGAGCTTAAATGGGGACAGGGCGCAAAGTGTATCGGTGGCGAAATTAAACTGAACAGTCTTGACCGTGCCCTTGAATTACAAAAGAGGGGTTACTTAATTACTCCCGATCCTTTACTCCCCGAAAACCAAGCTGCTTTCAAAGATGGTGCGTTACGTCAATTTGAAAGGCATTCTCGTCTCGGTTTTGTCGATGAAGAAGGGTTCATGAAAGGGGTTGCGAGGTTGCGTTCTCTCGGGGCAAAGCGGGTTACCTTAAAGACAGGCGCTTATCCAATGCGCGAACTTGCCATGGCCATTAAATGGGCTTCTCGAGCAAAAATTGATCTTTTAACCATCGATGGTGCTCCTGGTGGAACGGGAATGAGTCCCTGGAGAATGATGGAAGAGTGGGGTGTTCCGACATTTTATATACAGTGCATGGCTCATGAACTTTGCACCAAGCTTGCTGAAAACGGAGAGTATGTGCCGGATATTGCTATCGCCGGTGGATTTAGCACCGAAGATCATATCTTTAAAGTGCTTGCTATGGGGTCACCTCATGTTAAAGCCATTTGTATGGGTCGCGCGTTGATGATTCCCGGTTTTGTTGGGAAGAACGTAGACGCATGGCTCAAAGAAGAAGCGCTTCCGAAAACCATATCTAAGTTTGGCGCAACCAAAGAAGAAATCTTTGTTTGCTACGAGACTTTAAAGAAAAAATTTGGCAAAGAGGTTGACGAAATGCCTCTTGGGGCGATTGCGATATACACCTTTGCTGATAAATTAAAGGTTGGTTTGCAGCAATTGATGGCCGGAAGTCGTAACTTTAACATACCAAGCATTTCACGAAGCGACCTTATGTCATTAACCGAAGAAGCAGCCAAAGTTTCCGGGATTCCTTACGTGATGGATGCTTATCGAAAAGAAGCAATGAGAATCATTGAAGAATAGAAAATATAACTTTCAATAGGCACCTAAGGGCTGTTAGCGAAAGCTAACAGCCCTTTTTACCCGCCTTCGCAGAAAAAGCTACGGGTTTACCCGTGAATGAATGTGTATGAGGTGGGTAACCCTCCGTAGCTTTAGCGAAGGAGGGTTAGCTTCGGCGGGTTCCGCCGCAAGCGCTGGAGGTGCCACGGCTTTAGCCGTGGGGC
>Ga0209121_10002975_pt1 | contig 16733 bp, 14 predicted proteins | sample Cruoilmetagenom3_FD_187292 | JGI IMG/M metagenome (GOLD analysis project Ga0209121, IMG submission 187292) | Oil polluted marine microbial communities from Coal Oil Point, Santa Barbara, California, USA - Sample 3 (SPAdes) (version 2) | ecosystem: Environmental > Aquatic > Marine > Oil seeps ... | reverse complement strand
AGCTTGAGCTTCCCCTGGTATCCAGCACAACACCGTCTGCCTCAATCTCCTTTATAAGCCTCGCCATACCTCTGTAATGATTTTCCTGCCTGGTACTTTTATCCCATGGATTATATGCAATAAAGAACTTTGTATTTGTTTGCCTTGACATCCGCGCAAAACTCCTTAACTGATTTGTACCGCCGGGTAAGTCATCGTACAGGTCCCATTGATTACGCATATCAACACCCAGTCGAGGCCATGTAGGCCATATACCATAAATATCCAGGTACCCGAATCGTTTGTTATAATCTCTCAGTTGTTCGCCGTAATTGTATCTTCTTTTAAACCTGTCATAAAATGATTTATCCCAGGCTTGCTGTAATACAGTGAGATAAGACTTCCTTATCCACTTCAGATCATCCCTCTCAAACAGGCTGTTATCAAACTCACCAAGATCGTATATGTACCTGTCCTTGAATATAAGCTTTAATCCATCCTGCCACGAGCCTTTGAAGACATCACCATATATACTGTAAGACATTCTGGCGCCTGGCGGTAACAGTGAGCTGTACCTCCTTAATATAGCACCATTATTTTCTCCGCGCCTGGTAAGAGCGACAAGTGATAATTCGCCCTCAATTTTCTTTACAGTGAATCCAAGATCCCAGGCATTGTCAGGCAGTATAACCCTCAAGGGCTCATAACCTGGCCGGTGAAGATATGCCCTTGCCAGATTCCATGGGCCCTTACCTGTTATATATACATTTTCAGGATCTTCGCCCATAGGTAATACATTACTTATTTCAATGGTATCCAAACCATCATTCTGAAATGCTATCTCCCCCCTCCATCCCGGGTGATTACCACCAAAAGACGTGAAAGAAACACGCAGTGAATTTTCAAAACTCATGATAAAACGAGTACCTACAAGGCTGGCATTTACATCGCTTGAAAGATGATACCTGTCATTTGATTCAAAGCTGAATACCGGAAATGATAATTCATTACCTGTTTCAGTGCTATCACTTAAAAGAAGTTTTTCAATCCTCAACCCCCTGCCTGTTGACAGACCAATATTGTTTAGCTCCTGGCATATAGCTTCATGCCATGAAATAATAGAAAACAGAGCTATTATGATAAACCATTGCTTCATCTCAGAAAATATATGTTTTTCATATAATTGCTATAAGCGAAAACAGTCATGAACATAACTTTTCGCCTTCGCATACGTAAATATATGTGTTGTTCTTTACAATTTCTTAAAATAGTTGTACTTTTAATTATTAAATTGCAAAAATCATAAAACAGGCATATTATATGAAGTACCTTAAGTACATAATAATAATACTTATTACAGTGTTAATGTCTTCCTGTTTTGCTTCCAGGCAAAATCCATATGCCAGGAAAAAGAAAAAAAATTCTTATGTTAGCGCTACCCAGCTCGGACGTAACAAGTATTTTTTTACTAACGAGTATCAGAGAAAGCTTAAAAAAAATTACAAGAAAAAACGCTATTGATTATCACCCGTATTATATATCTATTGCCAGCTCATCATATGCCAGTTCAACACTGGCAGGTAATTCTTTTGAAATTTCACTATGCAAACCCATCTGGTGACTTATATGTGTGATATACCCTTTTCTTGGTGAAACTTCATTTATCAACTCTATTGCTTCTCTAAGGTTAAAATGGGAAAGATGTTTTTCTTTCCTTAATGCATTAATAACCAAATATTTAACACCTATCAGCTTCTTCTTGTTTTCCTCTGAGATATAATTTGCATCTGTTATATAAGCAAAGTCATTAATTCTGAAACCATAAACAGGTAACCTGTAATGATGCACCTTAACAGGTAGGATTTTAATATTACCAATCCTGAAAGGATCTTCATCTATGTTAATAAGATTCATCTGTGGTACTCCGGGATATTTATTTTCAGAAAATACATAGGGATACTCTCTCTTCACAGCCTGCTGTACCCTTTCGTCGGAATAAATATCTATAGGTTTCTTACTTATGTAATTAAATGCCCTGACATCATCCATTCCACCAATATGATCCTTATGTTCATGAGTAAGCAGAATACTATCAAGCTTTTTAACTCCTGCCCTAAGCATCTGTTGCCTGAAATCGGGTCCTGCATCAATAACAATATTTCTCTCCCCTGTCTCGATCAACAACGATGACCTCAGTCTTTTATCTTTAGAGTCTTTTGACTGGCAGGTCAAACAATTGCATGCAATAACAGGAACACCCTGTGAAGTACCGGTACCTAGAAAGGTTATTCTCACTTTTGATGTTTTAGATACTCAAAATAAGCTAAAATATTTCATTTCTGAAATGCAGAATGTTTTCATAAGGGGTATTTTTATTATTTTAGGGCAAAACAAAAAATTTGAAAGGTAGATTATTTTTAATCCCTGTCACTCTGGGATCTCCTGATTACAGGTATGTCATACCTGAGAAAGTGCTGGAAATAATTATCTCGCTCAGGAAATTTATTGTTGAAGATATTCGCAGTGCCAGGAGATTCCTGAGGATGATTGATCCACGATTCCCCATTGATGAATCAGAGTTTATGATATTAAATAAACACACTGATTATAAGGATCTTGATGGCATGATGTCCTTTTTAAAGGAAGGGTCTGATACAGGTCTAATGAGTGAGGCCGGTATTCCGGGTGTTGCTGATCCGGGCTCTGACCTTGTTCTGCAGGCCCACGAAAATGGTTTCAGGGTTATTCCACTGATTGGTCCGTCTTCTATCTACCTTGCCCTTATGTCATCAGGCTTGAATGGTCAGAATTTTGCTTTCAACGGATACCTTCCCATAAAAAGGGCTGATCGCATCAGGGAGATAAAAAACCTGCAAACAATGGCACGCAGGGGGCAGAGTCAGATATTTATGGAAACACCCTACCGTAATATGAAATTGCTTGAGGACATAGCAGCCACACTTGACAATAATATATACCTGTGTATCGCTGCCAATATTACCCATCCTGACGAATACATTACCACAAGAACAGTATCAGACTGGCTGAAAAAAGGGTTTCCTGATATAGATAAGAAACCTGCCATCTTTATTATCGGGATTAAAAGCTGATAGTTTTTTATATTTTTAAACATGATGTGACAAGCAGGTATAATAAATACTTTTTGATAAATTGCCATCTTAATAACTAAACCAAGATCAAATGTTAGCAAAAAAAACAATTATTACTGTATTATTCCTTGGAATGTTTCTTTTCTCACATAGCCAGGAAGTAGATATGGATCTTTTTCACGGTCTTAAACCCAGGAATATAGGTCCGGCTGGTATGAGTGGCCGTGTAACAGCAATTGCTGTTGACAATAATAATCCCGAAATATTTTACGTAGGAACGGCTTCAGGTGGTTTATGGAAAACAACCAGCGGAGGAGTTCAGTTTGAACCTGTTTTTGACGAAATGGAAGTTGCTTCTATAGGGGCACTGGCTATCGATCCCCTGCGCCCTGACATTATCTGGGCCGGCACAGGTGAAGGAAACCCAAGAAACAGCATTACAGGTGGTTACGGACTGTATAAAAGCCTGGATGCAGGAAAAACATGGGAGCTGGTTGGTCTTGAAGCAACAAGACATATACACAGAATAGTTATTAATCCCAATAACAGCGATATCGTATATGTAGGTGCTATAGGAAGTCCCTGGGCACCCAATAAAGAAAGAGGGGTATATAAAACAACCGATGGAGGTAAGACATGGAAACAGGTATTATATACAAATGAGACATCTGGAGTTGCTGACATGGTAATGGACCCTCTGAATCCTGATAAATTGATTGTAGCCATGTGGGATCACCAGAGATGGCCATGGTTCTTCAACTCTGGAGGCGAAGGATCAGGACTCTATTTAACACAGGATGGGGGTCAGTCATTCAATAAAATAACAAATGGATTACCTGAGAAAATTGGCAGGATTGGGATTGCAATAGCCCGCAGCAAACCAGAGTATGTATATGCTTACGTGGAATCAGAAACAAACGCTATATACCGATCAACCGATGGTGGTTTGAGCTGGGGAAAAAGGGGAACTGAAAATATTGGGTCAAGACCATTTTATTACGCTGAAATATATGTTGATCCTTCAAATGAAAACAGGTTATACACATTATACTCAAGAATTAATAGGAGTGAAGATGGTGGATTAACATTCCCTGAGCAAATAGCAGGCAGTGTACATAGCGATCATCATGCATGGTGGATTAATAGTTATAATCCCAAACATATGATAGAAGGTAATGACGGAGGCCTGGCAATAACTTATGATATGGGTAAAACATGGAGACATATTACTAACCTACCCATTGGCCAGTTCTATCATATTTCAGTTGATATGGAAAAGCCATATAATATATATGGTGGATTACAGGATAATGGTTCATGGAGAGGACCTGCCTATACATGGACCAGGGGTGGCATTATAAATGAAGCATGGGATTTTCTTATTGGTGGTGACGGTTTTGATGCCCTTCCCATGCCCGGAGATACAAGATACTGCTATGCACAATCACAGGGAGGTGCCCTGCAAAGAATTGATACAGAAACCGGAAACAGCAAAAGTATTCGACCTGCAGCTAAAGGTAAAGAAAGGTTAAGATTTAACTGGAATGCAGCCCTGGCACAGGATCCTTTTGAGGATAATACAATATATTTCGGCAGCCAGTTTGTTCATAAAAGCACCAGTAAGGGCGATGATTGGGAAATTATTTCTCCTGACCTGACAACTAATGACCCGGAAAAACAAAAACAAAGACAAAGTGGCGGACTCACAATCGACGCTACAGGTGCCGAAAATCACTGTACCCTGCTGGCCATTGAGCCCAGCCCGCTAAAAGAAGGACTGATATGGGCAGGATCAGATGATGGTAAACTACATATTACAACAGACGGTGGAGAAAACTGGGAAGAGGTAGGTAAAAATATTAAGGACATGCCCGAAGCTTCATGGATACCACAGATTACTGCATCTGAACATAATGAAGCTGAAGCGTTTGTTGTCGTAAACGATTACAGGCAGGGCGATTATAGTGCCTACCTGTACAGAACGAAAGATTATGGCAAATCATGGGAACAGATAATCGATAATAATGATGTATGGGGATATGTACTATGTTTCGTGCAGGACCCTGTAGAACCCGATCTTATGTTTGCAGGTACTGAATACGGACTGTATGTAAGCTTTGATGGATCAAGAACATGGAATAAATGGACCGTGGATTATCCAACTGTTTCAACATATGACATGACCATTCATCCCAGAGAAAACGACCTTGTGATTGGAACATTTGGCCGTTCTGTTTGGGTCATTGATGATATTACCCCTCTCAGGGAAATAGCCCGCCGAGGAAACGATTTTTTCAACCAGGATCTTGTTTTGTTTGAACCAACTGAAGCTACCATGGCCGAAACAAAGAATCTCCCCGGATACTATTTCAGGGCTGATGCCATGTTTGAAGGAGATAACAGACCCAATGCAGCAATGATATCATTCTATACAATTGAGAAAGGTAAGGACAAAATGAAGCTGTTTATCCTAAATGAAAATGGTGATACCCTGAGAAAAATGGATGCCGAGTATAAAAAAGGTTTTAACAGGATATACTGGGATTTTTCAATGGATCCACCCGAAATGCCTGGTGTGATAAGGGATGAAAGTGAAGAAAGAAGAAGGAACTTTTTTATGTTCCGCAGAGGAGCAAAAGTACTTCCCGGTAATTATAAACTTGTACTTTGCCATGATGATCTAAACTCATCAACAAATATAAAGGTGAGTAATGATCCCAGAATGCCTGAACCAGATATTGAAACGATGAATAAAATCAGGGCAAGAGCACTTGAATTACAGCCCAGGATCATGGCATATAACGAAAAGTATACGACATTCAGGAAAGTAAGAAACAGCCTTGCGAAGATGAAAGAATTAATATCTGATGAAATGCCATTCGCAGAAAAACATAAAGAGGTTTATGATTCTGTAAATAAAGAATATAACAAGGTTATGAGATTACTGACTAACAGAAGGGAAGGACTGGCCAGGGCCATGTTCGGCATTAACGTTCTTTACAGAGCTACAACATCCCTGACCGAGGCAGAAGAAGAGTCTGTTAACAAAGCTGTGAAAGCCATGGATGAAGCTGAACAAATGATTGATACTTTCATCAGTGATAAATGGCCTGAATATATTAATTTCTTCAAGGAAAATAATATCACACTTGATAAGATATTGAAATAGACCAGGGTTTCTGACTATGGGGGTGTATCAAAAGCCGGTAATTATTATTTCCTGGCCTGTCTTCTAAATTTTATGTTGCTTATTAATAATATGTTATATTTCTTTAAACGGCTTTTAAAAGTAAAAAAATCAAGATTTTTTTACTTTTGATACACCCCCCAGGCCGGAGGGATAAGGCTAAGGTTCATTCTAATGGTATGGACCTATTATTACTTTATCCAGTACAACATCAAAAGCAAGAGGGGTATATCCGGGCACAACATATGAGCCGGTTGATCCATAACCGAGTGAGCTGGGTATTACCAGTAAGGCCTTTCCACTTTCCTTCATATAGGAAACACCCTCGTCTATGCCCTGGATAGTATTGCCGGAACCCAGTGCGAAACGAAAGGGATCAGAATTAAGGTTACTGTCGAATATTCTTCCGTCAAGGAAATAACCAACATAATATATCTCCACTGTATCACCTGTTACAGGTTGGATACCGGTTCCTTCTGTCATCTCAATATAATATAATCCGCTCTCCGTGGGCTCTGTATCAATACCCTGGTCTTTAAGGAAATTAGCTATTATTTTCATCTCTTTCTCTTCATTATTATCCTTGAAACAGGATACCATGCCTGCAAGTAGAATAGCTGCCAGCAGAAAGCTGAATAATAACCTGGTTTTGTTTTTCATAACTTTATAAAATGGTGTTTACTGAGCACGATAATAACAAATATCATGCAAAAAACACTAATTAACTTCTACTACTTTTACTTTATAAACAAGGATAGAGCGGGCCGGTATCCTGTTCTCATCTCCCAGGAGCCCATATCCCAGGTATCCCGGTAGTATAAGTATAGCTTCTGATCCTTCCTCCAACAACTGGACACCCTCATTCAGACCTGAAGGAATATTCGATTTCCCAACACTGAATTTCATCAGGCCCTCATTATTTGAATTATATATTTCTGTTCCATCAAGCAGGCTGCAAACATATTCAAGTACAACATTATCACCATAATTTATGTTGCCTTTCTCCGGTATATTTTTAGAAATCCAGAGGCCTGTTTCTGTTTCCTTCATTTTTAGGCCTTTTCTTTCAATATAACTTTCAATCCTTTCACGGTCTTTTATCAGTAATTGCCTGTTTATTTCTGTAAGCTGTTCCTTGCTTAAACTATTTGTTTCTGATTGTCTGTTATTGTCATTCCTGCAACTGGTAAATATGATGACAGAGGGTATAAATACTATAAGAATAAACTTACTCATGTCACTTTATTAGTTAACTTTTAAGTTCTTCCAGTTTACCAAGCAGTTTTTCAAAGTATTCAAGGCATTCATTCATTGTACCGGCATATCTCCCTCCTGCAGCATTTTTGTGTCCACCGCCATCAAAATATTCAGCAGCAAAGGTATTAACATTAAAATCACCTTTCGATCTTAAGGATATCTTTATATGATCTTCCTTTTCAATAAAAAGTGCAGACAAAATAATACCTTTAACAGATAAGGGTATATTAACAAATCCTTCGGTATCACCAACCTTATGCCTGAACCTTTGCAGATCAGCCCTGTTCAGATAAATATAAGCTGTACTATGCTCCTCCAGATACACCAGTCTTTCATAGGTTGCAAATCCCTGCAGGCGTAATCTGTTAATTAAAAAATTATCATAAACATTTGAAACTATTGAATCCTTGTCAAGGCCGTTATCCAGCATTACTGCAACTTTTCTCAGTGTATCACCATTAAACGTTCCAAAGCTGAAGTTCCCTGTATCTGTCATCATCCCTACAAATACTGCTTCCATAAATTGCTTATCAATACAAAATTTATCATCCATTTTATTAACGAGCAAGAATACCAGTTCTGCAGTGGAGCTGAATTGAGGTTCTGATATCAGAAGGTCCACATCAATATCAGGATCAGGATGATGATCAATCAGTATTTTTCTTGCATCAGAAGTTCTGATATGGTTCTTTATATTACCCGATCGATCAATGCTATTGAAATCCAACATAATAATAAGATCAGCCTCTCTTATATGTTTTACAGCCTTGCCGGGTTCTTTTTCACTTACAATGATTGATTCAGTTCCTTTCATCCACAGGAGAAAATCCTGTATAGAGTTAGGACTTACCATCACAGCTGGTTTACCAAGATGCTCAAGATATCTGTTAAAACCAACCATTGAACCTATAGCATCACCATCGGGATTATGGTGACATACCAGCACTATATTATTTGATCTATCAATTAAATCAGATAATAGTTTATTATATTTAACTTGTATTACTCTCATAATGAAATAACAATTTTCAAATATAGAAATTATTAGGTTAGACTTAAACAATTGATTATGCTTAATGACTTCACCTTTGCTTTCATCAAACCAAATGCTGTAAAAAACAGTAATATCGGTCCTATACTTTCTATGATCAATAAAGCGGGGTTTCGCATTTCAGCAATGAAGATGATTCACCTTACAATATCGCAGGCAGAATCATTTTATGCTGTTCACGGTGAAAAACCATTTTTCAGGGATCTTGTTAAATTTATGTCTTCAGGCCCTGTTGTAGCTATGATACTTTGCTGCGACAATGCAGTTGAAGAATTCAGGAAACTGATTGGTGAAACTGATCCTGCCAGGGCCGGAGAAGGAACAATAAGAAAATTATTCGCTACCTCTTTACAGATGAATGCCGTGCATGGTTCAGACAGCAACGAAAATGCTATAAAGGAAGCAGCTTTCTTCTTTTCAGAATTTGAAAGGTACTATTCCTGAATAATAAAGCAGATTACCTGAGTATTATCTCTTTGACCAATTCTTCACCAGCCTTTTCATTAAGCCTCTGCTTAAGTGATTCCTTAACCATGAAGAGCTCATTCCTCACCACTGATGAATTAAGGTGAATAAATAATTTTCCTTCTTTAATGTATACTTTTGAGGTACGTTTAGCTATTGCCATGCCGGCTATTTCTTCCCATGAATTTACCAGGCCTATTTCTTTTAACCTTTTGTCTATATTCATTTCCGAACGGTATTCTTTCAATACCTCGCTTAATATCATAGTTTTTTTACGCCTCATCAGGTCTTTCCCTTTCCATTTATTACTATTTCCCTGATACCCTCATCAATCATGAACAGCTTATATTCAATATTAATTTGCGATAACACAGCCTGCATCCGGTCCTTATGAGTATCAGTTATAAAGATCTGTCCAAACCTGTTATCAGACACAAGTTCTATTATCTGGGCAACTCTTTTTTCATCAAATTTATCGAATACATCATCCATTAGCAAAACAGGTTTTAAGCCTCCTTTTTTACTGATATATTCAAATTTAGCTAGTTTAAGTGCAACAAGGTACGATTTCTGCTGTCCCTGCGAACCAATATCCCTTATTGAGTATCCATCCATCTCAAGATTCAGGTCATCACGGTGAATCCCTGATGTGGTATATTTCAGTATCCTGTCTTTTTCAATATTCATATCAAAGAGTTCATTCATTGAATGATTCAGAAGCTGTGACCTGTAATTTAACTTAACCTGCTCCCTCTTCTCTGAAATATGATCATAATATTTCTGGAACAAGGGTATTATTTCCTCAACAAAAACTGCCCTGCTATCAAATATTCTTTTACCCGGTTTTTGCATCTGCATTTCCCATAATTCAAGCATCTGCCTGTCGAATTTACCTTCTGCAGCATAATCTTTAAGCAGCCTGTTTCTCTGCTTAAGAGCTTTATTATATGATATTATGTCATCCAGGTATTCGCGGTTAAACTGGCTTATAACATTATTCATAAATTTCCGGCGTTCTTCGCTCCCATCTGTAATAATACTATTATCAGCCGGTGATATCATAACTACTGGATATCTGCCTATATGCTCTGATATACGTGTATATTCCTTGCCATCTCGCCTGAAAACCTTTCGTTTACCCTTCTGTAAACCACACATAATTTTCTCACTGCCATGCTTATTTTGAAAAATGCCCTTGATAATAAAATAGTCATACCCATGCCTGATATTTATACTGTCAACACTAACAAAATAACTCTTGGTGAGTGAAAGGTAGTGGATAGCATCAAGTATATTAGTCTTGCCAACACCATTATCCCCAACAAAGCAGTTTATCCTAGGTGAAAATCCAATATCTATTTCACTGTAATTCTTAAAGTTCGACAGATTAAGCCTTTTAAGATACATTTCATTATACATTTATTAGAAGCAAATTTACTAATTCTTGCCGGCACTGTAATATTTCTTTTTCAACAGGTAATCTTAGAGGCCAACCTGTCAATATCAGGGGTATTTTTTTTATCAAATGTTTTATATACAAAGGAAAAAAACTACTTTTGCGAAACTTATTCAAACGATCGAAAGGCTTAAATAAAATATAAAATGGCAAAAGCTAAGAAGAAGGAATCACCAAAAGCTATTGAAGGTGTAGAAGAAACACTGACAAAGACCGAACAGTTTCTTGAGGATAATTGGAAATCAATCACTTACGGCCTTGCTGTAGTTGCTGTACTTGTAGGTGTTGTCTGGTTGTATAACAAGAGAATAGGCAATAAAACTGAAGAAGCCCTCTCACAGATGTATGTGGCCGAGGAATATTTTGCAAACGATTCTCTTGACCTTGCTCTGTACGGTGATGGAAACTACCTTGGTTTTATTGATATTGCTGACGAATACAGATCTAGCAGGCCAGGTAACCTGGCTAATTATTATGCAGGTATTTGTTTACTGAGATCTGGCCAGTATGAAGATGCTATCGATTACCTTGAAAAATTCAAAAAGAATGATATGTCATTAAGTCCTGTAGCACTTGGATGTATTGGAGATGCTTATGTTGAACTGGGTGAAACAGACAAGGGTATAGATTATTATCTCAAAGCTGCAGATTATTCAGATAATTCATTCTATAATCCGCTTTACCTGATGAAAGCTGGTCAGTTGTATGAACTTGAAGACAATTATGTGGAGGCGCTGAAAATATATCAGATAATCAAGAACGAGTATCCTGAGAGTTCAGAAGGCAGGAATATTGATAAGTACATTGCAAGGGTCAAGGTAATACAATAATGGCAACAGCAGACCTTTCATCATATGATCCTGATATTATACCATCAGCCGGTAATATGAAATTTGGTATAGTAGTATCAGACTGGAACAGGGATATTACATGGAACTTACTTGATGGTGCTGTCATGATACTTAAGAAACATGGCACCTTTGATGAGAATATCATTATTGAACATGTTCCCGGTAGTTTTGAGCTCCCTCTCGCAGCCCAGCTTTTGTATGAAAATAATGATATTGATGCTGTTATATGCCTTGGCTGTGTAATACAGGGTGAAACACCTCATTTTACTTATATATGCCAGGGTGTAACACAGGGCATTGCACAGTTGAACCTCAAGTATAATACCCCGTTTATTTTTGGACTTTTAACAACCGACACCCTGCAGCAGGCAATTGACCGTTCTGGAGGTATTCATGGAAATAAGGGAGATGAAGCGGCCCTTACTGCTATCAGGATGGTTGATATGAAGAGAAGAATAACGGATTGATCTACCTTAGTATTTTCCTCACAAATGCAACAGTGAAATAAGACATAAGGAACAAACCAATAAAACCCTCTATTCCTGACATCCACCTTATAGATCCATGTGGATAGTGGTCACCATATCCAATAGTTAAAAAAGTTATAGCGCTATGGTAAAATGCCCTGGCTACAATTGAAATCCTGTCATCAACCGAAGCTATAATATCAGACCGTGAAAACAACATCATAAACAGGTATATAAAACTGAATACCAGGTATGATACTACCATGGTAAAAAGCACCCTGATAGGATTGGTGGCATATTGTCCGGCAGCATCAAAGATGAGCCATCGAAAACCATATGAGATATAGGCAGGCAAAGCAGCTATACCTTCCCTGTGCTTTAAGGTCTCCAGTAATTCAGATTTCGACTCAAGGCGTTTAAACATCACATATGCCCTGTCTTCATCCTCATATTTACCTGTTACATTGAAATTCTCCTTTAGTATCCTGAACTGTTCTGACTTTTGTCTTATACTGGTGTCAGTCTGGCTCAATATTACTTTTTTGCACATATTATTGTTCCAGTCCATATATAATTTACCCAGCAGTCTCATCCCCGAAAGATTAAGGGTGTTCAGGTGATACTCCATATTAAAAGGTTCCATATCAATAATATCCTTCACAATCGAGTCAGAAAGGTCCAATGTACCAGCACCCGATATTCTTATATCAACATAATGATCAAGATGGCATGACCTTAGTGATAATTGTTTGAAATATGATCCGTTGAAGCTTAATTCGCCAGAGCCAAAATCTGTTTTTTCAAAACTTGCCTCGGCTGACTTCATTTCCATAAGGCTGAAGTCCTTCACCCCCGATCCCATGGATACACGCTTAAAGAAAAATTTGGTTCCTGAAAACAGAGCTCCCTCCATAACAAAATCGCCATCACCGTATACCGACCTGTTAAAATTAACCCTTCCGTGACCAAAATCCACAGCCCTGAAATCAACCCTGCTATTACCGAATTCCACACGTTCAAAAATCACATCACCCTTACCAAACGAGGCATAATGAAAATCAATCCTTCCGGATACTATACGTGATATCTTGAAAGAAAAATCACCCTCACCAAACCGGCTATTAATAAAAAGTATTTTCCCCGAATTGAATTCAGTATTGGCAAAACTAATATTACCCTTTGAGAAAACCATATCCTGAAAATCTTTCAAGCCGTCATTAATTACTGAATTCTTAAACTCAAAATCTCCTTCGGCAAAATGGGCACCTGTCAGTTCAATATGGCCATCCTTAATATATGTACTTGATAATGAAAAATTTCCTTTCCCTGACCTTATATTATTAAATAAGACCTGGCCACGAGCAAAATGTGATTCTTCGAAAGAAACATCTGAATCACCAAAATCTGTAAACGAAAAATCAGTGGCTGTATGTGCTATAAAAAAGGAATTCCTGGCTGAGAAATTATTTAAAACCACATAGTCTTTCCTGTCAATATCTTTTTGCTGCCTGTATACTGATAACGAGAAATCTTCCACCATGCAATTATCCAGTATTACATCCTTCCCTTCGTCAATTAAGGTATAAATATCAGCTGTATCCAGATTGCCCATCAGTTCAGTTGAAATTTCTTTGTTCTTATCATCCAGGAAGGTGATAATAGCTGTCCTGGGGTAACAAACCCCTTTCTCGGAAATAAACTTGACATTTTTTATTTCTACCTGGTAAGAAGAATATCTCATTTCCATATGTCTAATATATAAATATTTCCTTTAGCTTTTCCTGTTACACAGACTATTATAGGGGCAGTTTCTGCATTTTTGAATGTCTGAAGTCATAGTAATCGGTCTGTTATCATCAAAGATATCAGTGATAACCTTTTTCAGACCATCCATAAATGCATCTCTTATAAGGCTGTATGATTCAACAGATCCCTTATACTCGCCTTTCTTAATAACAAAAGTATCAAAGAAATTATCATTGAATATTTTCCGGACCGGGTAAAGTGAAGGTCTCAGGTCAGCTATTTTATCATTTTGCATAAACAGTTCGCAGTACAGAAGTGTCTGGAAGGCAGCATTATTTCTGTCTTTTGCATCATAATCAAACAGGCTGTCCATGTCTTTGATCTCAAGGCTGTCGGTTCCTGATTTATAATCCAGTATCCTGTAAATCCGTCCATGGCGGTCAACCCTGTCAATAGTACCTTCCAATCTTGCCTCCTTCTGTATACCATTATGATTAAAAGAGACTTTACCCCTATACCTGGTTTCAGTTGATATTAAAGCCAGGGGAGCATAATGCATATCGGCTTTGATGATCTGTTTTGCCATTCTTTCAATAATGCTGGTTATTACAAGGTTTTTACCTTTAATACTACCTCTGCTGTTTTTCATAAATACTTTTCTAAAAGCCCTGCCTGCCAGGTCGCCTATAAGTTTTTCATCTCCGAGTATTTTACTTAATTCGCTTTCTTCCAGTAATTTACCTGTGTATGGCCCATACATATCTTTCATAAGCTGGTGAAGAATATTCCCGAATGCAAGAGAATCTACTTCATCAAGTATATCTTCAGTTTCCACAATACCCGCAATATACCTGTAATAAAATCTCATATTACATGTTATCCAGGTGTTAACAGCACTGGGCGACAGATATTTATTAGAGCTATCATCAATTAACAGGGATTTGAAAGACCTGTTAACATCAGGAGTACGCACTATTATATCTTTCACCTTAGATGAAGGCAAGATATTAAAGCGGGTATCCTTGAAAGAAGTATTGTATTTCTCATCATATTTCAACTGGAGCAGGAACCTGCTCATCTCTCCACTGCGTGTTCCATCAGTGCTGCTATTATAAATGAAACTTACATTTTCAGCCCTGTGCAGGAGCCTGTAAAAATAATAAGCATATATTGAATCAGAATGCTTAATAGTGGGTAAACCAAATGCTTCCCTCAGATTATATGGGATATATGAATTCCCTGCCGGTGACCTGGGTATCTTACCTTCGTTGGCTGACAGGAATATTATGTTCTTAAAATCAAGGGTTCTTGTTTCTAGAATCCCCATTACCTGTACTCCCTGAAGAGGCTCGCCTGAGAAAGGTATGACTATTTTCCTCATTATTCTGTCAATAAGCCTGGTATACAGATCTATACCAGGATCCATTTCCGAATCCTTTATTATATAGCTAAGTTGATTCAGAGGTAATATAAGGCTGTAAATATACTCCTGTTGTAAACTCAGGCGTGTACTTCCCTCCTCTTCAGCATCCAAATTCCTGTCAAACAGGTCAATTATATAAGACAGGATACCCTGCAAGTATTCAATGTTATTAAACTCTTCATCAAATATCATGGCAAATAATTTATTCGCCTGTAATGATCCGGTGTTTATCCTGATAATATTTTTCTCCCTTATCTCCCTGATAATAGAACCTGAATCAGCGGGGTAATTAAAAGCTATATACTGGTGCTGAAGAATATTGATTACATCATTATAATAGAATGTTGGACCATCATCACTGTAGTCCTTGTTTTTCTGCATCTTCAGAAGCTGATGTACAAGGCTGTATACGGGCGTCTGGAACAAGGGGTATCCCATGGTTACATTTATACTGCTGATCTGTGAAGGCAGGCTGTTAAGCACCGGTGTAAGCAAATTCTCATCTGCAAGGATTACAGCTGTTTCATTTGGATCATCACTTATTTCCTTATCCCCGACCAGGGAAGGTATCAGTTTAGCCTGAGCAACATCAGAGGGAGTTGAATACACATTAATGGTGCTATTAGATGATCCGGGTACGGTAATTTCTTGATTAACCGGGAATTCATAAATATTCTGCCGTATAAAATGACCGGCTTCATGCTCCGGATTATTTACATACAATGGATCATAATCCCAGTAAAACTCTGCCCTGCCATCTTTGTTTAACTCCCTGAGTATCTCCTTTTCACATCTGTTCAGGGCATTAAAACCAACAAAATGAAACATCTCTATGTCATTATACCATTCTGAGGGTGCTGATTTAACTATCTCTACCTGTTCACGTATAATCATACCTTCATATGCCAGGCCTTTTGACCGTAGTCTTCTCTTAAAAGTCATGAATATTTTTGACAGAATTTCCCAGACAGTAATAAAATCTGTCTTTTCATCTGTCATATTAGAGGCGTCAAAATTAATCCAGAACTGTTTGACTATTTTAATTATTTCTTCATCTAGTCCGCCAAATTTCTGATCAATCTCCTTAAGGTCAGCAAGGTTGGTAAAAAGTAATTCAGGATCAACCAGGTATTTATCTATATCGTCAAAATCATTAACGAGCATTTCGCCCCAGTAATAAAATTCATCCAATAATTCATTCCTTTTAGCTATTTCAGAATAAATATTGTAAAGCTCAAATACCAGTTGTACCGGTTCAGCCTGTTTAAGGCTGCTCCTATCCTTTATAAGGCTGCTGATGGTATGTAAAGAAGGAATTAAGAGTGGTCTGGTAATCAGCTCTGACAGGTATTTTCTGAAAAACAGGATAGACCTGTTATTGGGAAAAACTATACAGTGCTTTGCCAGTGATTCACCGTATTTACTTAACAGTGTAGATGCTATTTCCCTTAAGAATATCGTCATTCTGAATTATCCTTATTTAAATTCTTATTCCCCTTATATAGTCTGCCCTGCCATGTATCCAGTTCCTCAAGTCTGTTCTCAAAGAGCCTGATCATTTCTTCAGACCTCAAGTGTCCCCAGCCTTTGTCCCTTATAAGCCCGGGATTGGATTCTCCTGTAAACCGCTCCACAATAATCCGCGGATTAAGCTGCTCAAGGAACCTGATAAAAAACTCCCTGTATTCATCCCAGGTAAAAAGGTTAAAATCTTCAGGCCTGGTTTTATATTCCTCTTCCA
>Ga0209121_10002973_pt1 | contig 16741 bp, 14 predicted proteins | sample Cruoilmetagenom3_FD_187292 | JGI IMG/M metagenome (GOLD analysis project Ga0209121, IMG submission 187292) | Oil polluted marine microbial communities from Coal Oil Point, Santa Barbara, California, USA - Sample 3 (SPAdes) (version 2) | ecosystem: Environmental > Aquatic > Marine > Oil seeps ... | reverse complement strand
TTTTACGCGAGGTATACATCGAATGATCCTCCAGGAAATAAACAGTATTTGCACATTTTCCCTACACCGTACTGAATCCTAAGATCATAGCCTCCTAACGCACCTAATAACAGTTTACACAAATTTAGGAAATTTTGCAATACAAAAATGGGTAATTTAGAAAATATAGGAGGCAAAATGCCCCGGTCGCCTTAAAACGCCTGTGCAGAAAACGATAATGGCGATGGAAACAAGCGCATCTCTCTTGGCCGTGGTAGTTTTATTCACTCTTTCGTTAGTGTCCGGTTTTCTATTCATTTCTGATAAAATCCAGCTTTAATGTTTTCACGGAGTTTCTTTTTTGTCTTGTGTTGAATCATGTTCTACACTTGATTTCTTCCATCTATTCAAAGGCGTGTAGAGACTCGATACGAGCGCCAGGAGAAAAGCAATAAAGGAATACATGAAAATAGCGACAAGCCAGCCAGCAAGGCCTTCGGGAAAAACACCAATGAGCGAGCCTTGAAACAGTCCCTGGGCAATGAGCTTCGGCGGGATAAAATAGGTACTGAATAGGAGTAAAGCACCGCATAAGTTGAGAGTCGTAATATCAATATCGGCAAACAAAACCAGAATACCTACGAGTGACCAAAACATAGCCACCGGAATTACGACAAGAACAACCTCTAATATCACGAGGCTTCTGAACAGCTCGGTTTTGTCGATCTTTACCATATGCAGGGCTAATGTCTTAGTATCGATGTTTCTGCAACACGCACTGTACTTCAACGCTGTTGCGGAGTAATCACCGAGTAAGCTTTCTGGCAATTTCGGCTACGTGCCTGCCCTGATAGCGGGCGATTGCCAATTCATTTTCGGTCGGCCGGCGAGAGCCGTCAGCTCCGGCGAGAGTTGTCGCACCGTAGGGCGTGCCGCCGGTTATCTCTTCCATATTGAGCAGCCGCTGCTCGGTGTAAGGAACACCGACGATAATCATGCCGTGGTGCAACAGTGTCGAATGGAAGCTGGTAATCGTCGTCTCCTGCCCGCCGTGCTGAGTGCCGGTGCCGGCGAAAACGCTGCCGAGCTTGCCAACCAGGGCGCCGGTGAACCATAACTGGCCCGTTTGATCGAGGAAGTTCCACATCTGGGCGGCCATATTGCCGAAACGAGTCGGCGTTCCGAATATAATCGCATCAGCTTCGGCCAGCCTGGCCGGCTCGGCGATGGGGATGTCAGCGAACGCTTCACGGGCCTCCCCGGCGCCGCTTTTTTCCAGAGCTTCTTCGGTCATCAATTCCGCAACCTGATAGAGTTCAACTTCGGTATCCGAGACTTCCCGGGCCCCTTCGGCTACGGCTTCGGCCAATTGATACACGTGTCCGTACATGCTGTAAAAAACGATTTGTACTTTCGCCATGACTAATCTCCTTATCCGTCTGATTCTTTTCGATTATAAATCAAATTTACATACGTTTGTAGAACATTTACAGTTCAAAAGTTGTAAATTACTCAAACTGATCGTTATTGAGTCGAATGCTACAACAAATTGTTCAATTACAATAACACAGCACAATCTGTCATTCCCGCGAAGTACGTGTTTAGCCAGGGCAAAGCCATCCCCATCCCGATAAACGACAATCGGGATGAGGCTGCCACCCAATATCATTGATGGAAAACGTGTGGCAGCCTCAAGCGGCAGTCCCTTGGGGACGCCTTATGGCGCTTGGGGATGGTCGCGAATACCAGAGGCTGGCTAAACACGTACTTCGCAGGAGTTACATTGTGGGTTATTGCTTTCCGCAACGGATGCTAATTCAACATTACTGCAATAGAATGTGAACAGGTTTGTCCTGAACAAGGTCGCAGGAATAAGGACGATAGTCAATAGTCAATTGTAAATAATCAATCGGCGAGTTCCCACCACAGCCTGGGATAATCCTGTCCTTCGATAATCCACCAGATGTCATTGGCGCCGTTTTCCGTCTCGTCCACAAAGTCCCATCCGGCATCGAGAAATGTGCCGGCCGTTTGCATCTCGGCGGTAGCTTTGCCCGTTCCGGCAAAACTCGTGGTCTGTCCGCCGGTTTCTATATCCCAGAAAGACCCGAAGACATCAGCCATGTAGTGGCCGCCTCCCACCAGCCCGCCGACCTGAGTTATGCCCGTAACGTTTCCGGCTGAGTAGCAATTTATGATGGTCGTAGGATCATTGAGTATCCCCGCGAGCCCGCCGACATACCCCTCGCCGGTAGTCTCGCCGGTCGTATAACAGTTCTTGATTGTTCCGCTGCTGCGGCCCACCAGCCCGCCGACCCTCGTTACGCCTGTGACCTCGCCGGTAGAACGGCAATTCTCTACCATGGACCGATTGTTAGTGATTCCCACCAGCCCGCCGACGTACATCTGGCCTGCAGCGCTGCCGGTTGAATAACAGTTCGTGATTGTTCCGCCATTGCGGCCCGCCAGCCCGCCGACGTCATATATGCCGCTAATTTGACCCGTCGAATGTGAGCTTAGGATTTCACCCCTATTATGACCCACGAAGCCCCCGACCGTAGAACCGCCCGTCACGTCACCGGTTGCACTGCAATTTTCAATTTTGCTGTCGTCATTAAATCCCACTAAGCCACCGGCATAATCTTCTCCGGTAACGTTACTATTCGTGTGGCAATCGGTGATTTCGCCCCAAAGATTATGGCCCGCTAGGCCGCCGATTTCCTTTTTGCCGGATACTTCGGCGGTCGAATAACAGCCTTCGACCGTACCGAATTCGACATACGAAACAAGCCCACCTACCTTTAAATCTCCTGATATGCTACCGCCGCGAACGTAGCAGTTGCTGAGACTCGCCCAGAACGTCAGATAGCTCACAAGAGCGCCGGCGGTATTTCCATATCCCGCACCGGCATTAGGATCATCCTGATCGGTGGGAATATCCAGCTCATTCGATTCGACGTTAATAACCGGATCAATCATACCCAAATTCGCAATCCGTGCATCCTTGCCCTCGACGGTTTCGAAAATCGCTGCGTAATCAATATCCGTGGAAACGCAGCTAAAGTTGGATATCGTGTGTCCGTTCCCGTCAAAAACACCACTGAATCTTGTGGGAGATCGTCCAATGATGTTGAAATCTTTCTCGCCCAGACCGCCGAGATCGATATCGGCCATCAGCTCAAAATGCTTATCGAAGTCATCTTCGTGCAGACCGATGGTGTTCATGTGGAGGGCCGTATAGATCAGATACGGATTGTCCGATGATCCCGTGCCGCCGCCGTACTTGGCGTGAATGCCCGAGGGCGATTTGCTCGCCTCGGTTGTGCCGCCGTAGGTGCCGATGTTGATAATGCCGCCGTTGGGATAGGGTTCGAAAGCAACAGGGCTGTCCGGATCGCCTGTGTCGATGCAGGGGCTGGTGACATTATCAGTTACCCAGCGCTGGCCTGACGCATCCCATCGGCCCGCCTGGGATTTCAGATGATAGTCACCATTACTCACGGCAACAAATTGAGGGTCGGTATTGATATTTCCCGGCCCCCAGGTGACGGTGGATTGGCTGCCGGAGACGGATATGCCGTTCTGGCCGCCCTGAATGTCACTGTACTTGACCGTTATATGAGAACCGCGGTCCTCGATTTGCGTGTTCGAGCTGTCGGCCAGAGTGACCGGTTGCGGACAATCCCAGATGACACAGTTAATCACCGTAGCCGTTCCGCCACCGGGATTCAAATTATACGGAGGGCCCCACCTGCCCAGGTCGAAGAGCCTGAGCCCTCTGCCGCAATCGACAATTGTGTTGTTTACGAGCAGTGCATCGCACGAATTTTCGACCGCCACGCCGGCGTTACGGCAGTCCACGATCAGGTTATTCATTAAAACGGGAAAGCACTTATCACGCAGGACGATGCCGTGATCGTCGCAGCCGGCGATAACGTTGCCGACAATAATCGCCGAGCACCGGGTGGGATTTATCATATCATCGTGTTCGGGATTAAGGAAAAGGTTGTTTCGTATAAGAGGCGCCGGCGTGCTCTCGCCCCACAAATCGACGTCGTCGTTGTCGCCGCGCTTGCCCGTAAAGTAGCAATCCTCGACCAGCACGTAGGAAAATCTGGTATGCACGCTCTGCCCGATTGACAGAAACTCGCAGCCTTTTATGTTCGCCGTCGCTTCTCCGGGATGCTCCTGGTCATCCGAGATAATGGCTATGGCATCTCCGTCCGCGCCGCCACTTTCATCCGGAAGATTCCGGAAGATGCAGTTTTCGATATCGAGGTGACACGCAAGGGCAACCACCGCCTCGTGGTATGTCCTCGGTCCCGTCCCGTAATAATCCTGGTGCTCGCCCTCGCTATCGGCGTACTCGATGATGCAGTTCGCGAGCCGGCTGTCGGCAGCCTCGACGAACATAATCTTTTTCCACGACATGCCTTCGGCGTAGCGCGTGAAATGAACCGGTTTGTCTTCGGCTCCCTCGGCGAGTAGCTGCCCGTAAACGAGAATCTCCACAGCATCCTTCATCAGGATCGTCGTTCCCGGCTCGATTTTCAGGACCGTGTCGGCGGGAACTGTAACAGTATCTTCAACGACGCAGGCCCCCGACCACGTTGTATTTTGGGTTAACTCGCCTGAGAAGTAGTTTTCCGCCGGAATGTACATAATTTCGATGATTCTGGTATCTACAATATCTCTTAGGTTCGCATGGAGATATTCTACAGTTATGCTGTTCAGGCCGGGCACAAGTGAAATTTCAATACTCCAGGGATTTTGGCGGATGTCACTATTGGCTTGAATTCCGTCGACCAGTACTACCGGAACTAACATTCTCTGCTCGCCCTTAAGTGTCACCGTATCGGTTTCCACGATCCATGTCTCGCCGGCCCGGATTATATCCGATGCCGTTCGAAGTGCCGGTATAAGCGAGAAATCCGAGCTGCTCGCGGAGCTGTTATGACCCTGTACGGCCAGAATATTCACGCCTTCATTCAGCAGATCGTCCGCCGTTCCCAGGACGAATGTCTCGGGCGAGCCGGCCTCGTGAGCGGATGCAGCCCTCGTGTCATATCCGGCGGCGCCTTGGGCCATGTGCGCCCGCACTATTTCGGCGCCGTTGAGGTACGCGATGAAACCGTCGTCGTAATCTATCTCGAACTTGACAACTTCGTCGGCCGACGGCGACGAGACTGAAAATTCCTTTCGGATGTACACCGAAACATAATTGCCCCGCATATCGTCGAGAACCGTGGCGTCATCGTTATCGCCGTAGCCGAAACCGCCGGGCCCCGTCTGCCAGTGCGAATCATCGAAATCGACGGTATTCCATACGCTCGGCGGATTACTCGGCGGCTCGGTACCTTTGAAGTATTTCCAGGCACCGCCCGGAGAGATAAGATCACTCACCGGCGAGCCGCCGTCAATATCGATGGTTGCAGCCGGAGTGATTGTGCCGCCAAGAGCCACCGCAAAAATCGCAATTGCAAAACAGGTTACCGGATTTGCCCTAATGCCCATAATTGAACCTCCTGCCAAGAGCATAGAAATCTCTTACGTTACAATCAAATTCTACCAAATGGGCCGTCATTTGTCAATGAAACTGCGGCTGCATTCTTCATAGAGAGACTACTTTCTATGATGGCTGGCTATTGATGATTTATTTCCGGTTGTTCGGCTCGATGCCTCTATCAGTTAGTGGATTGCACTTTCAGGTTTTCCCGGACCAGTTCAATCTGAGCTTCCAGCATGGCTACCTTTGCCCTGTCAACGTCATATTGAGTGGTGTGGCCTTCGTCGGCTCTTCTTTTTATCTGCTCCTCGAACTTTTTGTGGAATTGGACGATTTTCTGCAGGATTTCGATTCGCTCATTCGGCGTAGTGCACAGGTCCATTTCCGCCCGCAGCAGCGCTATATTTGCGTCCCGGTATTCCTCAATATCACCCCGGCCTGATTCGAGGAATATTTTCATGGACTCAACAATACCACTCAGTATCCTCCTTCGTTCCATGAGCAGCTCTTGCAGCTCGCTTTGAAGGCTGTCCCGTCCTCCGGCGACGCCCGGCTCGGATGCTACAGCCGCCTTTGCCGCATTAAAACCGTCCGGATGAATACCGGTCCCGAATATCATAAATACGGCAAAAATCGTAACAGCCAAAAAGACAAACCCTGTTATTAATGTACGTGACATATTCTTCTTCTCCTTTCGCTGGTTTTTAATTTTCCTCTTCTTCCGGCCGACTCATTCCGCACTGCCAGCAGTCGGTATATTGGGCCTCTATTTCCTCACCGCAGTTGGAACATAATTCGGAGTCAGATCAACGTTTCAAGGTTTGCTTCTTGAGAAAACAAGGATATTCATGAATCGAAAGGTATCATTCGGGTCATCCCAGATGAAGGCTCCAGCGCCTTCTCTGGAAATGACTTCGACTAACTCATCTGAAGATGATGTAACAAGGACTTTGTCAAGAGAGGGCTCTTTGAACACCTCCTCTTTAACTACCTCTCCCTTGAGCTTACCCTTTTCAATAAGTTCTTCGACTTTCTGTGTAGAGAAAGGCTTTATAACAAGTTCATCGTTATTCGGAGCTTCATAATTAACTATGATCCATTCTTTAGTAAAAGGTCGCTCTCCAGCTTCCTTATCGCTCCAACTTTGATTTCTTTGGCCAGCCCAATTGAAATCTCTCTTTCGAACACGAAGGCATAAAAACCGCTGTTTATTTACAGACGAGCTATAGCCTTCCAAAACAAGCAGGTTAATTCCGTCTGAGGGTTCTTTCTTGTCAATATCGTATATCCACACTACGTCAATCCACCCACTTCTTCGCGGGAAGATAGACAACTGCTCTTTGTATTCAGATTGATCTCCTTTGTATGTTCTGAGCCATGTTCCCAATATTTGATGGTCTGCCTTTAGCTCCGCCGGGGGAGGAATAGGATTCTTGAATTCAGGATAACAAGAAGCAAGGTAAATCAATAGAAGTAAGGATAATATTAAATAGAGTGAACTTCGAAATCTATCACTTACGTTTCTCGTCATAATAAGTATACTCCCATTAGTTGACAGGCTTATAGCTTGTCTATGATTCTTAAAAAGAGCAACATTCATTATCCGGTATTTACCATATACACTTCACTAAAACGTTTCTGTACAATTCAAGCCATCCCTCGCACGAGTAATGAATGGCTTTCCATGGTTTTTTAATTTTCCATTTCTTCCGGGCGGGCCATTCCGCACTGCCAGCAGTCGGTGTATTTAGCTTCGATTTCCTCGCCGCAGTTGGGGCGTTTCCACGGGCCGCCGCTGATATTCGAAGCTAATGTTTTGTTCTCATACTGAAGGACGAGATTCCTGGCCTGATCGAATTTATCATCTTCAAGTATCCAGACCGTCGGCTGAGTGTCCATTGTCAGAGGCAGCTCGCCGCGCGCAGCCCAAAGCGATTCGCCGTGAACTTCACACGAGATTCCGTATTCATCCAGTATTCCCACCAAAATATGATCATCAGAAGGATCTTGTGCTACGTATACCTGTTTCATACTCTTTTTCCTCAAAATGTATCTATCATCCGTATCAAATGCCGATACCACTGCGGTTCAATGATTTGATATGGTCCAATGTTTTCTTCAAACGTCTTTAGGCCTGTAGGGGTTTTAACACATTCCATGAATGCTTCCCGGTATTTTCCCTGCTCGCCCTCTAATAAGAAATGCACCAGGCTGAACCAGTGAATGTAGTACAGGTTGACATGTTGGTTCATTTTGAGCAGCTTTTCATCGTTGACGATGCTTCTGATACTTATGATCTTTTTGTCGGCCTTGTCACGTGACAGGTCTCCGCTTAAGCCGAGCGAGCTTAGCCACCAGATGGGGTAAGTATCCCGATCAATTACTCCCAGACTCATTTTCCCATCATCCATCCTGCTGGTGGAAAAATAGCAGGCTATCCCTTCTTCGGCCCATTGAGGTAATGTAAATTGTGAAACTTGATTATTCAACTGGTGCGTGGCTTCATGCACCATCCAATGATAGGGCTTGTTTTCACTCTCCGCGTCAATATATTGATGGCAATAAGGTGTACGGTAGATTGCTTCGGCCCACGCCGGCAGGGGATTGGCCCTCTTGAATTCTTTTCGTGATGAATAAATCTTCAAGAGCAGTTTTTTATCAGCACGCCGGGCCTTAACATCCCAGAAGGCGGTATAGGCTTGATAAAGCGTTTCAGCCATGTTTAATGCATCCCGGGTTTTTTCAATTGAAACACTGCTCAATGCTCTGTAATGTTCCGATTCCAGCTTATGTGCAGGCGTCCAGTGTGTATACCAGAAGTACCCGCCGAACACGACAGCCACGAGCAGCAAGTCGATCAGTAAACGCTTTTTGCCACGACGATTCGCAGGGATCAGGATATTGAGTAAACGTTTATTCAAACCGATTTTCAAACTACTAAGTTTTAAAAGTCTAATGGATCAGGATTTACTTCTTGCACAACAACCGGTCTAATCCTGAATCACAAATCCAGGATGTCCTCGCTTGCTTACCAGTAAGGAGTTTACAATATTCCAGTAGGATTTTCATAAAAAATCATAAAAATATTGGCCGCTGCTATGAATTACACTTATAGTGCTCTGTAACGTTTGATTTGCGTGCTCGCAATGACACCCATCATCTCATACATTACGGACTTTTAGGTATGCCGGTTTAGCTCAGCGGCGTTCGATATGTTCCGGCATCCTGGCGCCGGATGTCCGGAGCCATTGATCGAGTTTCTCTTTCATGGAGTGTGCCTTTTGCGGCAACTGTCGGGATAAATCCTGATGTTCACCAATGTCTTTCGCCAGATTATATAGCTCCACTGACCCGTCATCGTAGTATTCGATGAGTTTATAGTCTCCTTGGCGGATGGCCCCGCCGAGGCGGTTGCCGCGATGGAAGGCATAGTTGGGGTAGTGGAAATAGATAGCCTGACGACGGAGCGGGCCTTTCCGGCGGATCAAAGGCATGATACTCTCGCCGTCCAGCGGCTTGCCGGGCTCCGGCTTGAGTCCGGCGACATCGAGGATCGTGGGATAGAAGTCCGTACTTATTACGGGAGTTGCGCAGGTCGTACCCGGTTTGACCACGCCGGGCCAGCGCACAATCAGGGGTACGCGGATACCGCCTTCATACAGATATCCCTTGCAGCCGCGAAGCGGATGAAGGTCGGTAACGCCCCCGAATGCCCCATTGTCGGAGGTGAATATGACCAGGGTATCGTCGGTAAGTTTCAATGCGTCTAATGAAACCAGCACACGGCTGATTTGGGTGTCCATGGCCTCGATCATGGCGGCATAGCGATGGTCCTTGAGACCGGGGCGTGTCTTGTACTTGTCGATGAGGTCCCGGGGCGCCTGCATTGGCCAGTGGACCGTGTAGTTCCACAATGCGATGAAAAAAGGCCTATCGCGGTGCTCACGTATAAAGTTAATGGCCTCATCGGAAAGACGCTCGGTCAGGTACTCCCCCTCCTTTCCGGCCCGGATTGCGGGATTCCTGTACGGCTCGAAGTAGCTGGGCGGCCCGCCATAGCAACAGCCGCCGACGTTCAGATCGAATCCCTGCCATTCGGGACGCCGTGCAGGCTCAGTTGTGCTCATTTCTTCTCGCTTGCCTGAAAGGTGCCACTTGCCGATGAAGGCGTTGGCGTAGCCGGCTTCTTTGAGCCGTTCGGCAATCGTAACATAGTCCAGTGCCAGATGATTGACGGTCTCGGCCGAACGCAAGGTGGCGTTGTCCGGCTGGAATCGTTCCTGATCGGGCAGATGGTTGGTGATAGCCAGCCGGGCCGGTGACTGGCCGGTCATGATGGCGGCACGAGTGGGCGAGCAGACCGGTGCCGCGGCATAGGCATCCGTGAAGCGCATACCCTGTGTCGCCAGGCGATCGATGTTCGGGGTCTCCAGGCGGTTATTGCCCTGGCAATGAAGGTCTGTCCAGCCCAGGTCGTCGATCATGATGAGCAGGACATTGAGTGGACGTTCGGTCTTAGGTTGCATTGAAGATATCGAGGCCGGCCGACAGCCGGTCAGGACGGTGGATGCCACGGCCCATCCTGCGGTCTTGATAAAAGCTCGTCGATTCATATCCGGTGTCTCCTAATGCGGTTGGCTCCAATTACAGAGCGTTGAGGCCAAACGGGTCAATTCAAGCTGTGCCGTCTCGACCGCCTCAAGGTTCACTCAAATTGACCGGTTCAGCAAAATCTGTACAGAATTGTATCAATCCTGCGCTTGTTCTCAACGATTATTCAGAACAACCGGGCTTTTTACTTTTGTGCCGGTTGAGTTTCGGGTATACTTGCTCATCGAACGAATCGCTTGATTTTATATGTGAAACAATGGTTTCTCGACGTACATAGAACCAAATTGAAAGGAGAAGATTAGATGACTACTAAAGATAATGAAGAATATCCGGTGCGAAGGACATGCTGCCCCTGCGGTCAGCATGATTCCGCAGATGGGATCACGCGGCGAGGTTTTCTGCAGGGCGTCGGCGGAACGGCGGCTCTGGGAGTAGCCCTGACGGGTCTAACCTGGTCGGGCGTCTCGGCTGCGGAACGCCAGGGGCAGGCGGGACCGAAGCGCCGCCCGCTTGTAGTTAAGCCGATTCTTGTTTACAGCATCCCGAGAAGGCGGCACCAGACAAGCTGGCGCAGTTGGGGCGGCATCCAGACGCAGGAAGACGCCAACCAGGAACTGGGACGCATCAGGCGAGAGCTTAGAGATATGGAAAGCAAGGCGGACTTTCCCGTGCAATTTCTAGCGCCGACGGGTATCAGGGGCTCCGGCGAATTGTCCGGAATAAGCGACCTGGCCAAAGCGGATGTGTATATTGTCTATGCAGCCGGCGGCGGGCAGGATACATTCGCCAAGCTGGCTGAACGCGGCAAGGACATGATCTTTTTCTGCCGGCACAAATCGGGGCCGGTCTATCTGTGGTACGAGATCATCAGTCCCCGCTACCTCCGGCAGCATACCGATACTCTGGCGCTTAAGGGGATCGACGATGGGGACGTTGTAATTGACAGCCAGGACGAGGTTTTATGGCGTCTGCGTGCGCTGTGCGGCCTGCACAACACGATAGGGACGCGGATCATCGCAATCGGCGGGCCCGGCGGATGGGCGCAGCCGAGAGATGTAGTGCCCAACCTGGTCAGAAAAATATGGAAATTCGACATACAGACGGTTTCGTACAAGGATTTGGGTGGGTTGATCAAAGAAGCTCGGGCAGACGCCGCCGCGGTTAAGCGTGCAAAACAACGGGCCGAGGCGTATCTCAAAGCACCCGGCAATACGCTGGAAACCAAGCGTGAGTACGTGGACAATTGCTTTTTACTTGAGCAGGTCTTCCGTGGGATAATGAAGAAAGCCGACTGCCAGGCTATCACGATCAACGGCTGCATGGGGACAATTATGCCGCTTGCAGAGACCTCGGCTTGTTTAACGCTGAGCTTATTGAATGACAGCCAATACGTAGCCTTCTGCGAGTCGGATTTTGTAGTGATTCCATCCGGCGTGCTGCTGGCGAATATTTCAGGCAAGCCCGTCTTCCTCAACGACCCGACCTACCCGCACGATGGCGTGATTACCGGTGCCCACTGTACGGCCCCGCGAAAGATGAACGGCAAAGACCTCGAACCGGTGCGCATCATGACTCATTTCGAGTCGGACTATGGCGCCGCGCCGAAAGTCGAGATGAGCAAAGGTCAGGTTATCACCAATATCATTCCTGATTTTAAGGCCCAGCGATGGGTTGGCCTGCTGGGTAAGATTCTCGATGCGCCGTTTATGGACGTTTGCCGTTCGCAGATTGATATCGGCTATGCGTGTGACGACTTGACGCTTGCCGAGCGGATGCCTGGATTCCACTGGATGACCGGCTACGGCGATTACATGAGCGAGCTCGGCTACGCACTGAAGAAGGTCGGAATCAAATGGGAAAATCTGACCGCCTGATGAAAAGCGTTTGTACTCTGTCATGATTGATTCTATAGCTTGTCATTCCCGCGAAAGCGGGAATCCAGAATCGTTGGCATCCTGGATTCCGCATCAAGTGCGGAATGACAACCTGCCTAATCGAAGCTGGCAGACTACCGGTTTTTTTAGTCCTGTTCAAATATGAGGTGAAGTGACATGAGAGAGAATTGCTCGACATTGAAGTGGTATTCGGTCTGCGCCCTGACAGCTTTGTTTTTGTGGATTCAGTCGGCCGGAGCGATGAATCTGTATGTTTCTCCGGACGGCAGCGACAGTTGGTCCGGGAAACTGGCCCGGCCGAACAGTGCGCGGACGGATGGACCGCTCGCATCGCTGGCCGGAGCGAGGGATGCGATAAGGCGTTTGAAATTGGTGGTATCAATCACGGAACCTTTACAGGTGATCGTTGCAGATGGAACTTACACCTTGAACGAGCCTTTTGTCCTCACGCCCCCGGACAGCGGGACACAAGCTAATCCTGTTAGCTATAAAGCCGCTGACGGTGCAAAACCGGTCTTTACTGGCGGACGTACTATTACAGGTTTCAAACGCGGCGAAAACGGCGTCTGGCAAACGCAAATCCAGGACGTCGCCGCCGGCAAGTGGTATTTCGAACAATTGTTCGTCAACGGCCGCCGGGCGGTGCGGGCGCGGATGCCGAACAAGTTCTACAACTACATGGGCAAATCCGCCGAAGTGCCGATCGAGGGCGAGCGGGGAAAATTCCGCCGTACTACGAGCGTTCGCACCGATGACCTGGAGCCGCTTAAAAACCTGAGCACCGATGAATTGAAAGATGTCACGCTCGTCGCCTATCACAAATGGTGCATCACACGGCGGTTTTTGGCAGAAATTGACATGGGCAACAGCGCGATAATCACGGTCGGCGAAAAGCTCAAGAGCTATTCCGGCTGGCCGGCGAATACACGCTATCACCTGGAAAATCTCAAAACGGCTCTCGATGAGCCCGGCGAGTGGTTCCTGTCGCGTGACGGCATGCTCAGCTACATGCCGCTGCCGGGGGAGAATCCCGCTACTGCAAAGGTTGTCGCCCCGGTTATTAAAAAACTGGTAATCTTTAAGGGTGAACCAGAGAACTCCAAATTCGTAGAGCATGTCACGCTTAAGGATCTTGTGTTCGAACACAACCAGGAATTGCTGCCCCGGACGGGCTATTACCCGTATCAGGCAGCATATGTCACCGAGGCCGCAATCATGGCCGACGGCGCACGCAATATCACCATTGCCGATTGCGAGGTAAGGCATAGTGCGACCTACGCGGTGTGGTTCAGGCAGGGCTGCAAAGATTGCCTGCTGAGTCGCTGCTATCTGTACGACCTCGGCGCCGGCGGCGTGCGAATCGGCGAGGGACGGATAGCACCCGATGAGCCTTCCCGCACGAGTCACATCACGGTTGATAATAACATCATCCGCTCGGGCGGGCGCATCTACACCTCGGCCGTCGGCATCTGGATCGGTCAGAGCGGCGACAACAACGTCACGCACAATGACGTCGGCGACTTTTTCTATACGGGCCTGTCGGTCGGCTGGAGATGGGGTTATTCCGAAAGCCTGTCGAAACGCAACATTATCCGCTTCAATAAAGTGCACCACATCGGCTGGGGCGTGCTCAGTGACATGGGCGGCATTTACACGCTCGGCCCGTCCGAAGGAACCGTCGTAAGCGACAACATATTTCACGATGTCTATTCCTACGGTTACGGGGGCTGGGGACTATACACCGACGAGGGCAGTACCGGAATCGTGATGGAGAACAATCTCGTTTACAACACCAAAACCGGCGGCTTCCACCAGCACTACGGCAAGGAAAACATCATCCGCAACAACATCCTCGCCTTCAGCAAGCTGCACCAGATCCAGGCCACGCGGGTCGAGCAGCATCTATCTTTTACCTTCGAGAACAATATCGTCTACTGGACCACCGGTCCTTTGCTGTCCGGCCGCTGGAAGGAAATCAACATTGTAATGGACAAGAACTGCTTCTGGAACGCTGCCGGCGAGGACGTCAAACCGGCCGGGCTGTCACTTCAGCAGTGGCGTCAACTGGGCAGGGACAAAAATTCTATTGTTGCCGACCCGATGTTTGTCGATCCGGACAGATACGATTTTCGACTGGATCCGAATTCACCCGCCGTTGGGCTCGGCTTCAAGCCGTTTGATTATACCCAGGCCGGAGTTTACGGCGACCGGCGCTGGATAAGAAAGGCCGCGAGCGTGAGATTTCCGGAGCTTCAAGTCGCGCCCGACCCGCCGCCCGTTTCCATTAACGACAACTTCGAGACGGTTCCCGTCGGACAGCAGCCGAGCAGCGCCCAGTGCAATGTCGAGAACAGGGGCGATGCCATCGTTGTCACCGACGAGACCGCTGCGGCCGGAAAGCGGAGCCTGAAAATCATTGACGCACCCGGCCTGCAAAATACATGGAATCCGCACTATGTCTATCAACTCAAGCACAGCAGCGGAACCACATGCTGTGCCTTCGACATCCTCATCGGTAAAGATGTCCGGATCAATCACGAGTGGCGAGATTGGCGCACTTCGCCCTATGGCGTCGGCCCCAGCTTCTCGATTGAAAGCACGAAACTTAAAGTCGCGGGCAAGATTCTGCTGGAACTGCCGGTAGATCAGTGGGTGCGCTTTGAAATTACCGCTGGCTTGGGCGGCAGTGACAATACATGGGACATAGCGGTCACGCTTCCCGGCCGGACGTCGAGAGAATTCAAAAGCCTGAAAGACGGTAACACCAAATTCAACCAGCTCACCTGGGTTGGCTTCACCAGCAACGCCACAAAAAAAACCGTCTTCTACCTCGACAACTTCAAATTAACCAACGAGGCATAGAAAATGTAGAGGGGGGCTTTCCCCATCTATGTATTTGCGAATGTGATGCGTTCATTTCAACGGAATTGCGGGCAGCCTTTTCAGCGTCTTGTTGACGGGATCAACGATTATGCCTACCGATTCGAGAGCCGTCACTCCTAAAAGCGGCTCACTGCCGAACTCTCCGAAAATCACCCGGCCGGCTGTCGTCTCACCCATGAATTCTATCCGGATAAGTCCATAGGGGTATTCCTTGACGGTTCCGTTGGCAAATATTCTACTTTGGATTTTTCCTTGCAAATATGACTTCCATTACCAATTCATACTTTCCCTCCGAGGTCGGTTGCTCCATTCTCAGGATGACTTTATTCGGATCGACCGCCCGGAAGCTTTGTACCAGTAAACTGTCGTGCCAATTTAAAAACAGGGCGTTGTCACCTAAAAAATTGCACGTTGCCTGAGAGAAATTTCCGGAATTCTCGAACCACCAGGATCGGTACAGCTTCACTTTTTCGTCCCACGCATAAATCGCATGAGCCTGTCCCGGGCCTGTCGTCAGAGAGTATGAGTAATCGAAAAGGACGTATTGATCGTCTAAGAACTTTTTGAAAGTTCCGGTACCGGTACCTGTCGCCGCTTCGCTCATAGAGCTTTTTAGAACGCGGTATTCCATGTCCCAGTCGCCCAACAAAAACTCAAATTTCTCCATGGACCCTTCTATTTCTATCCTTGATTCTCCCATAGTGAACCTTTCTAAAACAAAAAACATACAGTTTGTCATACGGCCATATCATTCCGCCACTATATCGGCGAAGTAAGCTTAATTCTACTGCTGGAACGGCCTACTGGTTTCGAACAGTTCTTTGACCGAATTCTTCATCAATACAACGATGGTAAAAACGCCGAGAACCGTTCCGAAAGGCATGAATATACACTCAAGCCCGGCGATAACGAGGCAGTACATCCTTGCCCTGTAGCGGGCGAGTTTGCCGCCGGCGATGAGGATACACACGGCCAGCGTCCAGCCGCAAAGCATCATAATGCCGGGAAGAATAATGAAAAACAAACCGAGGAACTTAGGAGGAGCGTCCTTGCCGTCAAACGCGCCGCTGAGAATGGCAAATCCAATTGCAATATGAATCAGCGGAAAGCATGAGAACAGTGCCGCCATCGCCCCAACGACATAGTGAAATATCGAGAGCAGCTTTAGATTTTGTTTGTCATCGTTCATTTTGTTTTCTTTCCATGGAAAAGGTCGGTCTCGCTTATCCCGAAGAACTCATGCCGGAATCCCGGCTCACCCAGCGCCCCTACCAGACGCATACCGAGCAAATCGCGCCAGAAGCGGATCGTCGCGTTCATATCCCCCGTCGCCATGGCCAGATGATTAATACCGTTAAACTTCATAACAATTCTCCATGCTTGCGATGTTTAAGTTTTGTCCGTGTGGATCGGAATCCATCGCTCATTATATGCCACATCATTGTCAGATCGACAGTGGCGTTTACCGATAAGGTAAGCCGGAACTGAGACAAGGAGCAGCAGACATCCGATACTCGCGGTGACCAGACCTATATAGGCCTGGAGTTTTCGTGACGGATTACCTGGAGCCTCTTCTGGATGATACGACCGCCCATCATCGCCGTCCCAGATATGCTCGGCTCTGCCGGCGGTGTAGGTCGTGTAGCAAAGTATACCAACAAGTGCACCCATAAAAAGCATCACTGCGCCAACAATCATAAGTATATCCCATAACGACATCTTCACAGTCGTCTTCTTTTGGTTATTGATGTCAACTTTATGCCGTCGGTACTTCCTAACCCGGACGAGCCGGAACCAAAGAGGGTTTGATAAAAGGCTGACGCCTCACCGCAGGTGCCTTCTGCTCAGAAGGAGCCGTCTTGATTGT
>Ga0209121_10002972_pt1 | contig 16747 bp, 10 predicted proteins | sample Cruoilmetagenom3_FD_187292 | JGI IMG/M metagenome (GOLD analysis project Ga0209121, IMG submission 187292) | Oil polluted marine microbial communities from Coal Oil Point, Santa Barbara, California, USA - Sample 3 (SPAdes) (version 2) | ecosystem: Environmental > Aquatic > Marine > Oil seeps ... | reverse complement strand
TATCTCAAGCTTGCTTTCTACCATCTCTAGCTTTTTCATGGGACTTAAGAAGTAAATAGGAATATCATTAAGTGGGTTAAATAACTATTGAAAAGATATCTAGAGATTAGTATAATAAGGTATCACGAGGGACGGAAGTGTTAAGTGTAAGTGCTTAACACAACAGTCCCATTTTTATTCTCCAAGTTTATCTTTAAGATCATTCATAAGTCTTAATCTTTCTTTATATTATAGTAATAGTTTTGAATACTTATGAATATTAGGGATTGATATTAAGATGTCTCTACCTTTTATAAATAAATGATTAACTAGTACTAATAATTAGGTTATTGTCTAAAATATTGATAAAATGTAATATATAGTAATGTATCTAACTCCTTACCAAAAGAAACAATTAACTACGGTATTTATACTAGTATTAGGAATTCCATTAACACTCTTTGCTATATACAAAGGAGTACAATGGTTTACTAGTGCAGGAGCAGACACCCAACCTAAAGATGTAATATTAGCAAATATCACTACCAACTCTATTACTGTAACATGGACTACTGATAGTAATGTAACAGGTTCTGTAGTTCCGATACTGAATAGTACAGAAGGAAGTTCAGTTATAGATAAAAGGGGAAATGGTAGACGACATACCCACTATATTGAACTTAAAAGCTTAGAACCAGGTACACAGTATGATTTTAAGATAATATCAGGAGGAGATACGTATAATAATACGGAGGGTAATGAATTTTCATTCTCTACTGCCAATATTAGTACAGATACACCGACACCAACACCTGTTCATGGAGAACTATCCGATACTAGTAATAATGATGCCCTACTATATATATTTCCAAAGGATAAGAGTACGTATCCAGTAGCAACAGTACCATCAAGTAATGGGAATTGGTTAATAGATCTATCGGCACTGAGAAGAACTACGAATAAAAGTATGTATACTGTGTCTGATTCCACAAGTCTAATTATCCTAGGAGTATCTAGTGTGGATAGTGGAGGTTTTGTAGAGGGTGAGTATGGAACAATATTTAGTTCTAGTGGGAAATTAACTGAAACGCTCCTATCATCTGGTAGTCTATACGATACATATGTATCTGACAGTGCAAAACTGATAGCTCAAGAAGAGGATGTTACTGTTCCTCCTGTAGTTGACGATGATGATGTATATATACCCCCTGTAGTAGATAATGATACAGATGAAACATTCGATAGAGAGTATGAATTAAGAAGTGATCTTGTATGGATTAATATAGTATCAGCGGAGGACACTTCTTTAACAGAGCCTGATGAATATGGTGAAGATACTGTTATGATAACAAATCTCACAGATGTAAGCTTCTCTGTAATATGGTACTCTCAAGAGTCAGAAACTGGATATATAATGTATGGTACATCAGCTTCTGATTTATCAAGTAAAGGAAGGGATGAAAGAGACGGAATCTCTTCTCAAGGAGAGTACTATCTACATAGTATAGAGGTCACACAATTACAACCAGAAACCACATACTATTTCGAAGTGTACTCAGGGGATGATGTATATGATAGTACAGAAGAAGTAATTACCTTCGCTACAGAATCAAGTCCTCCACAATTTGAAACAGTAGCAGGAAGTATGGATGTAGAGGATTATGAAAATGCTGTTGTAATAGCAACTTTTACAGATGATGATGGCATTGGATCTAGTGGTAGTAGTCATCCTCTATCAACATTAATTGATAGTGAAGGACTTTGGATATTAACAATAGGTGGTGCAAGGAATGAGGATGGTGAATATTTCGACAAAAGTAATGATGATATTGTGAGTTTTACTCCAAAATATTTTAGTGATCCATTACCTGTAGAAACCACTATTGGTGAGGCTACATCTGATGAAGTAGAACTTGCTGCAACCTCAGCTAATACTACCACTTTCAGACGGATACCCCTTCTTTCTGATTACGGTATTCTAATAGATTAATTTATTGAATACCTCTCCTATTCAATGTATATTGTAGTATGTTGGAAAGAATGCATAGAAGAAAAACTTTTCTCTTTTTAATATTCCTAATAATATTTGGAATATTGGTTGTAAAAAAGACTGAGAATATATCTACTATAAAAAGTGATACAAATGAATATATACTAAGTGAAGAAGTAGAGGTTGATAATGGAGAAAATTGTAATCTTCAACAAGATATGTTCTTAGAGATAGATGAGGAATTCAAGCCCATCAAAGAGGTCTATCCAGAAGTTGTGGTGAATGGAAGTAATGTTTTAGGAGCGGACTGTGTATCCCCTTTCTATAGTTACTCTTCAGAAAAGATTTGTGCTAGAACTATATCCTTTAATGCTGATATGGGTAAGGTAGAAAGAGAACTACAAGTCGGAGATGTAGTTAGTAGGATAGCCAGTATTGAGCTTACGGAGATAGAAATCCCTCCACTTATGAACGGTTCTCCTGTAATGGATTCATCAGTTAGGCAGATATATACAGAAGAAGATGGTACAGATCATTGGACATTAAGACCTGCTGGAGAGATGATAACAAAAGAAGTTGTTGCAAGTAGTGCATATCCTGGTGATGAACAAACATTTGGATTAATAGATGCATCTGAGGGTTCTAAAACAAAATCTTTTGGTGTTGAATATACTATAGAAGGGAGTTCTAATGCTGAAGGTTCTGGATCAAATAAGATTTCAATTTCTGAGTATCAAGAAAGTGACTGTAGGGAATACTGTCGAAATTATGCTAACCCTACACCTGAGAAATATCTCTCTAGTTCAGAGATACTGGGTAAATCCCAAAACTATCCAGGTTATTATGATAACCTCTCCGAAGAAGCTAGTGAGGTAATTAATGATTGCGATTCAAGTACAAGGTTTTTTCCGATGGAAATTAACGGGACAAAGAGTGTGGGTTGTACACCAAGTCTTAAAGAGATTATATTATCATTTAAAAAGACGATTACTGATTCAGCAGAAGCGATTAAGTGTTCTTTACTTGGTGAAAGTGATGAAAATTGTGTAAGTACTGCCTCTATCGTAATCATTATGGAGTCCCCATGGGGAAGTAAAAAGGATTGTGCTGATGGTGCATGTGTTACTGAATTTAATGATTTAAGAAATGGTAATTTCACCTCTCCTGGTGGGAATAGTTCAGGAAAGATTTATATTTTAACCGATTGTTATGCCAACATATCAGGTGTGGGGAATAAAAAGTTATCATGTGCTTGGGATGTTGATTACATTACTGAAGAATTAGAATTTCAATCTCATGATAATATACCTCAAGAGGTATTTCCTGATAAGATATCATATATGAACTTCCATGTTCGTGAGGGAGAGAATAGAACAGATCCTGTGTATATAATGTAGTATTTAATATTTTATAACTGTCTAATGAAAATAAAGAAATTTCATACAGATCTATTTATATCGGTGTTAGTTATCGCTTTTTTCTTTCTGTCTACTAATGCGTATGCGCAGGAAGAAAGTCAGGGTATAGATCTAAGTTCAGCATATGGTGCTACTGTTGAGGCTGTGAATGTAGGGCAAGGGGCAGAACCAGATGAGTATAACTCTGCTAGGTCACAGGCTGTTAATGCAACTTCTTCAGTTGCTAATGCTATTATTTATATAGCACCAGAGATATCCTCAAATTATCAAGCTATGTTGGAATCAGATACACTTCCACAAGATATGAAACGAGGTTTATATGGGATGACCGCAGATGGTGTATATGCTATGTATCAATCTCAACCTCTTGTGAATGTGTATGCACATTTGGCAGAAGAATGGGTGCCTGGCTATCAGTCTGATACTGCAATATATGCTGCTATTTCTACTGGACCATATGATTCTGGGTATGATGAATTGATGAATGTTGGAATCAGTACACTCTGGGCTCAGGTCAGAAATATTACATATGTGTTTTTTATTGTAATAATGATTGTAGTTGGTTTTATGATAATGTTTAGGAGTAAGATAGGTGGTCAGACATTAGTCACTCTTGGAAATACATTACCCAATATCATATTAGCTTTAATTGGAGTTACTTTTAGTTTTGCAATAGCTGGATTTATAATAGATATTGGTGGATTACTAATGGTTATTCTTGCGGATATGTTACAAGGTGCTAGTGGGTATGAGGATTTGGTAACACTTGAGAGTTTTGGAAGTATATTTAGAGCATTTGTACCACAAGGATTGTTTCAAGAGGCACTTCCTTCAGGAGACTTTGGAAGTAAGGGAATTCTTGGTATTTTAGGTGGAGTTGGAAGTGGTGCTGGTATAATTGCAGGTATAGTAGCAGCGTTTACTGGATCAGCTATTATAACAACAGCTCTAACCTGGGGATTACCTCTCCTACTTATTCTTCTAGCAATTCTGGGTGTTGTAACCTTTGGTGTCTTTAAGGTCTTTCTTACTCTGATAAAAGCATATATTGGAATTTTAATAGGTGTAATTACTGGCCCATTCCAGATCGCTATGTCTGCAATGCCTGGTAAAGGTGTAAGTTTCATCAATTGGATGAAGAGTATATTAAGAAATGTATTGGTGTATCCAATAACATTTGCCATCTTAAATATCCCTGGTGTTCTCTATTCCTTAAATGGTGGAGAAGTATCTCTTCCTGGTCCAGACAAACTTACCCTTACTCAAACACAGGTACAGATGGACCAAGGGATGGGTTTTGTTAATAATCTGCTGATATTTATACTTCAAATCTTCGTAATTTTTGCTGCTTCGAAGGCAGATAAATATGCACAAGCCATCATTCCACCAACTACATCACAAGTTGCGGGCAACGCAGTAGCAGAAGCAAAGCAAGCTCTGAGTGGCATACCGTTAGTGGGAAGTTTAATAAAGTAATTGAATATATATGGCTGGATATAAAGGTAAAACTCAAACAATATCATCTGTTTCAGATATTCTAGGTTTTATCCTGGAACAATCTGAAAAACCCCCAGAGAAAAGGAGACCTGTAAGGCCTCCGCAGACTGCTAAAAGTCAAGCTGAGTCTGAATATGTGCAGACCCTAGTAGATGCACTTGCTTTACCTGGTACATTTGCAGGTGATGAGTATTTAAAAACAATGCAAAGTCTTGTGGATCCGGAAATTAAAATAGGATCACAAGTTAATCGTGTACCAAAAGTTAAGCTTATGGCTAGTGATCTACCTGAGTTTTTTAAAAATCCTGATGCATTTATAGATAAAAAATTCAAAGCTATGAGGGACTTATCTAAGGCGGCAAGACTTCAATGGGCTGGAGAGCAGATGAGGATGTTGGCAGGTAGTACATATGCTAAGAAAATGGGTCTATTCAAAGGATATGGTGATCTTAAACCAATGCTTGAGAGAGCAATGGGACAATCCTCGCAAGATTCTGCGAATCCAAGGGATCAGCAATGGATTGCAAGAGCTTCTGAAGAGTTAAGACAAAAAGGGTTTACAAGTGCTGAGATAAGAAAGCTTCAGTTAGAAATAAATGCGAGTAGAGATCCTGAACGTAGAAAAAGGCTTGAAAAAAAATTAGATAGAATTGGTGGTTTAAAACATCTTCAAGAGTTAGAGAGACAGTTATCTAATTTAGATAAAAAAAGTAATACAAGTGATTGGAAGGAATTAAAAGGGAGGATTGAAGGTATTACAAAGGGGTTATCTAGTACCGAATCTTTTCGATCCCTATTAGGGTTAGAATTTAAAGGGAGGGAGGATAAAATATTAAGAGGGAGGAAAAAGTCTGAGTTAACGAGGGTTGAATTTGAGGAATTAAATAAAACGCAAAGTGCAAACAATATGTTAGGTCTATGGAGGAGCTATAGCGCTTTCGAAACCAGAGATATCAATGGTATAAAAGTAAAATTGCATAATGCACGCAAACATATACAAACTACCAAAAAAGGACTCAACGAACAGATACAAGCTATTAAAGATGGTATCCCATGGGATATTGGTAATGGACGCACGGTTGATTATAGTAGACTTTCCAAATCACAAAGGAGTGCTGAAATATCAGTAGCAAGAAAAGGTATCAGGCAATTAAACTCTGCAGGTAGATCTCTTAATAGTGTACGCCTATGGAGTAGTGTTGGAAAACTTGAGGGTATATATCATGGTATAAAAGCGACTTTTGGTTCAGGAGGCTTCGAGAAAATACTCAATAGAGAGTTCTTTGATCCTAAATATGATTATTTTGGATGTCCTTCTAGGTTGGATAATTTAGATCTCAGTAGGGATAAAGATCAGAAATGGAATAGTGTTGAGTTCGTAAAATCAAAGTCGGTAGATATTAGAGGTAAAAAAAATCTTGTGGAGAATTATAATGAAATAATGGTTCAACTTTACTATCTTAATCCTGTAACCTGGGTGAAATCTTTAGTTACAGGAGAAGGTTTTGCTTGGATTGCGGATAAGAAAAGAGCAGAACTTCTAAAGGTGTGGAGTGTAAAAACCGGAGTGTTCGAGGGTTTACAGGATCGCAAATTTTGGCAGTTTTATAAAAAGTGGAAGGGTGCGGATCCTAATACACAAGGTGTTTTACTTGCAGAGAATTCTAAGTATAAGAGGTTAATGAAACAGTTCGTAGAGTTTGGACTAAAGGATAAAAACAGTAATTTTGCTAAGAAATTTTTAAAAGCAGAAAGGATTGCTGAAAAATTGGAAAAGTTTGCTGACATAGCGAAGTTCTTCGGTACTCCGGCAAGGTTACTGAATTGGTTCAATGAGAAAACTCTAGGTAAGCTTCAAGAAACAGTTCGAAATGGTGTTTTTAAAGTTCTCTCCAAACTTAAGGTTTTTACTCAGGATAAAGCTGCTATGGCATTCCTTGAATCCTGGAAATTAACAGGTGGTGCAGCTCTTACTAGTGCAATATCACAAGCCATCATTGGAGCCTTAGGTCTTGCTAGCAGTAGTGTAGCTGGTCCAGTTGGTTTTGCATTAACTATAGTAATATCTGAGATTTTAGAGAAAGTTACCAAAGTAACTATTAAAGTATTAATATTTGCAATTGTTGGTATATTTGGTTTCATCATCCTAGTCACTCCTACAGCGACAGGAAATCTTCAAGCGCAAACAGATGGATATTCACGAGAGATTCCAGGTTCTATAAATTACAATACAGGTTTTGGTGGTTATGGTGACTCAGGATCTCTGGGAGGAGGTGGAGGTGGAGGACTTGATATAGATGTACCAGCTCCTACTAATTCAACTTGTCCATTAGGAGATGCTGCTTATGTATGCACACAGGGATTCACGAATACAACATGTACGCATAAGAATATTAAAGATAGAAAACCAGTAGATTTAGCTTTAATTTCGTATTTCTATGCTCCACAATACTGTGACACATCCAACTGTACAGCAACATCAAATATTGACCCAGGAAGATGTAGTGATGGTAACTATACTGGACAGAAAACAACATTTGATGATGGACAAGGAAATGTTTTTAATCTTATGCATACCAAATTAATACCCCCAAGTAATGGTCATACGTATAAAGGGGGAGAGCCAGTAGTATATATATATCAACTACCATCTGAATTAGTTGCAGACGACCCTCAACAAATAACGACTCTGAATCCCGAGGCTGGGGAAGCAACTGACTTTTTTTGTTGGACAGGGGCTCACCTACATCTTACTATTATACATAATGGTCAATACATAGATCCGATTCTCTTTTTGGTTAATATGGGTTGTGTAAATGGACCTCAATCAGAAGCAGATTGCCCACCTTGTGTAGGGATTAGTTCAAAATAATGAATAAAAATATGAATAAAAAAACAGTAAAAATTTTAATAATAATAGGATGGCTAGGACTTATAGGTATAGGGATTCTCATCCTTGTTCTTACTAGGTCCAAAGTACTGAAAGATACATTAGTTGATGGTAATCCATACCTTAATAACAAAGAGGAATATCATTTAAGTCTGAATAATGTGGCATTAGAGACAGAAAATTCTCCCCTCTTTCTCTGTGACGCAAATAGCATACCAGAGTATCTGGATTCATTCGCATCTGAGATTGATGATGATTTACAAAAAGTTTCAGATGAGAATTTAGTAAGATGGAGAAAAGATGATATGGATGTTTTAGTATATGACATTGATACAACCGTACTCACTATAAATCTCTCCTGTTGTCCTGAATCAATTGGGTTTACATCCATTGATCGTTTTATATCAAGCTACCTTAATCCTTCAATTAAATACACAGAACCAGTAATTGATGATGGTGAAGAAATTGATATGTATAGGGTAAACAGATTAATGGATGAGAAAGAACTTAAAACGGGATATGGATACTCTGACTATTTTCTAGTTAAAAATGGCTACCTTAGTACTGCAAGAGTGTTGTTAGCACAAATTGAGAAATCTGAGTATGTAGTACCCATGATCAACGACACAGACCTTTTGGATTCATATCTTTCTAACTCAGAATATCCAAAGAATATGGTGTTGGATACTAGTTTAATCATAGTTACTGATGAGTTCTCATATGAGATAGTAGAGTCTGAATTTAGATATGAGAGTTGTTCTATAAACGAAATCAAACCTACTCTTTACTTTGCCAACTGTATTCAGAATTACATATACTACTCCTATGAAATCTCTGGAGTATGTGATGTCGAATACGAGGAACAGCTATACACACTTCCATTCTTAGGATTCATTAATGCAGTGGATCCAGAATATGTCAAAAGTATAGAATAGTTGGTACAATGTAGTATGAAAATTAAAACCATTCTATTATCTATTTTCTTTTTAACTATCTTAGCTACCCCTATACTAGGATATAGTGATTCATATTCAGATTTTGATATTTCACTTGTCGCTGGTGTACAGTATCAATATCAGGAATCAACAAAAATTCTTTTTACACAGATAGAAGGCAACTATGACATACTCAATCTCAGTACAGAAGAATATTTAGATTTAATATATTACTACTCAATTACCAAACTTAAACTTGGGAACATACCATTCCATTACGCTATCAATGAAAACGGGGATATTTTTAAGACACAAGAACTTGATGCGATAAAACTTACAGATGGAAAATATATTGTAGTTGCATACCTATCTAACAATCCTGTGGTGAGCAATAAAGCAAAAGCTGCGATATTGGAGATTGCAAATGATCTATCATTTAAATATGGGATTACACAATATGATACTTACTCTTACAACATCACAGAATCTGAAGACTCCCTTTCGAAACTTGAGTTAGTAGATGCCAGTAATTTCTTTTCGGCGTCCATTACAAGTGGTTTAGAAAACTGGGAGATTAGTAAAAGAGAACATGTGGAATATATTGCAGAGATAGAAAATGTTGAATATGAAGAGAGTGTGGAGATAGGGAATACTCTCTCAGTAAAGGTCACAATTAAAAATGGAAATGATTTTGTATGGCTTTCTGATAAGTATCCAATATATATATCTGTAAAAGATTCGGAAGAAAGTATATATGCTGTAAATATAGAATGGGATAGTTTTAGTAAACCAGTCCATATCCCATCTGACACATATGTTTTACCTGGGGAAAGTATTGAGTTAACATTCAATCTTGATCCTAAAGTTCTTCCAGGAGAAAACTCTGAAGTTTTCAATCTTCATAAATTTGAAGGAGAAGAGTTTACAAATTCTGAGTTTGAAGTATCATTTACTGTTGAGAAGGGGGATAATAAATTAGTAAAGATTATATCTCCTGAATACGGTTATGTAAATATTAGAGAGTGTAGATGGTATAGCTGTGAGAAAATTGAAATTGCAAAGGATGGAGAAGTATATATTGTACTCAAAGAGGAAGAAGGTTGGTATCAGATTCTCTTTGGACAGAGCAAAGAAGGATGGGTATATAGCAAGTATGTCAGAGAGATATAACTCAAGTAAATATTTTTATTTAGTACTCCAATCACATGAGTAATGGTGATGTAATACTGTCTAGACTTAATCCACAACAAAGGATAGCTGTACAACATACAGAGGGACCATTACTTGTATTTGCAGGTGCAGGATCTGGGAAAACGAGGGTTATTACCAATCGTATAGCATACCTTATATCAAAGAAATCTATATCCCCCACTAATATTCTAGCGGTAACTTTTACTAAGAAAGCTGCTGGAGAAATGAATGATAGGGTACTTGAACTACTTAAGGAAATAGGGGTACAAGAGGGTTTAGTACCAACTATTGGTACATTTCATTCAATTGGGGCCATGATCCTTAGACAAAATGCAAAAGAGTTTGGATTAACACGAAACTTTTCCATATACGATACATCCGATTCTGAGAACTTGGTAAAGGAATTGCTTTTAGAAAGAGATATAGATATTAAACAGATAAAACCCAAATCTATAGCCTATTTCATATCTTGTGCTAAGAATGAGTTCATATCTGCAAAGGAATTCCCAAGACATTACGGTGGCTTTATCGAAGACATTGTAGCAGAAATATATCCACAATATCAGAAACAGTTACTTGTTCAAAACAGTGTGGATTTTGGAGATCTACTTTTCCTAACAGTGAAATTATTTAATGAGAATGAAGAAGTATTAAAGCATTATCAAGAGAAGTTTAGATATATAATGGTTGATGAGTATCAAGATACTAATGCAGTACAGTATAAATTTGCCAGATTACTATCCAAGAAATATAAAAATCTTTGTGTAGTGGGTGATGATGATCAAGGGATATACGCATGGAGAGGCGCAGATATAAAAAATATCCAGTCATTTGAAAATGATTTTAAGAATGTAAAAGTAGTAAAACTAGAACAAAATTACAGATCAACAAAAAATGTCATAGATGCTGCAGTATCAGTAATTAAACAAAACAATGCAAGAATTGATAAACAGTTATGGACTCAAAAAGGGAATGGGGATGAGATAACAATATATCAAGCAAGGGATCAGGAGGAAGAGGCAGAGTATGTAATAGATGAGATAAATGAACTAAGGAGAAAAGGTATAAATCTATCAAGTATTTCAGTTTTATACCGTACCAATTTTCAGTCAAGAATTATAGAAGAAACATTACTGAAGAATGGATTACCTTACAAACTTGTTGGAGGTTTTAGATTCTATGATAGACGAGAGATTAAAGACATTCTTAGCTATCTACGATTTGTAGTTAACCTTAAAGATGAATTAAGTTTGGGTAGAGTACTTAATGTTCCAAGTAGGAAGATTGGACCAAAGAGTGTTGCTAAATTACATAATATTGCCAAAACAGTACACTGTACGTTGGGAGAATTACTTGTAGGGGCATATTTAATCAGTAATATGAAGGATGAAAAAAGTATAAGTTTTGATAAGTCAAAATTGAGAAGTATTGAACAGTATATTGATGAGATTAACAAATTCAAATCTGTAGTTACAATCTTTGGTGGTATTTATGTTAATTCAATTGGTAAAAATGTTCTGGAAATAATAGAGAATATACTTTCTCAGACCAAATATTTGGAATATATTGATGATGGTAGTGAACAGGCTCAGTACAAGAAAGACAATATTGAGGAATTGAAGAATGTTGCTAATATCTATGTGTCTAAGTATAGGGATGAATCCTTAGAAATATTCTTGCAAGAGATAGCATTGATTGAACAGGAACAGAACAAAAATAAGGATGGGAGTGGTATGAATGTTAATTTGATGACTTTACACTCATCAAAAGGTTTAGAATTTGATTATGTATTTATGATTGGTATGGAGGAGGGAATAATACCTCATTCACGATCGTTTACAGATGAGAATGAACTAGAGGAAGAAAGGAGGCTTTGTTATGTTGGTATTACTCGTGCAAGAGAGAAATTGTATATGATATTTGCGGAAAGAAGACGTACTAGAGAGGGATATACTAATCAAATACCTTCTAGATTTTTGGGAGAAATACCTCAAGATCTTTGTGAATACTATAGCTGGCAGTCTTAACTATCTGATAAATTCACCATATTTAGTCACATACCTTTTATGACACATTGGCCAATATGCATATAAATTTACACCATTCCTTATCTTTCGTACTGTATTTTCGATTTGAGAGTACCCATCATAAATATTATCTTTGGGATAAAAGATATTCCAATATTTTGGATGCCATTGGAATAATCCCTTATAAACTGGGTTCTTGTCACTCTCTGCATTACAACCTGATTCACAGTACATTACAAGCTTTAACCACTTCTTCTCTTGTATTGTATAATTCCCATCATCAACTACGCTATACCAATGCTCACAATTGTATCCATAAGTTTGTTCTAAATCCTCTATACCGTAGCTTAAAACTCCAATTTTAATAATCTCTTTTCTTGCTTCCTTGGTAATTTCTTCTGAGAGGACCCTCTCTGATACTAACTGACCATCCTCATATACCTTCTCTATCTGTTGTGTACGAACACCCAGTATTCCACTCTGAGTAACTTGTCTCTGTGCATAAGGGATATCTTTTGTGTTAAAGGTTTCTGTTCTAAACGGAATATTAATATTTAACTCTTCTATAACAGTACCAACTGTTATTACCCTAATTACGCTTCCATCTTGAACCTGTTCTGAAGTACTAACTATCCTCTTACTGTTATCTACCACAACACCAAGATCACTAAGTAGTCTAAATACATCTATCCTGTTCGTCAATACCTGTGTTGCTCTCCCATTGATGACCACAGTTACTAAACTTAAGTCATATACTTTTCCAATCTCCTCACTATTGAAATTAAAAAGGATCTCAGTAACATTGGGAATTTCAATATCATCATATGCATAAGTATATTTAGGATTAATACCAAGTATGAAAATTGGAAGGAATATTGTAAAGCAGATTGTCGAAGCTAGTATTACTAACTTTAATGTTTTCATAATATGTGTAAGAGTATAGCATGATTACTTTATAAGTAAAATTTGACAATTTACCATCTCTAAATTATGCTAGAACTAGTATGAAAAAGAAAGTTCTAGTAATTGTTTCTATCATTGTTGGAGTACTACTAATCGTTAGTGGTATATTTGCATATTTCTACTTTAGACCCCCTACACAGGCTGAGATTGATAGGTATGAGCAAATATTGGCAGAGGGAGAGGTATTCCTGAGTGCCAAGGAGTATTCCGAAGCGATATCAAAGTACAATGAATCTATTAAGGTAGTTCACACTGATGATAGGGCATATTCGAGGATTATAGGTATCTACTTAGCCAAAAACGACTTCGATTCTGCATTAGATGTTGCTATGAAAGCTCAGAACTCTTTATCTGCATCAAAAAGTAGTTTGATATATGCAAGTATTGCACAGAAATATTATGAGAATAATGATTTCTACAATGCTAGTATTAATTACACATTAGCAGAATCTCTAAACAGTAATCCTATTGTTAATTTAGGTTTAGCAAAGACCCATGTACTTAATGGCGAGATAGATAAGGCAATAACTCTTTTAGAGAAAACATATGACGATTCTACTTCTGACGAAGCTACACTTCTTCTTGCATATATCGTAGGTTTAGAAGATAGTACCCAAGCTGTAAATATCTTAGATGATTATACTGTTATAGATACGGATTGGAGTGGATATTTTGATGAATATATGTCTGTACTCACATCTTTAGATGATGAAGAATTATATAATAGTGCGAAATTAGGAAGGGTTTATGTTAATAATGGATATTCTACATTAGCAATATTAATTTTAGAACCGAAAATTGATGATTTAGCACAGTATGTAGATGGACTATATATCTTAGGAAAATCATATCTTGATAGTGGTCACTATGATGGTGCTGTAAATACACTTCTTCAAGCAGTAAGTTTGATTGGATACGAAAGCCAGAAATATTGGATGTTGGGGAGAGCATACTATTACAAGGATGATTTGGTTAATGCTAATATATACTACGATAGAGCTGTAGGATATTCTAGAGATGATTTAAAAGAAGAATTAGTTAAGGAATATTTACATATCCTTATTTCATCTAATCAAACTACTAAATCCCAGGAGGTATATTCTAACATTGTGAATGATATTGAAGAAGATTGGTTATATTTAATAGGGGCAGAGCTGTATTATAATGCTCAGAATGATGCAAAACTAAGCTATTATCTTGGGAAACTCTCTGAAATGGATTTACAGGATAGTGAGAAAAAAGAATATTTGTTTTGGAGTATAAAGGATTCTTTGGATAATGAAGAGATGGAAGGTATAGATACTACCTTAGAAATACTCCTGTCCTTGGATCGATTTAATCCTCGGTATTATTGGTTAAAAGGCTTGTATGACTTGAATAATGGGGACAGTGTATCGGCAAAGAATAATTTCGAGAATGCTATGGAATATGATTTAGAAGGTACTGTTTCTATAAATGTCGAAACACTGTTGGCACAGGTAGAATAGTCTGATATAATGCCTATCGCATACTATTTCTGTATCTTGAAAATACTTTTATTTATATTATGTCTGTTTTTATGGAAACTTACGATATTAAAATGCCATTAGAGTTTGTAAGAAATATTGGTATCATTGCACATATTGATGCTGGCAAAACAACTACTACGGAAAGACTACTTTACTTTACTGGACAAATACACAAGATTGGAGAGGTACACGAGGGAGCAGCTACTACTGATTTTATGGAACAGGAGCAAGAAAGAGGTATTACCATTATGTCTGCAGCAGTTACCTGCTTTTGGGGCTATGCTGGAAAGACCTACAGGGTTAATATCATTGATACTCCAGGTCATGTAGATTTCACAGCGGAGGTTGAGAGATCACTAAGGATACTAGATGGTGCTGTTGTTCTTTTCGATGGAAGAAAGGGTGTAGAACCACAATCCGAGACTGTTTGGAGACAAGCAAATAAGTACAACGTACCAAGAATTTGTTTTATGAACAAAGTCAACTTGATTGGAGGAGATTTTGAAAAAAGTTTTGGTACAATTCAAGATAGATTAAGTCCAAAGGCTACTGCAGTTAACCTACCAATTGGAAGAGAGACGAAATTAAATGGATATGTAGATTTGATAAAGATGAAAGCTTATCAATATGATGGGATAGATTCACCAGAACTAGTGGAAACGGAAATTCCAGAAGAGATGAATGATATGGTAAAGAAATATAGAGGGATTTTATTAGAGAGGCTTGTAGAACAGGAAGATTCATTAATGGAGAAATATTTCGCAGGAGAGGAAATAACAGTTGATGAGCTATACGGTGCACTTAGAAAAGCCACTATCGCAGGAGATATGTATCCTGTAATAGGAGGAGATGGGAGATCTGCAATGGCAAAAACCCTTCTTGACTATATTGCAATATGTCTACCATCACCTATCGATATTCCAGCTATAAAAGGGATTGATCCTAAAACTAAGAAAGAAATAGAAAGACATCCAGATGAGAATGAACCGTTCTCGTCCTTAGTATTCAAGATTGTAAGTGATCCACATATTGGAACTCTTTCATACTTGAGAATTTATTCAGGGACTCTTAAAGCTGGAAGTTATGTATATAACTCAACAAAAGGAATAAGAGAGAGGATTAGTAGACTCATATTAATGCATGCTGATGATAGAGAGGAAGTTGAAATGTTAAGAGCTGGGGATATTGGTGCAATTGTAGGGCTTAAAAATTCAACAACAGGAGACACTCTTTGTGATGAGAAAGAGCTTATTGTTTTAGAACGAATAATCTTTACTGAGCCAGTTGTCTCCCAAGCTATTGAACCTGCTACAAAATCTGATGAGGAGAAAATGGGTGCGGCACTTACTAAATTAGCTAAAGAAGACCCAACATTTTTAGTTAAAACAGACCATGAGACTGGTCAAACAATTATCTCCGGAATGGGTGAATTACACTTAGAAATTATGGTAGATCGTATGAAGAGAGAGTTTAATGTAATAGCTAATGTTGGAAAACCACAAGTAGCGTATAGGGAGACAATTAAAGATATATGTGAAGAGAGTGAGGGTAGATATGTTAAACAATCTGGTGGTAAGGGTCAGTATGGACATTGTTGGCTTAAGATTGAACCAAATAAATCCAGTGAGGGCTTTGAGTTTGTAAACGCAATTAAGGGAGGTGCAATTCCAAGAGAATTTATACCTTCTATCCAAAAGGGTGTGATGGAAGCTATGAAGTCTGGTGTAATTGCTGGATATCCAGTAGTGGATATAAAAGTTACAGTATATGATGGTTCTTACCATGATGTAGATTCTTCTGAAGCAGCATTCAAGGTTGCTGGCTCTATGGCATTTAAATCTGGTTGTAAGATGGCAAAACCTATACTTCTTGAACCTATCATGAAAGTTGAGGTTGAAATGCCTGATCAAAATATGGGTGATGTTACTGCATCTTTAAGTAGTAAGAGGGGTCAAATACAAGGGTCTGAGAGTATAGGCAATGGAATTACTAGAGTAAAAGCATTTATTCCTTTAGCAGAACTTTTTGGTTATACCAGCGAACTTAGATCTATTACTAGTGGTAGAGGTAGTGCAAATGTTGAATTTGAAAAATATTCCGAAGTTCCAAAAAGTGTTGCAGAAGAAATAGTGGCTGGTAACGCTTAAGCTTCTATTCAATTGTTTTCCTAATATAGAGATAGTAAACTTAGGTATTATTATTTGTAATCTATATTTTTATGAAAAATCAAATTAAACATAGTACATCAGATAAATTACGTGACATACTTGGTGAGAATAAGTGGAAAGAACTTGTTAAAAAAATTGAAGGATGGCTAACTGATATTACTGATAAAAATATTAAATTTGA
>Ga0209121_10002971_pt1 | contig 16761 bp, 13 predicted proteins | sample Cruoilmetagenom3_FD_187292 | JGI IMG/M metagenome (GOLD analysis project Ga0209121, IMG submission 187292) | Oil polluted marine microbial communities from Coal Oil Point, Santa Barbara, California, USA - Sample 3 (SPAdes) (version 2) | ecosystem: Environmental > Aquatic > Marine > Oil seeps ... | reverse complement strand
GGTCGAGCCCTGGTTTATCATCCGTTGGGCAACTACTTCAAGACCAGCCGAGCCGGTGATTCTGACCTGGGCGGCGTAATCGTCCGGATCGCTGGTAAGATGATTCTCGAATAAAGCGTAATTGATAGCCATTTTCTTACTCCTTAAAAAAGGGTTAATAAATATTTGTCCTCCGGGTAACTCCCCCGGAGTTCATAAGATTCCTGTTCTATCAGTAAGAATAAGGGCGGGCTTTAGTTCGTGAATAAATTGAATTGTTTAATTACTTCAAGTACAACTGGGCTTGATTCCTTCTTCTACTAAAAATATAACAATAAAATTGAGCAGAGCCAAACTGTCACACAGCCATACGGTCATACAGTCATACGGTGATACTGTCACACAGTCATACAGTCACACTGTCACACTGTCACACTGTCAAACTGAAACGACTGACACGACCGTCATACAGCGATAGCAGAACCAGTGAGTCATAACCATTATTAATCAAAAAATCCAATCTAATATACCTGCAGTTTCAGAATTAATCCAAAGACTGCGTTCTATTGCCGTTCATTCGCTCGCAAGGATGTATCGACCTGAAGAGAAACTGTTTGCTTTCCGATTACGCAAGAAAGGCAAGGACGAGATCGTTGAAGGCGCGAGCCGGCGATATACTGCAATAGCCTTAATTGGTCTTTCTAAAGAGGAAAAATATATAGCAGCAGATGTGCTTAGAAATCACAGTCCCGAAGATATCTGCAGTAAACTGATTGCCGACTGCGAAGAATCTCAAGAAATTGGTGAAGTTGCTCTTACGACATGGGCGGCGAGAATGCTTCGACACCCACACGCCAATAAAGCAGTAGAAACATTAAAGGCAATGAATCCGGCGGAAGGAGCATATCCGATCGTCGAACTCTCCTGGGCCTTGACAGCTCTGGTCATCGACGGAAGTGAGGCCACTGACATGGTTCTTGCCAAAAGAATTGCCGATTCTCTGATGGGCTCTTTCAGACAGGATTCAGGCATTTTCCCTCACGGGCCTAAAAAGAAAGGCCTGTCGGCCCTGCGTGCTCATGTAAGCTGTTTCGCAGATTTCGTGTATCCCATTCAGGCGCTTTCCTATTATTATCAGTCGACCGGAGACACTCGGGCCGCCGAAACAGCAACTCAATGCGCAGAGCAGATGTGTCATCTACAAGGTGAGAACGGCCAGTGGTGGTGGCACTTTGATGTGCGGACCGGTCGGGTCATAGAACGCTACCCCGTGTATTCCGTACATCAGGATTCGATGGCACCCATGGCTTTGTTTGCTCTGGCCGAAGCATGCGGCCATGATTACTCTGAATCGATCGAGAAAGGCCTTTCCTGGCTATACAATCCGCCAGAGATAGCTGAATCTCTTATTGACAAGGAGCGGGATGTTATATGGCGAAAGGTCGCCCGGCGTGAACCCCGCAGACTCGTACGCAGCCTGCAGGCAGCCACCAGCCGCCTGCACCCAGCAATGAGAATCCCGGCAGTGGACGCTATATTCCCGCCCATCTCAGTCGATTACGAAATCCGCCCCTACCACATGGGCTGGATATTGTATGCTTGGAATTCGAATAATGAAATGAAATCCGAGATGCAGATTTCTGGTCTCAATAACATTCGCTCGCTGAAAGGCGGGCACTAAGATACAAGAGTCGGTTAGGTGTGTGAGATAAATCAAACAAGATGAAAAGACCAGCTATATAGTTTAAAGCTGAAAAGCGCAGCGCCCTACCTAAAATATAAAACGAAATAAAGAAGCACAGCGACTCGCCTAAAACATAGAATATAGCACTTATTAAAACAGAAGCGAAGAGCTAACTTAATAGTTGGAACTTAACTTCGGTCACTTTAGACACTTTTAATTTTACGGCACTTTAGCCACTCATCTAATGAGTATCCGCATAACAGCTTTATGCATTTTTGTACTCTTTCTTTGCATATATGCCTGGAAAGACTGGTTCAAAAGCCTTTGTGGTCTGATCCTGTTGATGGCTGTGAATCAGCATGAGAGTATGCCTACGACAATGTTTGGCATCCAGGGATTGAATATGTGGAACATACTGTTCCTTGGGACTTTCCTGGCCTGGGCGGTCAGCCGCCGTCGGGAGGGCCTAATATGGGATATGCCCCGGTATATCACTATGCTCCTGCTCATGTACCTTGCTGTGATCGTTCTCGGCGTGTTACGAGCTGCCTTCGATCGCAGCCACCTTGAAGGTTATCCACTGAAGAGTCTGTTTAGTGAAGAATTAATTAACTGCATAAAATGGGTCCTGCCAGGTATTTTGCTTTTCGATGGCTGCCGAACTCGCCGCAGGGTAAAAATTGCTATTGTCTGCCTGCTCGTCATGTACTGCCTAATTGCGGCACAGGTCATCAACCGAATGCCGTTCGAGTCTGCTTTTGGTGGGAGTGATGAAATTGGAAACATACGTCAAAGTGTCTGCAGTGATATCGGTTATAGTGCCTGTGATTTATCTACTTTTCTTGCGGGGGCGTCTTGGGGATTACTGGCAGTCCTACCACTGATCCGCCAAAAGAAATACTGGGCAATAGTTTTAGGGGCAGCCGGCGCTGTTGGGTTTGGCCAAGCCCTGACTGGCGGCCGGGCTGGATATCTGGCCTGGGGGACCACTGGGCTGGTCTTATGCCTTTTGAAGTGGCGGAAGTACCTAATCTTTGCACCCGTAGTTGTACTCTTGCTGTCCCTAATTTTTACTGGTGCCACGGAGCGAATACTCACCGGATTTGGCGAAACAGATGTGACCGGACAGGAAGTTATCAACGACTATAATATTACTTCAGGAAGAATGCTGATCTGGCCGTATGTTATCGATAAGATCATAGAATCACCCATAGTCGGGTATGGGCGGCTGGGGATGAAGCGAACGGGTCTCGCGAACCAATTGATGACGGAACTGGGTGAGTCTTTCGCACATCCACACAACCTTTATTTAGAGGTTTTACTCGATAATGGGATATTAGGATCGATACCCATAGTCATTTTTTGGGGTACCATGCTTCTATACTCAGTAAGACTATTTCGGAGTGACAATCAGTTGTTTTCGGCCGTGGGCGGGTTGAGTCTGTCGTTAATATTGGCACAGTTGATCGCCGGGATCGGATCACAGCATTACTATCCACGGGAAAGTACAGTGGGTATGTGGACTGCCATGTTTCTTGCATCACGAGTTTATCTTGAAGATAGGCGGGCGCAAATATCCCAGTTATGATCGAAGATGTTGTGTATCCAGAATTAGTACAGCAACAAGTTATAACTACACCCTATTCACACTAAACTAAAGCATTATGACAAAGCTTGCATATATCCTTGCGGCAAGTCACTCTGGTTCCACACTTCTGGGAATGCTCCTCGGGTCCCACCCACAGTGTGTCACCATTGGTGAGATGAAGCTTTCCACAAAAGCCATGGGAGACTTGAGCCGTTATCGCTGTTCTTGTGGCGAATTCATACAAGAGTGCGGTTTCTGGCATAAGGTAAAAGACGGCATGGCCGCTCGTGGTATTGAATTCGATCTGGCCGATGCTGGCATGGACTACCGGGCCGCTAATTCTCAGTATGCGCGGCGATTGCTGAGACCATTACACCAAGGTAAATTGCTAGAAAATATACGGGATCTCGCGCTGAAGATTTGCCCGAACTGGCGAAGCGAGCTAGTTGAAATTCACAGGCGAAATGCCGCCTTGGCTTCTGCAATATCGGAAATCACAGGAGCAGAGATTGTTGTCGATTCCTCGAAGATTGGATTACGATTGAAATACTTGTTAAGAAATCCCGAACTGGATGTAAAGGTGATCCGCCTGATTCGCGATGGCCGGGCTGTGGCTCTGACTTATATGGATCCAGCTTGTTTTGCGGATGCCAAAGACCTAGCCATGCGGGCGGGTGGAATGGGGGGCGACCGAGAAAATGAGCGACTTCCAATGGCCCAAGCTGCCCACGCATGGCGACGCTGTATTGAGGAGGCAGAGAATATTTTGCGATGCTTGACTCCTTCACAATGGATTAATATTCACTATGAAAAACTATGTGAAGATACCTCCAATACACTCAGAAAGGTGTTTGGGTTTCTTGGTGTTGATCCCCAAAAGCACAAAAGGGATTTTCGATCGATTAAACAGCATATTGTCGGCAATGGAATGCGCCTTGATACCACATCAGAGATTCGATTGGATGAACGCTGGCGGGAAAATCTGACAGAGCAAGATTTACGAATATTTGACGATGTTGCTGGTGAGATGAATCGGCGGGATGGCTACAATTAGAATGGAGAATAGCAAATTTAGAATATCAGACGATCACAAATCCCAACATCCTGGCTTCAGTCAAGATGGCGCGTCGAAGGAGGACTTGACTGGCCGAGACAGATTAGTCTCGAATGTCATCTTTAGCTGGGCGGGCTACTTTGTATTCATTGTCGCGGGATTTATCATGCCCCGGTTGATTGATCATCAGTTGGGGCAGGAACTGCTTGGTATATGGGACTTCTGCTGGTCTTTGACGGCCTACTTCGAGCTGGTGCGGTTGGGAATCGGCTCTTCAGTAAATCGTTATGTTGCTAAGTACCATGCAATTGAAGAAATTTCCGAAATCAACCTGATTATCAGTTCGTCAAGTTGTATTCTGGGTATTGCTGGCCTTGTTGTTTTCACATTAGCGGTCACGGTTTCATTAATACTGCCTCAGCTTTTTGGGGCTAAGCTTGGTAACAATACTCAACAGGCGCAATGGATTGTCCTTTTTATAGGAACCGGTATAGGCGTTCAGATAGCTCTTAGCTCATTTAACGGATTAATCACAGGTTTCCACCGATGGGGACTTCATAATTTCATAAAAAGCGGATGGTATTTAATCATTGTCGCCGGGATGATGATAGCACTTCTCAAAGGCCGGGGATTGCGAAGCCTGGCTATAGTCACTTTTATCGGTCAGGCATTGGAAAGTATAACTCGAATGATATTTGCGCATCATATTTGCAAGGGATTGCAGATTCGACCGGGGATGATAAAGCTAAGAATAATAAAGAAATTATATGTCTTTGGTGGAAAGACATTGATTCCGAGTGTATCGGGTCTTCTGCTGAACCAAACTACAAGTATAATGATTATTGCTTTTCTTGGACCGGCGGCGCTGGCCTTGTATGCAAGACCACGCTCGCTGATACGTCATGTCAATACGTTGGTAAACAAAATGGCGTTTGTCCTGACTCCAACAACGAGTTCGCTACAAAGCATGGGAAACCTGAAAGAAATCCGAGAATTGTTGATAACGTCCGTTCGTTATTCTCTTTACCTGGTTCTACCGATGATCTTAGTACTGGTCATATTCGGCGGGCCGATTTTAAAATTGTGGATGGGATCGCACTATGCAAACGATCTACTCCCGGCTCTTCTGGCAATCGGCTACTTGGCAACCATGGCCCAAACACCTGTACTGATGATTCTTGTGGGTATGAATGCACACGGGCGTGCCGGTATAGCACAACTTATTGCTTCAATATGCTCGGTTGGATTAGTATTTTTTGCACTTGGTTATCTTAAATGGGGCATTGCCGGAGTGGCTTTTGCCGTCACTCTTCCTCTGATGGTCATGAACGTGTTCTATCTGCCGCTTTTGGTGAGTAGGCGAATAGGTCTGGGTGTGAGGCAGTATTTTCTATCAGTGACAATTGGTCCAACGGTTCATATCTTGCCCTTTGCGATTTGTCTTGTAGCGGCTCGGCTTATCTTCAGTACTTCTCCGCTTCGGGGTTTGCTGTGGGGCATGTTAGCAGGGAGTACAATCCTGGCGGTGTTGTATTGGCAATATGTTATTCCTGATCGAATTAAGATGCGAGTTTTACAAAGTTGTAGATCAATATGCCGTCTTGTTTAAAACATTCTATTTTTACAGTAATTCGGTGGTTAGGTCTTATCAGGCTCTTCCAGTTTTTTCGCCGTAAGCAGATTGTGATTTGGGCGATTCATGGAGTGATGGATGATCAGGACAATCCTGCCTGGAGACCATTACGCCCACAGTTGTCACGAACCAAATTGGAGGAGTATATGCGTATTTTCTCAAGACGAGGCTATCGCTTCATATCTCTTGACGATGCCATGGAAATGCTCCAGGGTCACAAGCCTATGCAGCCATATAGCATGGTTTTGACCTTCGACGATGGCTATCGAAACAATATTACCCATGCATTGCCGATTCTTCGCCGTTATAACGCCCCGGCCACGTTTTTCGTTCCCACAGGTTTCCTGGATAATCCCAGGCCATTCTGGTGGGACAGGCTGGATTATGCATTGCAGCAATGCAACGTCCATGGCCGTAAAGTGAAAGTAGGATCTTTCGCTATGATTCTGGATAGCAGCAGTAGGCCAGCTCTTCAAGAGTCGTATAAACGGCTACGCCGTATTGCCAAGAAGCAGCAGATGTCTGACCATGATTTCGTGCAGGATATGGATCAATTAGCCGTCCAGTTGGAACAAGAATCCGGTCGGGCGCTATCCAACATACAAAAGGACGATGACTGGTCCGCAATCATGACATGGGAGCAGATTGAGCAGTATGCGGGCAATGATGTAACCTTTGGAAGCCATACTGTTGAACACATTCGACTTGGTCTGGTCAATGCAGAAATCGCTTTCGATCAACTTGTCCGATCCAAACAGCATATTGAGGACCGCACAGGCAAACGATGTATGAGCATATGTTGCCCCAATGGCAGCCATTCGGACGAAACGACGGCAATTGCAAGGGAGTACGGTTATGTTTGTCAATTCACCGGTGAGCAAGGACTGAATCATATGGGTGATGATTTAATGATGTTAAAACGAATTTCTCTGCCGGTAGATATGAGCGGCACCGAACTGGTTGCTAAAGTGGCATGTCGAGGCCGTGTCTGAAAGTTTGAACATAAAACTTCTGGATATGGTGGGTAATAAAACATGATAAAAACCAATTACCATCCTCACAAGTTGAAAGAGAAACCGGCTACTTGAAGGCAGATCGTGAAAGTACATCAGACGTTTTTGATATTTTGTTATTGCATAGAGGATTATGCTCGGTGAATAAGGTCGCAAGGCGCTTTTTACTTTAGGCGTGGATAAGGTAATGTGTAAGAACAATAGTAATTCGAAAGCAAGGTCTGGATATCCTGCCGTGAACAATGCAAACGTGACAATTCACTGGGTGGGCGATATTAGCCTAAATGGCTATTTCTGTAGCCCGCAATGTCATCAGGCTTTAAGGGACCGAATGGCTAAGTTGAGGCGAGAAGCAGGACCCTGCGACATTTGTGTGGGAAACTTCGAGGCGCCCATCTGGGGGGATGGGAGTGAGAACCTTCTGAAAAAGACGCGTGTTTGTACGACCGAGCAGGCTGCAGAATGTATCTTGCCATTAGGACTCGATATAGTGTTTCTGGGAAACAATCATGCTTATGATTGTCGGGAAGCAGGCTTTCGCAATACGTCTGCATTTCTGAAAAAGAATGGGATTCAGTTCTTAGGAGCTGGCATAACCCCAGAGGAGGCAGCATCGCCCCTCATTTTGGAAAAGCGGGGATTGAAACTTGGATTTTTGAATTACGTGCATCCAAATACGAATCCTTGCATTCCTGCCGATGCGGGTATATTTCTCAACTCATTTGAGGAAAGACGTGCATTGAGTGAAATTGCGGATCTATCCCGGAAGGTCGATGCTGTCTTGCTATATCTGCATTGGGGGGCGGAAGAACTTGTGCGTTTACCCGATCAGGCGCAGCGCCGCTTTGCTCGACTGGCGGTGGAGGCGGGAGCCAAGGTGGTTTTCTTCGATCACGCCCACTGTCTTCAGCCCCACGAACGCTGGCGGAATGGTCATATTCTCTACGGTCTTGGAAACTTCATATTCGGTGATTCTCCCGATGCACGTTGGCCAACTTTGGCTTGGCCTACAGCAATGGCAAACATTGAAGTCTCCCATGAATGCGTAGAAACGGTCAACTTCCGTTATTTATGTCGCCGAAACACCATACCGGATTGGGATGACAGGAAATCGAGATTTTGGTCACATAAGCGGTTGAATTTTTATATCTGTTTCTCGGATAGAGTATATAGGATTTTGTACGGGTGGGAAAAATTCTACCAATCAGAAATCGCGCCCTGTTTTAGATTTATAAAAAAGTCCGGTGGTATTATTCCTTCTTTGTTTAAAATACGCAAGCGGCACTTTTCTAAGATTTTCGGATGGTTGACTTGGCCCATTGTAAGGAACCGTTTAAGGAGAAGCGGAGATATATAGTAGTTGTCCGGAAAGTGATAATTTGTCAGTAGCTATTTGGTAGGGGACTTCCGGGAAATCATGCCAATGAAAATAGATTTTTCTTTTGAAATTAGGTGTTGGGAAAATAGATACAAGGATATCAAAGCGGGAGAAATCTGATCCAAAAAATAAATTTCGGAAAGGTTAGATTGTGTTAGAACGCAACAATAGCAAGAACCCGAGTAGCTTGAGACGCCTTCTTCCCAGTGACGGCTTAGTAAAATTTCTCAATAGATTTTATCCTAAGCCTATCAAACGCCTCGCACGACGATGGCTTCCTTACAAGTACGAGGTTTACAACCGTCGCAAATGGAGAGCTGAGGATACTTACGCCGATATTGAGGAGGTTTCGACATATCCTGCCAGGGTCGATGTTAGGCTCGGAATCATAAAAGAATTCGCACATGCACATAAAAACTACTTAGGTGCGTGTCGCGATCTGGGTGTACCCTACAAGATATTGGATATATCCGGTCCAAACTGGATTAAAGTAGTACGAAATAGTGGTTGCGATGCCTTTCTGGTACGTCCATCATGCGAGCTAAGTGTATGGAAGCGAATGTATGATGAACGGCTGAGGGTTATGGTTGAGGATATGGGCAAGATCATATATCCATCATATAAAGAGTTATGGTTTTATGAAAGCAAGCGACGAATGTGTTACTGGCTTCAGGCTCATAACATTCCACATCCTCAAACATGGATTTTTTACAATTGTGATAACGCTATGGAGTTTGCTCAAAATACTGAACTGCCAATCGTTTTCAAAACCGACTTCGGTTCCGCGGCTTCAGGTGTAAGGATATTTCGCTCCCGCTTGCGGTTGACACGATGGATAAAACGCTGTTTTAGGAAAGGAACTATACGCAAAGATGAGGACTCCCGAGACAGGCAATGGGGATCAGTGCTACTCCAGGAATATCTTCCTGATGCCAAAGAGTGGCGCATAGCTGTAATAGGCGCATCATATTTCGGATACGAGAAGCTGAAACAAGGTGATTACCATAGCGGCTCACTCCTGAGAGCATATAGTAGGCCGCGTGACGAACTCCTCGCTCTGGCAAAGAGGATTATGGATGACGGTAGATTCACGAGCATGGCCCTTGATATCTTTGAAACAAAGGATGGGCAGTATCTGGTGAATGAGCTGCAGACCATGTTCGGAATGAGCCGTCAAGAGATGTGTGTAGTTGATGGGAAAGCAGGAAGAATGTTCTTCCAGTCTGAGTCATTCGCATGGGTATTTGAAAGCGGTGATTTTTGCAGGAATCACTTATGTAATCTTCGTGTGCAGATACTGCTGGCGATGATGAAGAAGGAACTGAGGCAAGGTCCCGGTGTCCAAGGGTGTGACGCTTCCTTCATTCCGTCGTTGTTCTCCCCGAATCGTGATCCTGATACCTCGAGGGATTTCTATGAATAAGATGCTCCCAGATGAAGAAAGCGTCAATCTGCTGTGGACAGGAGGGTGGGATTCCACGTTTCAGTTGCTGCAGTTGTTGCTTGTTCATCTCCAGCGCGTCACGCCGTTCTATGTGATAGACCCGGAGCGTCGGTCAACCGGCATGGAGCTTCTGACGATGAAGCATATCAAGGATCACCTATGGAACGAGTATCCGCATACCCGCAGACTCCTTCAACCTACGCGGTATTGCGCTGTGGAAGATGTTTCTCAAGATTGTGAGATAGCGGAGGCTTTTCAGTACATCCTCAAAGAAAAGTATATTGGAGATCAATATGATTGGCTTGCTCGATTCTGTAAGTCGATTGGAATCACGGATATGCAACTGTGCATACATCTTGACGACAAGGCACACATTGTAATTGAGCAGATCGTTTCGGAGAGTACTGATGGCTTTCAAGGTGTTTTTCGTGTTGATCCAAGATTTAAAGATATGAATGAATATGTGCTTTTTCAATATTTTTCTTTTCCGCTATTCGAATTGAGCAAGACTCAGATGTCTACTATTGCAGATAGGCAGGGGTGGGAGAAGATAATGCACATGACATGGTTTTGCCAAAAACCAGCGAACAATATGAAGCCCTGCGGAAAATGTAAACCTTGTCTATATACAATTCAAGAAGGGCTTGGCTGGCGAATTCCTGTAAGAAGTCGGATAGTCTCTTACTTCTATAGGCAAGTCATTTGGCCACTAAGATCAGTGGTGAAAATCGTGATTCGTAAACTTGGCTTACTTAAGTATATACAGAAGAGTACATAGGACAATGATAGGGATAACTCAGCACAATAAGCGAATATGTGTCGTTCTGGTAATAGATGACCTTGAATATGGTGGTGCCCAGCGTCAGGTAGTTGAACTGGCAAACAACATGGATCAAGATCGCTTTGACGTCCATGTTTGTACTCTTTCGGATTATGTCCCTCTTGGCAAGCAGTTAAGGAACTCCAAAGATAAACTTCACACTATTGTGAAGAAGAATAAAATTGATGCTACAGTTGTGCCACGACTGGCACGTTTGCTGAAATCATTGAACGCTGACATCGTCCATAGCTATTTATTCGCAGCAACTATTGCTAGTTAGCCTGCGGTGCACATAGTAGGCAAGTCTAATGGGAGATCACACGGGTTCTGAACACAACCAAGAATAGCACAATGGGCCAAAGCGTGGGACTGTAAATGGATAATAACGAAGGAGTCATTAGCAGAATGTATCAATGATTGTCAGATCAGAGAAACGATCTCACGCGGAATTCCACTCCACGATTCTTGGCAAATATATGGTGAATCAATTTAGTTGTCATACTGGCAAACCTCGTATCAGCATCATAGCACATCGCGCTTATGGACCTTTGGCTCGAATGGATACAGGTCACATTGGGGGTGTTGAAAGACAAACATCGCTGATGGCTCGATGGTTCGCTCGCCATGGATACAAGGTCAGCATGATTACCTGGGACGAAGGACAACCTGATGGTTTAACAATCGAGGGTGTTCGAGTCTTTAAGATGTGTCGCGAGAATACTGGTATCAAAGGTCTGAGGTTTTTCTGCCCCAAGTGGACTTCGCTATGTCAAACCTTGAAACGAGCAGATGCTGATGTCTATTACTACAACAGTGGAGGTGGTGTGCTTGGGCAAATTGTAATGTGGTGCCGCCGCCATAGTCGCAAGAGCATCTTCTCAGTAGCCGCCAACAGGGTATGTGACGCGACACACATGAGTAGCGCACCACTCAGAGAACGACTCTTATACAGATATGGCTTGAGAAATGCCCACTCCATCATCGTCCAGACACAACTACAACAGCAAATGCTTCATGAAGGATTCGGAGTCGATTCGACGGTAATCCCAATGCCGTGTGAAGGATTCAGTACAGACTTGAATTCTTCTGCTAAAAGCATAACAGTTAAGGGTGCACGTGTGCTCTGGGTTGGTCGGATCAGTGAAGAGAAACGATTTGAATGGTTGCTTGACGTCGCAGAGCGATGCCCACAGTTTACTTTTGATGTTGTGGGTGCGTCAAATAACGATTCTAGCTATGCTCGGGCGCAGATGGAACGCGCTGGCAAGATTCCCAACGTGAAGCTGCATGGCCGGCTCCTGCATGCGGAATTGGCCGAGTTCTACAAACGCTGTCGCGTTCTATGCTGCACATCCGAATATGAGGGTTTTCCCAATACATTTTTGGAGGCATGGAGTTGTGGAATTCCTGTTGTTTCAACGTTTAATCCCGATGGTATTATCGCTAAATATGGTCTGGGTTGGACCGCATCAAGCATTGACAAAATAGTGGATGGTCTAAAGACTGCGCTAGGGTCTCCCGAGAAATGGCGCACAGCCTCACACGCTGTACGCTCATATTACTTGGAGAACCATACGATGGATGCCACGATGCCGAAGTTCGAAAAGCTCTTCTCGGATATCATTGCAGATAGAGATTCTGGCAGTGATTGCACTTAAGCCACATGTGCGGCACATGCTTATTGGAATCACTGGCGGCATCAAATGAAGAAATGGTTGAAACGAAAAAAAGAATATGTGTTGTTGTAGTCGTTGATGATCTGGGATATGGGGGCGCTGAGCGTCAGGTGGTTGAACTGGCAAACAATATTGATCGCAATCGCTTTGATGTCCATGTGTGTGCCCTTTCAGACCATGTCCCTGTCAGCAATACGCTGAGAGATGCGGAGCATAAACTTCATATAATCGCAAAGAAGAGTAGGCTTGATTTTACTGTTGTTCCGCGGCTTGCTTGGCTATTGCGAAGATTAAATGCTGATATCGTGCATGGGTATCTATTCAGCGCAGAAATTGCAAGCAGACTGGCGGGACGCATTGCGCAGACAAAACTGGTTGTTGGCTCGGAGAGAAATGCCAATCAAGTATTTAGAAGGAGTAACGTTCTCGCCTACAGGCTTACCCGACGATTTGTGGATGTTATCATTGCTAACTCGAAGGCGGGGGCAGAGTCGAACAGCAAGGTTTTCAGACGACCCTCATCAGACTATCGGATTGTGCATAACGGAGTAGATGCTGAGCGATTTAGGCCTGTGAATGGTGACAAGACTCGAAAGAGATTAGGAATCCCGCTGCGGTGTCATGTTGTCGGTGCATTCGCGAATTTCAAGAAACAGAAAAACCATGCCATGCTATTTCGAGCATTTAAGCTGGTTCTGGAACATGTTGGAGATGCTCGGTTACTTCTGGTAGGGGATCAGCCGGCTGACAGCAGAGGGAAATTGGACAGCTATAGGGCCCAACTGGATCGTCTGGTTGATGATTTGGGGATTCGCCAGCGATGTTTGTTTCTTGGCCATTGTGAAGATATGGAGTATTTATACCCGGCCTGCGATATTACGGTGCTTTCATCGCTTCATGAGGGAACGCCGAACGTTTTATTAGAGTCGATGGCGTGTGGCGTTCCGGTAATTGCAACGAATGTATGTGATAATGAGTATATAATCAGGGACGGCAAAACAGGCCACATTGTGGAGGTTGGAGACGAGGCAGGAATGGCGCATCGTATGGAATCATTACTATGCAACAATGCCCTGCGGCAGGAGATAGGGCGAAAAGCACGCAATTGGGTACTCGGTGAGTTTTCAACCGAGCGCTTGGCAGAGAAGATGGAATCTGTGTACCTGGAGCTTTTAGATGAAAGACATACGTGACAGTGCTTGCTCAAGATGCAACATGACCCAGGCGATGAGAAGGACCTTGTATCCACTTGATTCGTTACGATAGAATACTTTTGGTTCAACACAATACTCATGACTGTATCGACATGATTCGAAGATTTGGCGTTTATATTTTACTTGGCTGCGTATATGGCCTCACATACATTGTGGCTTTGCTGGGCAGCATCGTACTGCGTCGGAAATGGAAGCCAAATGGCCGAATCATGGTCACTGGGGCTTTCTTCAATCCCAACTGGTACTTATCGCATGTAACTCCTCTATCTCGCAGCGGAGTGAAGGAGGTAATCCTGGCTACGGACGAACCTCAGTTACCACTCGAAAAAGTAAGATTCATATATCCGCCAAGATGGGCTTCGAGACTGTTGGGTAGGATCGGCGCTAGAACGATCTGGATGTTCATAGCCGGTCTTCGCTATCGACCGGACCTGTATATGGGATATTATCTTGCGCCTGGTGCCTGCTCATCGCTGCTGTTGGGTAGGTTATTGGGGCGGCCATCCTGTTACCAGATGACTGGAGGTCCAATTGGAATAATTGGCGGCGGCTTTGGCGCAGTCGACAGTATTGAAGGGGCTCTTGGGGGGCCATCGAAACTTATTGAAGCCTTGGCTGTTAGGGTAATCAGGCAATTTGAGCTAGTGGTTGTTCGAGGCAATAAAGCTAAGGAGTTTCTTGCAACCAAAGACATAAAGGACCCTGTAACCATTATTACTGGAAGTGTGAATGGTTGTAAGCAATTGCCCAGAAATGATCGAGATATTCATTTAATCTTTGTTGGGCGGTTGTCTTTAATCAAGCAAGTTGATCAGTTTATCACAATTGTGAATGCTATAAGACGCATAATGCCCAATGTTCGGGCGGCAATTGTAGGCGATGGTCCTCTAATGGCAGACATGCTGACCTATACTGACGAGTTGGGGCTCACCGAAAATGTGGAATTCCTTGGCCAAAGGGCAGATGTGGAACCGTTAATGGCCCGTTCTATGGTTTTTGTATTGACCTCAAAATCCGAAGGCTTATCGATTGCCATGATAGAGGCCATGGCTGCTGGCGTAGTTCCGGTCGTAGCTAATATAGGCGAACTAAGTGACTTTGTAGCCGACGGAGTGAACGGCTATCTAATAGAACCAAATAATTTAGATGAATATGTCAATAGAATTATACCTCTCCTACAGAATAAACAGATGTGGAATCGCATCTCTCAAAAGACAATTGAAACCGCAAGGGCGCACTGTGATATTGAAGTCGTGTCTGAAAAGTGGCGACAATGTCTAAAAGACGTTGTTTCTAAAGCATCAGGCTGTCGTCAGGAAGATGTGTGGAATTGACTGAATCCCTAAACTCAATCCAAGTTGCAATTTCATCCAGTCATCGTGGATACCCCTCGGAACCACCATACTCACCCGGTGCTTTATATCCGGAGTATCCTTTCAACACTACTACCCTTGCAAAGGAAGCTAATTATGCGTACGAGTGGGTACGCCATGCATTGCGGTTGCTAAAGCTTGATGAAGAGCGAATTGAACAGAAGGATTGGAACCCGCTCGGCAACATGGTTCGTCCAGGCAACACCGTTGTCCTCAAGCCCAATTTCGTTCGTGATTTTCGTGAGACACAATCAGGGCATGAAGATTGCCTGATTACCCATGGCGCCATCATTCGGGCAACTCTGGATTATGTCTATATTGCCCTTGAGGGCAAAGGCCGAATCATTATTGCCGATGCTCCACAAGATGATGCCGATTTCGATATGATTCGAAGAATCGCCGGATTGAATGAAATCCAGGAATTCTATCGCCGGCATGCAGGCTTTGAAGTCGAGATATATGATCTTAGGCCCGAGAAAACTCTGACAGTAGATGGTGTGACTGTTGGTTACGAGAAACTACCCGGAGATCCGAGCGGATACATCAAGGTGGATCTCGGCCGCCATTCGATGTTTGCTGAGATCGAGGAACTTTGCCACCTGGTCTATGGTTCAGACTATGACACGAGTGAGATTCGCCGCCACCATACAAATGGCATTCACGAATATCTAATCTCCCGAACGGTCCTGGAGGCTGATTGTATCATCAACCTGCCTAAACTCAAAACCCATAAGAAGACCGGTATCACGGTATCTATGAAGAACCTGGTGGGAATTAATGGGAACAAAAATTGGCTTCCCCATCATCGATTAGGCACACCTGCTCAAGGGGGAGATCAGTTTGCCGACAATGGCTTAAAACACAAAATCGAACGAAGAACGATGGAGTGTTTCAGACGGCTGTTTCCATTATTAGGTCCTTTGAGAGGAGTTATGGCCAAGCCGTTAAAAGCCCTTGGCACAAGCATCTTTGGTGATACAAACACCAATACAATTCGTTCCGGCAACTGGTACGGCAACGATACTACATGGAGAATGGTGATAGATTTGAATCGAATACTCATGTATGCAGACAAACAAGGATACCTCCAAAAAACTCCAGCGAGACGAATATTCTGTATCGTCGATGGTATTGTCGGTGGCGAAGGTAACGGCCCGCTGGATCCGATTCCAAAACCGGCAGGAGTAGTTCTGGCGGGAATGAATCCAGTGGCTGTTGATTTAGTGTGTGCTCGCTTAATGGATTTTGACTATAAGCGACTGCCGTTGCTGTACCAAGCACTGACAAAGCATGATTTGCCAATTACAGCATTTGAATATGATGAGGTGGTTTGTAAGTCGAATGATTCACAGTTCGACCGAACCTTAAGTGAGTTCGACGGGGAAGGCTTTGACTTTGAACCTCACTTTGGGTGGAAAGGACATATAGAACTCACACCAAGACACGGAGCCACGGAGGAAAAGATGAATAAAGATATTGGAACCACTAATCAACACTAATTGACACTAAAAAGAATGAGTTGTCGTTTTGATATTAGCGAGGATTAGCGAAGATTAGTGGTTAAATGAATGTACAAACAGGAAGGATACAATATAGTCGGTGCGGCAATTGAGGTTTACAATACATTGGGCCACGGCTCCCTCGAAGAAGTTTATCAGGAATGCTTAGAAATTGAGCTAAAGCTGAGAGACGTACCTTTTCAGTCCCATCCAAAACTCATCTTGAGCTATAAAAGCAAACAACTGGAAAAGTACTATATACCTGACCTGTATGTGTATGATGGCATTGTTGTTGAGCTAAAAGCGGTTGATCTGACCCCGAATTATGTACCAACCTTGATTAGAGAGTTATCCACTTTCTTTATCCTGCAATCCGGCAGGCGGAGCGTAGCGGAGCCTGGCGGAT
>Ga0209121_10002970_pt1 | contig 16761 bp, 15 predicted proteins | sample Cruoilmetagenom3_FD_187292 | JGI IMG/M metagenome (GOLD analysis project Ga0209121, IMG submission 187292) | Oil polluted marine microbial communities from Coal Oil Point, Santa Barbara, California, USA - Sample 3 (SPAdes) (version 2) | ecosystem: Environmental > Aquatic > Marine > Oil seeps ... | reverse complement strand
ACAAAAAGAATATTGGTGTTGAATTTGGTATTGAAGCACAAGTAACACCTACTATTAAATTAAAAGCTGCAGGTTCTGTTGGTCAATATACTTATGACAACAATCCTGATTTATACTTAACTTCTTCTAGTTTTGAGTCTGAAGATGGATCTATTTCTTACGGACAAGCAAACCTTAAAGATTACAAAGTTGCTGGAGGACCACAACGTGCAGCATCTGTAGGTTTTGAATATAGAGATCCAGATTACTGGTGGTTTGGTGCAACAGCAAACTTTTTCTCTAATGCTTATGTAGATGTTAATGCTTTAACTAGAACAGAAAACTTTTACTTAGATGCAGATGGCTTACCTTTTAATGATTATGACCCAGAAGTGGCAACAGAATTATTAAAACAAGAAGAATTTGATGAATACATGGTGGTAAACCTTGTTGGAGGTAAATCTTGGAAAATAGACCAATATTACATTGGCTTTTTTGCAAGTGTAGGAAACGTACTAGACAAAGAATATAAAACTGGTGGTTTTGAACAAGGTAGAAACGCAAACTATAGACAGTTAAGAGACGATAATGCCAACCCAACACCTACATTTGGTTCAAAATATTGGTATGGTCGTGGTGCTAATTACTTTGTAAATGTGTACTTTAGATTTTAGAAAAAAAAGAAAAATTAATAAAACAAGATTACGAATTATGAAAACTAATAAATTTTTAACCATCATATTGGCATTTGTTGCTTGTATAGCAATAACGTCTTGTGTACAAGATGACGATTATACTGTACCTAATAGTCTAGGAGATGAAGAAAACGAAGCATTAACAGAATTATTAGCGCAGTTAGCAGACGTAAATAGCGGTGTAACTGAATTAACAATAAGTCAAGTTAAAGAACTTTATACAGCATATGAAGATGCGCAATCAGGATTTGATTATGATAAATTTTATCAAATTACATCTAATGTAGTAGTTAAAGGATATGTATCTTCTTCAGATGCAACAGGTAACTTTTACAAAGAATTTTTTATTCAAGATAGCCCATCAAACCCAACTGCTGCAATACAAGTAGTATTAAACCAAGCAGATTCTTACAACCAATTTAACCAAGGTAGAGAAGTTTATATTAAACTTCAAGATATATATGTAGGTTTAACTTCTTCAGAAGTTATTGCTATTGGTGGTAAAACAGATGATGATGAAGTAGGGCAGTTTACTGCAACACAAATTCCTGATTATATTTTAAGATCTACAAATACAGAAGTAATTACTGCTTTAGATGTTAATTTATCTTCTATCAACGAATCTCATGTTGGTATGTTTGTTAAAATTGATAACGCAGAATTTCCTGCTTATTTAAATGGGGAACTTTACGGAGATTCTTCAGAAGATTTTGATACACAAAGAGCATTACAAGCTTGTGATGGTTTTTCTTATTCAAACTTTATTGTAGAAACTAGTTCTTTTGCTAATTTTTACAACAGTCCTTTACCAGTAGATAAAGGTGGTTCTATTTCAGGTATTGTAACAAAATCTTATGGAGGAGATGATCTAGTATTAGCTTTAAACTCTTTAGAAGATGTAGTTTTTGATCAAGAAAGATGTGTATTATGGAATGAAGATGATTTTTCAGTAGTTTTTGAAGAAGATTTTGAGTCTATGCCAACATATACAACTATTGCATCTAACGGATGGTTAGCTTATGCACAAGAAGGTGGTTACAACTGGAGAGCAGTTACTTCTTCAGATAGTGGAAATAACACAACTATTGCTTCTATGAGTGCATATAACTCTGGTGATGCTTCTAACATTACTTGGTTAATTACACCAGGAATTGATTTAGATGCTACTAGTGATGAGTTTTTAAACTTTGAGTCTTCTAATAGCTTCTCTGATGGTAGTGAGTTAGAAGTATTAATCTCTACAGATTGGGATGGTACTGAAGCAGGTGTTTTAACTGCTACATGGTCTACTTTAGATGCACAAATAGTAGAAGATTCAGAATTTTACCAAAACTGGGTAAGCTCAGGTATTGTTGATTTAAGTACATATGCAGGTTCTATTAATGTTGCTTTTAAATACACAGGAGGTGATGTTGATGATTTTACTGGTACTTTTGAAATTGATAATGTTAAAGTATTAGGACAATAGTCTTAACAATAAACGTATAATAAAACCTGCTAATTTACTTTAGCAGGTTTTTTATTTTTAATAAACAACCTTGTATGACACTTTTTGACACCTTATTCTTTAGCGTTTTTAAGCATTATAAAGATGCCAAAAACAAAAAAGCGAACCAACTAGCAACTGTTTATGTATCGGTTTTACAATGTGCTTTACTATTGCTTCTTGGCGTTTTCTTTGCAGGATTTTTTAAGCAAATGAACATGACTACCATGTCTCAAGACAAAGCAATTGTTATATTTATTTTAGTAAGTATATTTATTTTCTTTAAAAACTGGATGCAGTACGCAGGACAAAAAAGAAAAGTATTAAATGCTAAAATGCTTAGAAAAAAAACAGCAACATATAGTATTTTTATGCTTTGGTTACTTCCTGTTGCTAGTATTGTTTTAGCAATAATTATTTATCAAGCGGTTTAAATTTTCAGTCTATAGTTGGTAGTATACTCTATAATTAAGCGTTTTCTTCTAAAACTACATACACAGGAAAATGATCACTATAACCTCCTTGGTATTTTGTACCAGCGTAGGTTCTATATGGTGAGCCTTTGTATTTACCTGAAGTAACTTTTAAAAAGTCTTCATCAAAAATATTAGCACTTTCGTATTGTAAAGTGTTTTTGTTTTTTTCAAAAAAGTTAGTGGTAACTAATATTTGATCAAACAAATACCATCTTCTTTGGTGTTTTGTGGTTCCTCTAGTGTAAGAACGCAAAGTTTCCATTGGGTTAAATAAATCAAAAGCAGTAACTAATCGCTTTATTGTTTTGCTAGAAGGATCATCATTAAAATCGCCAATTACAAGAATTTTAGCATCAGGATCTTGAAGTTTTAAGTTAGAGATAATCTCTCCAACTTTATTTGAACCAGCCATTCTTTTATGTTCGGTTTCTTTTTCGCCTTCGCGTCTAGAAGACCAATGGTTTACAATAACATGTATTTTACTACCAGCAAGTAAACCTGTAACTAACAAAATATCTCTAGTATAATCAGGTAAACCTTTGTCGTTATACAATTCTAACGAAAATACTGTAGAGCTTTCAACCGTAAAAACAGTGGTGTCATAAAGTAAAGCAACATCAATTCCGCGTTCATCTTTAGAGTCGTAATGCACAAAATCATAATTGCAATTTTTTAAATGTTTGGTGGCAATTAATCCTTTTAAAACAGTAGCGTTTTCTACTTCGGCTAAACCTACAAGTGCAGGATGTTTTCCGTTTTCTTTTCTTCCTATATTAGAAATAACATAGCTTAACTTTCTTAATTTGTTTTGATACCTTTTTAATGTCCAACGTTTATTAGCTGTTGGTAACATATCATTATCATATTTCTTTTCTTCATCAAAAATATCAAACAAATTTTCAGTGTTATAAAAAGCAATAGTATGTAATTTGGTGTTCACAGAAATATCAGAAAAAGCATTCATTCATTATAGTTATTTGGTTTGCAATATATGCAGTATACCACTTTATTAAATACGCTGGTGTTATGGTAATAGAGTTAAAAATAGAAGTAAAATGGGTGTCTATTTTTAATGTAAATAACGTATTTATCTTTCGTCAAAAATATAAAAATTAAACTGCTTACAATTCATTAACTTTGTACTTTAATTTTACGTATGCTAGAGAAAAAAAATATAGAGCTTGAAAAAGCAGTTTTAATAGGAGTAATTACTAAAAGTCAAGATGAAGACAAGTCTAAAGAATATTTAGATGAGTTAGAGTTTTTAACCTACACAGCAGGTGGTGAAGTTTTAAAACGCTTTACCCAAAAAATGGATATGCCAAATCCTAAAACCTTTATAGGTACAGGAAAGATGGAAGACGTGCGCAAATTCATTGAAGAGAATGAAGTAGGTACTGCTATTTTTGATGACGAACTCTCTGCAGCGCAAGAACGAAATATTAGTAAAATCTTACAGTGTAAAGTGCTAGATAGAACCAATCTTATTCTAGATATTTTTGCACAAAGAGCACAAACTAGTTATGCTAGAACGCAAGTAGAATTAGCACAATGCCAATATTTATTACCTCGTTTAAAAGGAATGTGGACACACCTGGAAAGACAAAAAGGGGGAATTGGAATGCGTGGACCTGGAGAAACAGAAATTGAAACCGATAGACGTATTGTAAGAGATAGAATATCTTTATTAAAAGACAAAATAAAAACCATAGACAAACAAATGTCTGTGCAAAGAGGTAATCGTGGACACATGGTACGTGTTGCGCTTGTTGGGTATACCAACGTTGGTAAATCTACCTTAATGAATGTTATTAGTAAAAGTAAGGTCTTTGCAGAAAATAAGTTATTTGCAACGCTAGACACCACAGTACGTAAAGTAGTAATACAAAATTTACCTTTTTTATTAAGTGATACTGTTGGTTTTATACGTAAACTACCAACACAATTAGTAGAGAGTTTTAAAAGTACACTAGACGAGGTTAGAGAAGCAGATTTGCTTTTACATGTTGTAGATATTTCGCATCCTAATTTTGAAGAACACATAGAATCTGTAAACAAAATTTTAGGTGAAATAGACAGTACAGACAAACCTATGATTATGGTTTTTAATAAAATTGATGCCTATAAAGCAGAACCTTTTGATGAAACCGATTTAATTGCAGAACGTACCGAAGAGCATTACTCTTTAGCAGAATGGAAAAACACCTGGATGCATAGAGTAGGTAAAAACAATGCTTTGTTTATTTCTGCATTAAATAAAAAGAATATAGAAGAATTTAAAAAACGCGTGTATAATGAGGTTCGTGAAATTCATGTCACTCGTTTTCCGTATAACCATTTTCTATATCCTGATTATTCTGAAGAGGAAGAATAACTATTTCTTTGTACAATACTATTTTTAACAAATAATTCAAGATTTTTTACGTTTCAATACTATGCAAAAAATACTAGCATTGATGAAAAAAAAATGGATTAAGTGGCCTTTGCTAGCTATTGCTGCAGGAATACTTTTTGTAATTGGCTTATACGCAAGTGTGTATTTAGGTGTTTTCGGAAAATTACCAACAAATGCTACATTGGCTTCTTTAAAACAAGCCGAAGCTACACAAATACTAGATGCTAACCAGAAACTCATAGGTAAATACTTTATCTATGATAGGCAACCATTAAAATATACAGACTTACCAAAACACCTTATTGATGCTTTAGTTGCTACAGAAGATGTTCGTTTTTATGAGCATGATGGAGTAGATAATATAAGCCTGCTTCGTGTGTTTTTTAAAACCATACTTTTACAAGATAGGTCGTCTGGAGGAGGTAGTACCATCACTTTACAGTTGGCTAAAAATATTTTCGGAAGAAAAGACTATGTGTTTTTAAGTATGCTTATTAATAAATTCAAAGAATCTATTATTGCTAAGCGAATGGAAAATATATACTCTAAAAAAGAAATTCTTACACAGTATTTTAATACAGTTCCGTTTCCAGATAACACCTATGGTATAGAAAGTGCTTCGCAAAAGTTTTTTAATAAATCGGCAACAGCATTAACAATATCTGAAGCAGCAACACTAGTAGGAAGCTTAAAAGCCAATAATAGTTACAACCCAAGATTACATGTAAAACGCAGTCAAGCACGAAGAGATGTGGTACTTAATCAAATGGTTAAATACAACTACTTAACTAGTGCAAAGGCAGAACAAATACAACAAGAAGACATTAGCATAGATTATCAATCTTTTAATCATGATTTAGGTGTAGCTCCTTATTTTCGCGAACAAGTAAAAAAAGAACTAGCCACTATTTTAAAAGATTATAAAAAAGAAAATGGCGAAGCGTATGATATTTATAACGATGGATTAATTGTACACACTACCTTAGATTATACCATGCAAACCCTTGCGGAAGATGCAATGAAAGAGCATTTAACAGCTTTGCAAAAAGCTTTTGAAAAATCTTATGGTAAAAACGCTCCTTGGAAAACCAATAAAGCACTAATAGATAAAGCTATAAAAAAATCACCTATCTATAAAAGCTATAAAAAAGCAGGTTTAACAGAAGCTCAAATAGAACAAAAATTAGCAGAAAAGCAGGATATCGAGCTTTTTGAGTGGCAAGAAAATACTACTAAAAACATATCTATTAAAGATAGCTTACAGCATTATTTAAAGTTTTTAAATACAGGAATGATTGCTATAGACCCAGAAACAGGAGCAGTAAAAAGTTATATTGGTGGTATAGACTATCGTTATTTTAAATACGATCATATTTCACAAAGCCAACGTCAAGTAGGTTCTACTTTTAAGCCCTTTGTGTATACAGCAGCAATAGAAAATGGCATGGAGCCTTGTACTTATTTTTCTGTAAAACCAATTACCTATACTAATTATAAAAACTGGACACCAACAAATTCTGGAGCCCAAGAAGAAGACCCATTTTTAAATTATAACCTTGAACGCGCTTTAAGCACCTCTGTAAATACCATTGCTGTAAAAGTGCTACAAGAAGTAGGTATACAAAATGTGCTAACACAAGTAAAAAAGTTAGGCATAGAAAAAGAACTACCAAACCAACCTTCAATAGCATTAGGTGTAGCAGAAATAAACATCAAAGATTTGGCAGGAGCCTATGCAAGCTATGTAAACAATAGTAAAGCAGTAAAGCCATATTATATTACAAAAATTGAAGACAAAAACGGAAAGGAAATAGTCGCTTTTAAGCCGCAAAAAACAACTTCTAAAGCATATAGCGATTTCACCAGACAAGTGCTGTTAGAAATGATGAAATCTACCGTAAATAAAGGTACAGCAACTAGATTAAGAACAACCTACCAACTAAAAAACGACATTGCAGGAAAAACAGGAACCACGCAAGACAATAAAGACGGTTGGTTTGTAGGTATTACACCTAAATTGGTAACTATAAACTGGGTAGGTAATGACAATTACAATATAGGATTTAAAACCACAGGAATGGGACAAGGTGCAAATTCTGCCTTACCAATATTTGCTAAGTTCTACCAAAAATTAAATGCAGATGCTAGGTTTAATTCCATAACAAAAAGCCATTTTGAAAGCGCATCTACAGAAGTTTTAGAAGCCCTGAATTGTAATCCAGAAAAACGCGATGGTTTTATAAAAAGACTCTTTGGCAACAAGAAGAAAAACAAAAAGTTTAAAAGTAATTAGTACTCTTTTTATAATTTTTAGGGCAATTTACTTTTGCTGAAAAAGCAAAAGCAACCAGGCTTTACACTATATCTTTTTAAAACAGTATTACTTGTAGTTTGTTAGGTGCTACTATTTTGTTTGTCGCTATACTAAAGGTCATTATACTTTACATTTTAAAAAGGATGCCGTTGCAATCCTTATTGCAGCTAATCCAGTATGTTTATTGCTAGCATAAATAATAATATAATTTGTTAGGTGTGTTTTTAAGCTTTAAAATGCGCTTTGCTACAATATAGTATAAAACAAAAAACGCGCTTCTTTTGAAGCGCGTTTTTAATAGTGTAATTTTTCTTTTTCTAATAATTTAGAAACCGTAGTTAAATCCTAAACCAAAAGCTTCTCTAATTTGAAAACCGTTGCTGTTTGCATTGTCATCATAGATTGCTTGAAATACAAAGTTAGCAGAAATGTATTTGTTTATAGACATTCCAAGGTTCATAGTATAGTCGATATCTACATTTTGAGGATCTTCTAAATAGTTTGTGTATAATGCTAAGATGTTTTCCATAGCAATATTTTTTAGTAAGTTTAATTTGTAATACCCTCTTAAGGCAGCACCTAATTCAAAACGAGTACTATCACCAGCTTCAACACCAAAGTATCCACCAGCATCATTAAACTCAGCATCTGTTAATCCAAGAGCAGTAGCATCTGTATACTCATCATGTACTATAATTAATTTTGCAGCAGCAGGAGAAATCATAACGTTTAAGTTATCTGATTTTTTCCAAAACATACCAGGACCAGCTTGAAAATAAGCAGGTGAGAAAAAGTGAGTGTTACCATCTGCACCTCTATCTAATTGTGTTTTTGCATTAAAGTATGCAGAGTAAAACCAATTAGCGCTAGCTTTTTTACCAGCTAAAGAGTTTAATTCTATTCTGTCATTTGACTTTGTAAAATTTTCATCTCCTTTGTTTTTTAATACTCCATAATCAACAATAAGTTTGTTGTCCCAGATGTAATCTCCTTTAATTAAGTTTGCATCGTAGTTGATTAATAAGTTAGCAGCAGTATTACCAATACCTCCACCAGTCCATTCGTTGTTGAATGCAGATTGGTTAAAAGTTACTAATATATTACCACCTGTTCTCCAACCTGGTAAAGCATCAATTTGTGCTTGTAAAGCATTAGCTTCTGCTTGTGCAGCATCAGCAATTGCTTGCTTTTCTGCTTTCTTTGCAGCTAATTCTTCTTTTGTTAAATTGTTTTCATCTGTCTGTGCGTTTACCGAAGCTACTCCAATAAATAACGCTACTAATAAAAAGATTTTTTTCATTTTGATTGTTTTTTTTGAACGCGCAAAATTAAGTATTAAGCGAACAATTGTTTACATGGTTGTTAGTATTTTCTTAGTAAAATAGACAAAGCAACCTATTTTGCCGATGAAGTACTTTTATATAGAGGTACAGAAGAACATGCTTCACCAAACATAATAGATTTTGCAATAGGTTTTAACTTATAAGTAATCATTATGTATGCGCTTGATGGAACAGGTTTTTTTGAACATCCTTTAATAATTATTGGTTTGTTTTTAAAAGAACTAACATCTAAAGTATATATAATGTCTTGGTACAAAGAAGTCTCTAAGGTTTCTAAGGTTCCTAAAACAGTTTTTTTAGCAAAAGGTGCTAATTGAATTGTTAATAACATATATGCCCAATCTGGCACTATAGCATCTGTAGTACAAGTTAAAGCCACAAAAGCATCTTGGTATTGAGACCAATCATGTTCTTTTACTAAAGCTCTAAAGTCTTTTTCACGTAATACAAAACCTTCATAAAGCCAGTCTTTAATATCAAAAAGGATGCGTTTTCCTTGCGGATAATAATCTTCTAAATCAAAAACTTCTAGTTTGCTATTTGCAACGCGGTTTATAATTTCTTCTGCCATAGTACTAATATACGTGTTTTTAAATTATTTGTTGTAAGTGGGTTTTAAAGGAATTCTTTAAAATAATGAATGTGTATGCTTATAGGTAGCCTTCGGCTTGTAGTGTAAACAAATCGGCATACAACGATTTATTTTTCATTAGTTCTTCATGAGTACCAATTTCTAAAACACGACCTTCTTCAAGAACTAAAATTCTATTTGCTTGCCTAACAGTACTAAATCTATGCGATATAATAACACTTGTTTTGTCTTGGGTTAAGCCAATAAAACGATCAAAAACTTCGCTTTCTGCCTTAGCATCTAATGCAGAAGTAGGCTCGTCTAAAATCATCACTTTAGCGTCTTTCATGTAGGCTCTTGCTAATGCTACTTTTTGCCATTGTCCGCCAGAAAGTTCTTGTCCTTTAGCAAAACGTTTTCCTAATTGTTGGTTATAACCAAACTTTAACTCGTTTACCACTTCATTAGCTAAGCTAAGCTGTGCTGCATTTTCTATTTTAGATTGGTTGTCTATTTCATCAATATCACCAATGGCTATATTTTCTTTAACTGTAAATTCATATTTAAAAAAGTCTTGAAAAATAACACCAAAATATGTTTGGTATGTTGCTTTATTAAATCGGTTTATATTAATTCCATCTAATAAAATTTCACCAGAAGTAGGTTCGTAAAAACGTAATAGTAATTTGGTTAATGTTGTTTTTCCAGCTCCGTTTTGACCTACAAAAGCTATTTTTTCGCCAGCTTTAATAGTAAAACTAATACCTTTTAAAATTTCGTTATCAGATCCTGGATAGGCAAAACGTACATTTTTAAATGTAAAGCCTTCTTTAATTGTTTCAGGAAGTGGTATATCTTCTTTATGTGTTGGTTCTATAGATATGTCAAGAAAATCAAAATAATCTTTTAAGTATAAAGCGCTTTCTGTAATGCGTGTAAACTTTGAAAAGAAGTCTTGTAAATTTTTAGTAAGCCTGTTAAAAGAACCAGATAAAAAGGTTAATTCACCTAAAGTGATTGCACCAGAAATAACTCTGTAAATAATAAATACATAAGCACCATAATAACTTAAAGTACCTAAAACATTAAATACAAAACCTAGTGCAGAGCGTTTTACTGCTAGTTTTTTATTAAGCTCGTAGTATTCTTGTGATAGGTTTTTAAATCTATCTACTACAAAATCGGTTAAACCAAAAAGTTTAATTTCTTTTGCTGTTTTATCATTTGCACCAATAAAACGCAAGTAGTCTAATTCTCTGCGTTCTGCAGTCCATCCTCGAGCTAATGAATATTGTTGTTGGCTAAACCAAATTTCGTTTATAAACGAAGGAATAATACTTAATACTAAAAGAATGATTAGGTAAGGTTCAAAGTAAATTAAACCAGCAACTAAAGTTAAAATAGAAATTAAGCTTTGTACTTCACCAAGTGCGTTAGACATTAAGCCAACACGACTTGTTGTTTGTGTTCTTGCTCTTTCTAGTTTATCATAAAACTCTGCGTCTTCTAGCAGACTAATGTTTATTTGGTTTGTTTTTTTGATGATTCTTACCGAAGAATCTATAGAATAAGAATCACCAAGCAAACTATCTGTTAATGAAATAGCTCTGCTTACTAAATCGGATAAAATAATTAAACCAAACTCTATGGCAACATAGGTCCATAGAGAGGTTAAATCTGAAACTTCTGTTTTTGTTTGAAGAATTATTTCATCAATAATTATCTTACCAACCCACAGAATGACAACAGGTAAAATAGCACCAATACCTCTGCAAAACGCAGATAATAGAAATAGTTTTTTGTTGGTTTTCCAGATTTCTTTAAAAAATCGTGGAATAAAAACCAACGCGCTAAACGACTTCTTTAAATTGGTTTTTTCACCATCTTTAAGAGATGTTAGTTTACGTCTTGGCATTGGCTAGTTTTAATTAAAGCATACCAAGTTCTAACTTCGCTTCTTCACTCATTAAATCTTGAGACCAAGGCGGATCGAAAGTAATTTCTACTTCTGCATCTTTTACCTCGTCTAAAGATTTTACTTTTTCTTCTACTTCTAACGGAAGTGTTTCTGCTACAGGACAGTTTGGTGTAGTCAAAGTCATTAAGATTTTTACATCATAATCTTCGTTTACAAAAACGTCATAAATTAGTCCTAATTCATATATATCTACAGGAATTTCTGGATCGAAAATAGTTTTTAAAACTTTTACAATCTTTTCTCCTAGTACGGAAGTGTCTATAGTTTCGCTCATTGAAATTGTATTTTTTGTTCCCATAAAAATGGGAATCTTTTTCATATTAATGTTTTGCTACTTGAGTAGTAATAGCAATTAGCTTAATTGTGTTTGGTATGCAATAGCATATAATTTTAATTGCTTGATCATGCTTACTAAACCGTTAGCTCTGGTAGGAGACAAGTGTTCTTTAAGACCTATTTGATCAATAAAATCGGTGTTTGCTTCTAATATATCTTTTGGATGTTGGTTAGAGAACACGCGAATTAAAATAGCAATAATTCCTTTTGTAATTATGGCATCACTATCTGCAGTAAAAGCTATTTTATCCTCTTTTAATTCTGCATGTACCCATACTTTACTTTGGCAGCCTTTAATAATATTATCTTCGGTTTTATATTGTTCTTCAATAAGTGGTAAAGATTTTCCTAAATCTATCATATATTGATAGCGTTCTTCCCAATCTTCAAACATGGAGAACTCTTCAATTATTTCGTTTTGTACCTCTTGAATATTCATGGTTTTTTATTTTAAGCAAAAATACAATTTAGTATTATTTTCATCATTATAATTATTGTTTTTCCGTCATACTTAAAATAGTACTTACTAGATCTTCAATTTTTGTATTTGGTTGTCCATGGTCAAACGTTTGTGATCTATAGGTTTGTCCGTTTTTAACAATAGTTAAAATAGCTCCAGCTGCTCCATCATATTGGTGTGCTTTTGAAGGTGCCTCTAGGCTAGGTAATTCTTTTAGGTTTACCGCATTTAATTTAGCGTAGATAGCATCTTTTTCTTCCGCATTAAAGGTTCTAGTTTCTGCTTTTGTACGTCTATCTTTTTGATAAGTAATACTGTCACTTTTTACTACAATATTTATAAATGTACCTCTAGTAACAGCAGTATACTCTATGGTATACTCTTCTTTTTGTGCTTCTTTTGTGCTTTCGCTTTTAGCTGCTTGTACTAAGGTATCTTTTGCATTGTTTAATGTTAATACGTTGTTAGCTATAGAAAAAGTATTTGCATTTTCTAGAGCGCTTATAAGGTTTTGTTCAGCAGGCATTGTTTCTTTACAATACATTCTTGTAGCAATGATATTGGTAAACGCAATATTGTTTCCGTCTACAGTATAATTACCAGAAAACCTATTACATCCAGCATAGCCAGAAACACGGTTTGTAGTTTCATCAAAACTTAAATAGGTATCTGATGGTAATTCATCAATAGCCACTAATGAAGAAACTAGGTATCTTCCAGAAAGTGTTTCTGTTTGTTTTGCGTCTGTATTATCTTGCATATTAGATGTAGCTTTAGAGTTTCCACAAGAGTTAAGTGTAAAAACGGTAAGTAGTATTGTAATGAATTTCATAATTTTCATTTATTATAATTTAAAATATAATATACAAAAAAGACGCCAAAGTTGGCGTCTTTTAATATTTATGACATTTTTTTTTAATTCAGCATACTTTCTCTTGCTCCTCCAGATTCAAAAATAGATCTCATTCTTAATTTTTGTCCTTCAGAAAACATGTACATGCATGAATCATCTACATAGTCCATGTAGTTCATTGTCATGTCAGTAGTTCGACAATTTACAGTAGGATAAGAAGGGCATCCATAATTAGCAGCATCTGAGGTTGGTGTGTCTGTAACAAAATCATCTCTGTTGCATCTTCCATCTCCCCAAATATGACGTAAGTTTAAATAATGACCAACTTCATGTGTTAAAGTTCTTCCTTCATTATAAGGAGCGGCAGAACCACCAGGTAAACTAGAATATAATACAACAACTCCATCTGTTGCAGATGGACCACCCGGAAATTGTGCATAACCTAAAATGCCACCACTTATATTACAGATCCAAATATTTAAATGTGTAGATGGTGAAACAGGAGGATACGCGTCTTTTACGGCGTCATTAGTACTCCAAGCTGAAGTAGAATTTGAATGTCTGAATGTGTTTGCTAAAGTGAAGTTGATTTCACTATCAGCTACTAATCCAGCAAATTCGTTTGGTACTTGATTAATATCATTATTAGAAGCTCTAAAATCATCATTTAAAACTGCTATTTGCGCATTTATTTGATTATCACTAACATTTTGTTGCGCATTACTATATACTACATGTATGTTAACAGGAATATTAATAATACCTAAGTTATCTGTAACAGGATCTGTTCCTCCATCATTACCACCACCACTATTTCCGTTGCCATTGCCATTTCCATTAGGCTTTTTTGCATTTATTTGTGATCGAGTATGGTACTCAATATCGTACAGTTTTTTTTCTAAACTAGGGTCTTCATTTAACATCCTATTTAGATTTACCATGGAATAGCAGGATTTTAACTTACTATTATTAGCTACCTTTTCAGCTTCGTCAAGATCAGCATCCGTATAAACATAAAAATCACTCATGTCAATTTTGGACTGTTCGTTGGTATTTATGACATTTTGGTCGTCATTACAAGACGTAAATAACATTGCAATAGTTGCAAAACTTAAAACTATTTTTTTCATTTTTTTATGATTTAGGTTAAAATGTTGTTAAAAATACATTTTAAAAGATAAAAAAACGTATATGTCACAAAGTTTATTCTAAAATTTTACAGAATATTTATTTTGAACACAAAAAAAACACCTGTGAAGGTGTTTATTTATTTGATTTGCAAAGGCCAAACTTTATGAAAGCATCATTTTAGCTTTCTTTACACCAGAAACTAAGGTATCAATTTCTTCTTTTGTGTTATAAAACGCAAAAGATGCACGAACGGTTCCTGGAATTTTAAAGTACTCCATAATAGGTTGTGCGCAATGGTGACCTGTTCTAACAGCAATTCCTAGTTTATCTAAAATAGTACCAACATCATAAGGATGAATGCCTTCTAAATTAAAAGAAATAACCGAAGTTTTATTTTTAGCAGTTCCGTAAATTTTTAAACCTTCAATTTCTAAAAGTGCTTTAGTAGCATATTCTAAAAGTTCGTGTTCATAGGCAGCAATAGCATCAAAACCAATAGTATTCATATAATCTATTGCAGCACCAAAAGCAATACCACCACAAATATTTGGTGTTCCTGCTTCAAATTTATGCGGTAAACCAGCGTAGGTAGTTTTTTCAAAAGAAACTTCAGCAATCATTTCTCCTCCACCTTGGTAAGGAGGTAGTTTGTTTAACCATTCTTCTTTTCCGTAAAGCATACCAGATCCTGTTGGTCCACACATTTTATGTGCAGATGCTACATAAAAATCTACGTCTAGTGCTTGTACATCTGGTTTTATATGCGGACAAGCTTGAGCGCCATCAATTAAAACAGCAGCACCAACTTGATGTGCTTTTTTAATAATTTCTTCAATAGGATTTATAGTACCTAATGCATTAGAAATATGATTTACAAAAACAAGTTTGGTATTGCTATTTAGTAATTTAGCATATGCCTCCATAACCAATGCACCATCTTGGTTCATAGGAATCACCTTTAAAACAGCACCAGTTTTTTCGCATAACATTTGCCAAGGCACAATATTACTATGATGCTCTAAAGCCGAAACAATAATTTCGTCTCCTTTTTTTAAGATGGAAGCAAAACCGTTAGCAACTAAATTTATACTATGGGTAGTACCAGAAGTATAAATAATTTCATGTGCATGTTTTGCATTAAAATGTTTCTGAATGGTATGTCTTGCAGCTTCATATTTATCTGTAGCTTCTTGACTTAAAGCATGTACACCACGATGAATATTCGCGTTGTAATTGCTATAATAATCTACAATAACATCTATTACTTGTTGTGGTGTTTGTGATGTTGCTGCATTATCAAAATACACCAAAGGTTTTCCGTTTACTTCTCTTTTAAGTATAGGAAAATCTGCTCTTATTTTCTTCAAATCTAACATGCTACAAATTTACGTTTTGTTTAATAAATGAAGTGTAAAGAAAAAGATAAAAGATGAAATTTATTATAATTTTATTGAAATGCATTTAAATAAAATGTATATTTGAAATATGTATAGCAAAGAATTAACAAAAGGAACCTTACAACCCATCATATTAAAGCTGATTAGCGAAAGAGAAAAAATGTATGGTTATGAAATAACCCAAGAAGTAAAAAAACTTACGTTGGGTAAGATTGATATATCTGAAGGTGCATTGTACCCAATACTGCATAAGCTAGAAGCCAAAGGAACTTTAGAAACAGAAAAAGTATACATTGGTAAACGTGTTAGAAAGTATTACAAAGTTACAGTAGAAGGAAAAAAAGCAGTAGAAGAAGTTACACAAGAGATTAATAATTTTATAGATACCTTAAATTTAATTTTTAACCCAAAACCAGCTTTATAATGCAATTAGAAGAAAAACATATTGATTTTATTACTAACAGTTTAAAGTTTCATGGTGTTAAAGATACAGCGTTACTTGAAGATTTAGTAGACCATATTTGCAGCTATATAGAAAATAAAGACAGTCAGGACTTTGATGCATTATATCAAGAAGCACTGCAAAAATTTGGTGGTTATGCAAGTTTTAAGCATTTGCAATTAGAGACCAATTTACAGCAGTTTAATACGGAAAGAAAAGTGCTTAATAAGCTAAAATTTGTACTTGGAAGCGCGATGCTTATACTGTTAGTTCTTGGTATGTTGTTTAAAATTATGCATTGGCCTTATGCAAGTTTCCTTTTAACCGGAGCCATACTAGTCTTTGCTTTTGGTATTCTTCCTGTTCTTTTTTATGCCAAATATAAAAGGTCTGTTTATAAATATTCTTAAACTAAAAATGATTCTTAATTATATCTAATGCGAAATACAAAATTAGTAACAACTGTTTTTTGTTGTCTTATTTGTGCTTATTTAAGTGCTCAAAACAAGTACACTTCAAAGATTAATGAACTTCTTGAAAAATATGAAAGAGCAGACGCTCCAGGCTTAAGTGTTAACGTTATTTCAGGAAAAGAAAGTATCTATGCTAAAGGTTTTGGTTTAGCTAATTTGGATTATAACATTAAAAACTCGGACACTACTATTTTTAGTTTGGCATCTATTGGAAAACAATTTACAGCTGCTGCTGTTTGGGTATTGGTTCAGAAAGGTAAGATTCAGTTAGATGATGATATACGAAAATATTTACCTGAATTTCCAGAATATCAACAGCCTATAAAAATTAAACATTTATTGAATCATACTAGTGGTATTAGAAATTATCATGCGCTAATGGCTTTGTATGGATTTGATTATGATAAAACCTATTATGATAATAATACGGTG
>Ga0209121_10002968_pt1 | contig 16780 bp, 17 predicted proteins | sample Cruoilmetagenom3_FD_187292 | JGI IMG/M metagenome (GOLD analysis project Ga0209121, IMG submission 187292) | Oil polluted marine microbial communities from Coal Oil Point, Santa Barbara, California, USA - Sample 3 (SPAdes) (version 2) | ecosystem: Environmental > Aquatic > Marine > Oil seeps ... | reverse complement strand
TAGGATGTGACGTCGAGACCTCCGCAACCCGACTCCATCCTGAGGAGGAGGGGACCGAGTCTGGTGGATGAAGTGAGAACCGAAAATTCCGCAAAACGCGCCCTGAACAGAGGCTGTGAAGGAGCAGCATGAAGGAAAAGTTGGAAGCCCCCTCCAAATCTTTGATTTGGCGGTGGGAGGATGTCACCTACCAATGAGGAGTTATATTTCACTGTTCGGACCCAATCTTTTGGCAGCTCTAAAAAAACTGGATAGTTTGATGACTCACGATGACAGAGGCGAGCTTATCAGCACACTTCTTCAACAAGAGTCGCCAATTGCCGGCCCATTGCCTTCAGCAATCAAAGCTAGCACTGCCTTAATTGGAAAGCATGATTTTGTGTTCGAATGGTTCAAAAAACCCACTTTAGATGATGTAAGAAGCTTGATTAACGCAATCGATGAGGCCGTCAAGCCCACAGGATGCAGATATACTATTTCTACGAAGAGGTAATCATACCACCCAGTAAAACTTTATTCAAAAGATAAAAGATGAAAATATTAATAATCGGGGCAGGAGCAATCGGAACTTGGCTTGCAGGCTTACTGTCGTTGAAAAATCGGGTTTGGATACTTGGAAGAAAGCAGTCCTTCGTAGCCATTAATCGAGATGGTGTGGAGATCAATGGTGAATTTATTTCTAAACCAAAAGCATTGGTGGATATTCGCAAATTAAACGAAGATCCGGAGCTAGTAATTTTTGCGGTTAAAGCCTATGATACAAAAAGAGCATCAAATGTCATAGCCAGTCACATTTGCAATTCCACCTCTCTTTTAACTCTTCAGAATGGCTTAGGAAATGAAGAGAGTATCGGTGAAAAATTTGGAATCTCTAAAGTCATAGGAGGAACAACCACCTACGGGATAACATATGAAGCTCCAGGCAGAGTTATTCATAGAGGGTACGGTCTCACTCTTGTTGGCCGAATGGATGGAAAAATAACTTCAAAGCTAAAAGAGATTAGCTCGGTTCTAAATCGAGCGGGCATAAAAACCAAAATTACGACTAATATCAGAAGAGAAAAGTGGCTCAAAGCGATTGTGAATGCAGCAATAAATCCTTTAACTGCACTAAATGGTTGTAAAAATGGAGATTTGCTCGATGGCGACTCTCTCGAAAATTTGCTCGAATCAACTTGTATAGAATGCAAAGGGGTTGCGAATGCTTACGGCATAGAATTAAGTCGCGACCCGCTTGAACTAACAAAAGAGATCGTGAGAGGAACAGCAAGAAATTATTCCTCGATGCTTCAATCAATCCGAGCAGGAAAAAGAACCGAAATAGATTTTATAAATGGTCATTTTGTTAGGGTTGGAAAAGAATTAGGGGTCAGTACTCCAATCAATGAGGAACTGGTAGTAAAAATCAAGGGCATGGAACAAAGGCTAAAACTCTAAGTGTTCTGCTATTTCGTTATAATATTAAATTTTTTTGTAGGTACTTTTTTCTATTGTCCCTCCTGGTGTTGTTTTAAGAAAAGAAGACTCAATCTACCCAAAGCATAACATTCGCGACAAACAATAAATCTTTTTTATTCAACCGCTGTGGCCCTAAAATAACAGATCACCTCATTGCAGGCCTTAGGCTAACTCAGCTACCTGACCCTTTAGGGCCTTAACACGGCATTTTATGGCAACAGGGTTGATTCAAGGTCATTTTTTGATTGTTCATCAACAAATCCCATGAGGACCCTATCTATTGCCACTGTTGCACCCTTTATGTTTCATAGTTTGACTATTGACGCAAAGAGCGCAAATATTATCTATAAAAGCAAGTATTATTTATAGTTACTCAAATCACTCAATTTTTTGCTGTTAAAATGATTTAAGATCCGCCAATTGTAATCTCTGACAGCCTAATATTAAAACGCATCTCTTCTATCTTTTTTCCGCTTTTTGATTAATCGACATCGAATGGTTCTTCGATCCGCTCTTCGATTCGTTCAACAGAATACTCAATATCATCAATCGCTATCTTGGCATCCCTTAATTTATCATTGCCTCTATTAAGCTCACTTCTTGCACTTCTAAATTTGTTTTTCATGAAATAATCGTATGCATTATCAAAGTGAGAAGTGGCTCCTATCTCTTTTTCTATGGCATTAACAAGATCTTTGGCATTCATAGAAACATCTTCATAATTTGAATCTACTTGTTTTTTAGCAATCTTTAATGCTCTTTCACAATAGCTATTAGCAGCTTCTATGCTATCCTTAATTTCAAAGCGCTCTTCTCTTTCTCCCATCTTTCCAATTATGCTCTTACCTATCAATTCGTTGAGATCTTCGCTGGCATCTTCAAGTTCGTCTAGACCTTCTTCAGCCAGGTCAATAGCTCTGTCTAATTCATCCAACGCTCTGAGTTTTCCACTTCTTTCGGATAGAAAAGCATATGCGAAGCCTCCTATTATTATGCATACTGCCACAATAATTATTGCAATTGAGCCTTTCTTCATTTTTCTTTCCCTCAGTTTCTAAGAAGCTGTCTCTTCTACTTAACTTTTTCTAAACAGCCAGTCCTCATCTATTTTTCTATACTCTACCAATTCTCTCTCGGTGAAAAACAAATTAATTTCAAATTCAGCTCTTTGCCTTGAATCCGCAGCATGAATGATATTTGCTGGCATCTCTTGACAATAATCAAATCGTATTTCCCCAGGTCTTCCCTCCTTGGGATCAGTGGATCCTATTAACTTTCTTGTTGCAGCGATTGCTTCCTCTCCCTCCACAACCATTGCTATGACTGGCCCCAAGATAAGAAGGTCTATAAGCCTTTGGTAAAACTCTTTGCCTTTGTGAACCTCATATAACTTCTCAGTTAGTTCTAAGGGACATTTCAGCATTTTAATGGCGATTAGTTTCATTCCCTTTCTTTCAATTCGTTCCAATATCTCGCCCACATGGCAACGCTGGATGCCTTCAGGCTTGATCATCACAAAGGTTCTTTCTATCGGCATGATCACTCTTTTTTCCTTATCCACGAAACTCGTCTGGGCACCCTTTTCAAATTCAGCAAGTTCTTACGACATTTACTCTTACAAAAGTAGTATGTGGTCCCATCCTTTTTTACATAAAGGATACCTGTCCCAGGCTCAATTTTTTTTCCGCAAAAACTGCACTCGTGTCCTTCAACCATGTTTATCTAACTGAGATTCTTCTTGCTTCGCGTCCCGATTCAAGCAGCGTTAGTATATCTCCCTTTCGTATTGGCCCTTTTACATTCCTCGTAATAACTCTCCCTTTGTCTTTGCCATCCAATATTCTCACTTTTACCTGTATTCCCTCGCCACACATTCCGGTTCTGCTTACAATTTCTACAATTTCTCCAGGTATCCCTTCGTTCATTTTATCCTTTCAAACCTCGAATCTCTTCAATAATCTTGCTCAACAGCTCTTTCTCTTTTCCAGGATCGATTATTGCTACGGCAGCACTGCCCACCTTAAGCTCTATTATATTTCCTAGCTCTTCCCTCGTAGGGACATAACAATAAGGGACCTCCTTTTCTTCGCAAAGCAAAGGCATATGTGCCAAAATCTCTTCGGGGCTCACATCTTCTGCCATTACAACTAGCTTGGCCAATCCTCTTTCGACCTGCTTCGTTACTTCGTTTGTACCTTTACAAATTTTTCCTGATTCCTTGACCTTTTCGACTACTTCAAGGATCTTATTGCTTAGCTCTTTAGGTGTTTCAAATCTTACATAGATGGGCATGATATCCTCCTCAGATTCATTACTAAATATAGAGATAGTATAAAAATTTTGTTATGGTGGGTAAGGGTGGAATCCTCTTCTCACTCGATGAGCCCTCTGACAAGTTGGTTAAGCGCTCTAACTTTATCTTTCGCTTTTACCACTCCGCTAGCCAACAATACCCCTTGAGTGCCTAATTCTATTGCTTTTGCGACATCCTCTCCGTTTTTTACGCCGGCACCGCAAAGAATACCCACTTCGCTGTTGACTCTTCGGATTGCATCGATCGCGTCCTTCACAATTTCCGGATTGGCTGTAGTTACTGACGTATCCCCACCAATCAATTCTGGCGGCTCTATCGCAACGAAATCGGATTCTAATTCGCTCGCAGCTACAGAAGTTTGAACGTTGTTTGTACATACAATAGTTTCCAACCCATACGCTTTCGCCTTTCTGATGCACTCATCTATATCCGCTAAGGTCAATCTATGTTCTGAGTGATTCACCAACGTTCCTTTTGCCCCCGTATCTTTTATTGCTTCGGGCAGTATCCATCCAGTGTGCGAGCCAGGTTTTATTGGGTCTACGTGTTGTGCGTACACCGGAATTTCTACCTCCTCCACTATCATTCTTAAATCTGTTGGTTGAACTGCAATTGCTAACGATGCAGAATTTTGTTTTGCAATCTGATCCATTTGTTTTGCTATCTCCAATGCCTTCTTTCCAATTGCTTCTTGATATGTTTTAACATTTAAAACTATTGTTGGTTTTTTAAGCATACAGTCACCATTTTGAAGAGAGTAAAGAGGGGTTTATATATCTTTTGCAAAAATATTTATGCACCAAATACATTTATGTTAAATGATCACTATGAAAAACAATGAAAATCCCTATGAAACAGCACAAAAGCAAATCGACAAAGGAGCAAGTTATTTGCCTGATGTCCCTCCAGAAATTATTAACAAGTTGAAAAAGCCTCACAGGGAGCTAACTGTAAATTTTCCAGTTAGGACGGATAGTGGACAATTGAAAATATTTACTGGCTACAGGGTTCAGCACTCTTTATCTGCAGGACCCACCAAGGGTGGCATAAGGTACCATCCCGCTGTAACTCTAGATGAAATGAGAGCTCTGGCTATATGGATGACTTTCAAGTGCGCAATTGTGAATTTGCCCTTTGGAGGTGCAAAAGGAGGAATAAGGTGTGATCCTCGGGAGATGTCAAAAAAAGAGCTGGAAAACCTGACCCGAAGATTCACTTACGAAATATCAATTGTTCTCGGTCCGGACAAGGACATACCCGCTCCAGACGTAGGCACAACTCCTCAGACGATGGCATGGATGATGGACACTTACTCAATGATTAAAGGGTATGCTGTCCCAGGTGTCGTCACTGGTAAACCCATCTGCGTAGGTGGATGCCAGGGGAGAGCAGATGCTACGGGGAGAGGAATCTCGATAGCATGCCGTGAAGCACTAAAATGTCGGGATATGCCCCTTAGGGGGACTTCAGTGGCTATTCAAGGTTTTGGAAATGTCGGAATGCACACTGCAAGAATTCTTAACGAAATGGGATGCACGGTCGTCGGAATATCCGACATTAGTGGAGCACTATATGATCCAAAAGGGATTGATGTTCCAAAACTGATGAATTACGTAGTGAAAAATAATGGAAAAGTGATTGAAGGTTATGATCACGGAAAGTTTGTTGAAGGAATTAAAGAGGGAAACAAAGAGCTGTTGAGTATGGATGTGGACCTTCTTGTTCCTGCTGCTATGGAAAATCAAATAACTAAGAAAAATGCAGGAGATGTAAAGGCAAAGATATTGGTTGAAGGGGCAAACGGTCCGACCACACCTGAAGCGGATGATATTCTAGATAAAAACAACGTATTCTTAGTTCCAGACATAGTAGCAAACGCTGGTGGTGTGATTGTGAGTTATTTCGAATGGGTTCAAGATTTGCAGTCTTTCTTCTGGGACTTTAAAGAAATCAAAGAAAAACTAGAAAAGATAATGTTAAACTCCTTTGCAGATGTTCTTAATATCGCAAGAACATACAAGGTAGATATGAGGACTGCTTCCTATATCTTGGCGATAAGCAGGGAAGTAGAAACAATTCAAGTAAGAATGATCTGGCCATAATCAAACAGAAGAATCCATTGTGAAAGAGCGACAAATTCAATGAAGGCAAAGCCATTAACACGGCATAACCTTTACTTCTTTTTATAAAATATCAAACTCATTTCGCAAACAATCTTCAACTTGTCAAGCGAAAGATTTATTTGCTATTCAATAAATTAAACGAATTGTTTAAATTCTATTACCCTCTTAATTTTTTTATGCATTGGGCAGAAGCTGAGGCAAGAAAATTAACCAAACGAAAAGAAAAGGAGCACACAATAGCCACGGCAATCACACCCTCGGGTCCAATCCATCTTGGCAACATGAGAGAGATGCTGACTGCTGAAGCCATCTATCGTTCTCTCAAAAAACTCTCTGAATCCTGTGAGTTAATTTTTATCGCAGATAATTGGGATCCACTGAGGAGAGTTTATCCCTACCTTGATACTTCTTATGAAAAATGGGTTGGAATGCCCTTGAGTGAGATTCCGTGTCCCTGCGGAAAGCACTCCAACTATGGGGAGCATTGGCTGCAGCCATTCCTTGACTCGATCGACAGGTTAGGCGTCCAGCCAATCATCTACAGAGCTCAGAATCTCTACCTTGAAGGATTTTATACTGAAGCAATAAAGACTTCACTAGAAAAAAAAGATCAAATTAGGACAACAATTGAAGCAATATCTCAGAGAAAATTGCCTGCCAATTGGATTCCTTTGAACATTAGGTGTGAACAGTGCAAACGCTTGACCCTCACTTCAATTGTTGATGAAGATATTAGATATCCTCTCATATCTTACAAGTGTAAGTGCGGATTCGAAGGGAAAGTGGATCTGCGAAAGCCTGGGGTGGGAAAGCTGCCATGGAGGATAGAATGGCCTGCAAGGTGGAAGTTGTTTGGAGTTACTTTTGAAGCATGTGGAAAAGATTTGGCGGCCGCTGGAGGTGCATGGCAGACCGGAGAAGCAATAGCACAAGAAGTGTTCAATTATTCCCCCCCAAATAACCTAACCTATGAGTTTATTTACTTGAAAGGAAGAGGGCCTATGCACTCCTCCACAGGAATAGCAATTTTACCGAGTGAATTACTTAACATTTTATCCCCTGCCGAACTTCGTTTTCTGTTTATGAAGCAACATCCAAACAAACATCTAGAGTTTGATCCTCTCTTTGGAGTATTAGACTTGGTCGATGAGTGGGATAGGTGGGAAGGGAGTTTTTTTAGTGGAAAAAAATCAAGATCTGGCATGAAAGACTTGTCCGAAATCTATGAACTTTCTCAACCCCATGAACCCCCAGAGTCAAAACCCATTAATGTTTCTTATAGACATCTAGTAATAGTAACCCAACTTGCAGATAATTTTTCGAGTGTAAGATCAATACTTGAACGCTCAGGATTCATACCCAAAAGAGTTGATGATGCACAGTTGACTTTGCTCAAGCAGAGAGCTCAACTGGTTAGGAATTGGGTAAAACACTTTGCACCATCAAACATAAAGTTTGAATTAAAAAAAGAAATTCCAAATCTAGACCTTTCTGAAGATGAGAAAAGATTTTTATCAAAGCTATTTGAAAGAATCGGTTACGCGGACTGGTCTGCTGAGGTGCTTCATAGCTGTATTTACGAAGCAATAAAAGAAGCCAATATTCAACCGCAAATTGCATTTAGATCAATATACAAAATATTTCTTGATACAGAAAGGGGACCCAGGGTAGGATATTTTCTTGCCTCGTTATCAAAAGATTTCGTCAAAGAAAGGATTAGAAAAGCGACAAAAGTCTAGTGAGTAGAGTAGTAGGAAGCCTTTCGACCACCGTCCCCTCATCGAACCGCACAGAAAAAGGAGGGCGTCCAAGCATAGACGAAGTCATCACGCTGGGAGTACCTATCTTATATGATTGGATGGACTATCAAATAGCTATTCAATTCCCAGGATCTCCTTTAGATTCAAAACCTTTGCAAAGCTCCTAAATTCTTCTGTTTTTGAAATTTTAGCTGCGGATTTTTGTATGTCTTCGTTTCCGAGCAGGACTTTAAAGAAATCGTTGAATGCTTCACCACTCCCAAGAATGGCTATAGTCCTCCCGACATTTTCATCGGCAAAAACCTGCTCCAAAAACTTTTCTGATTCTTCACTACCTGCTATCTTGCACAGCGATTTTCTGATCTCTTCATCTGTTAAGAGTTTTTTTTATGAGTTCTTCGTTTCCAGTTACACTTCTTATGATTGTGCTTATCATAATTTTTTTTAAATTTGTCTTTACTATTTCAATTTTTCCCCCCTAGCTTCATCCTTCTGCTTTTAGCACTAAAAAAACTATCGTACATAGCTTATCGTTCTAGAGTTTTTTTCGCTGGTACTTCAAACCAAAATTTTTATCTTCATTTCCCGACAAAATCGTCAAAAATATCTAGTATCGTTAGTAAAAGAGTGGTTCAGTGACAAAAAAATTAAAGCCATTCCCAAATAAACAATGGTGGATGACAAGTTTACCAAAAAATTTTCCCAGTTGCATCTCACCCCTTAATTTACGCTCCTCAAAATTCCTTTCTGGCCAATTCAGCTCCCAAAACTTCGTTTTTGAGTTTTGTAAAGCTTACTTCCCAGCTTCTGGTTCTTAATCCACAATCAGTGCTTGGATTGACTCGTTCAGGGTCTCCAATTATCTCAGCTCCACGCAAGATTCTATCTCTAACCAGCTCTGGCGACTCAACGAAATTTGTGTGGACGTCTATCACACCCAATCCATACTTTTCCTTAAAACCATTTTCCTCAAATAGCTTAAGTATTTCATAACCAGCTCTTATCTCGCCATTCATACCAAGTCTTTTGCTGTCTCTGTTTGCAAATTCCAAAGATATCTGGCTGCACTTCTTTAATGCTGGAACATATTGGGCTAATAGCCCATAATTGCTATAACAATTATGTAAACTGAACTTGCAATCAACACCTGCCACTGTTTCATTGAATCCTTCGACAAATAAATTCATTTCTTCCCCAGTGGGGTGAGTTGTTGCGGCTGGTTCGTCGAGCTGGATCCATCCGGCTCCTGCTTTGACAAGCTTCTTAATTTCCGGTCGGATGACCTCTTTAACCAGATCAAAAAGAAATTCTTTTCTGCCCTCAAATCTTTGGGCCCTCAAATTGCTACTTCCTTTTTCCAAGGCTTTCCCGTAGTGCTCGTTAAAGGACCAATCAATCAATGTATAAGGGCCCGTAAATGGAATTTTGATTGGTTTTCTCGCATGTTTCTTGGTGAATAAGAACTCATACAGATAAATTGGTTTTATCCAACGAGGTTTGCTTATGCAAGCTGCTTTATTAAAATAACGGTAGTCAAAAGACTTTACAAATCCCAAGAAGTTAAATCCTTCTACATTTCTTATCACCCATTCATACATCTCTTTTCTCCACTGTTCTCCATCAAACACAATATCCAAGCCAGTCGCTTCGAACAACTTAATTGCATACAAAGCAGACCATTCAACTATTTTCTCTCTCTTTTTTGCTGAATCTTCTTCTTCTAGTAATTCACCTAGCTTGTTTAATTCTTCGAGTTCTAACTTTACTCCCCACGCCATAGCCTCTCTTCTATCCGCCTCAGTGATTATTTCTCCTTTTAGGCTCTTTATTCTCCACGTGGGCTTTGCTAAACTCCCTACTTCTTGAGTTGGAAACAGTTTATCCAAGAAGATCACCTCTTAAAGCATTGACAACTTTAGAAACAGTATCAACTTTCCTTTCAGCCACCTTCCAGGGTAAAAAATCCAAATCAGTGTTTGGACAGATAAAAACCTCTTTTATTTTTGATGGATAGACAGATTCGATTAGATGCTTTGCTATTTTAGCCAACTCCGCTGAATTTTCTAAAACAGAGTTTCTTGAATCAACTAAGCCCAAAGCAATGCCCTTAGTAAATTCATACTTGCCCAATTCGCTTATGCTTGTTTCATACAGATCAAAGCCCAGATCATCCACAGGGAAATCCAAGGCTTCTGGCAGAATTTTCGCAAAATCTCCAAAGAAGGTTTGTAGTGAAGTCCTTACCTCTACCCCTTTAATCGCTTCTCTTAAAGCTTCTTTAACCCCCGCTAGCTCTTCTTTTTGAATGGGCCCTTTAAGTGGTCTATAGACAAGCGAGGGATCGCTCAATTGGACATAAGAAAAATCAGCTTCTGCTAGGTCTTTCATCCCCTCCCGCAATATTTTAGAATAACTAAACATCAACTCTGACTTATTCCTATAATGTTTATTTTCTGAAAGCTGAGCAAAGGTGAACGGGGCTGGCAAAATTGCTTTCCATTCCACTTTTCTGGGGAGTTGATTCTTATGGGTAATCCTTAGAGCTATCTTTTTATTACCTTTGAGCTCATTGACTATAATTGGTTTTCTGTAAAAAGTATTATTATCAAACCATCGAGTCAATGCTCCGACTTCAATTCCCCCCAATTCAGTCGTAAAAGGCCTCAACAAGTCGCTCCACCTCAGCATGCCATCTGCGACGTACCCGAACTTCTTTGAAACCTGTAATTTTACCAACTCATCAGTTGCTCTAGCAAACTCTTTCTCCAAATCTGCTTCGTCTATTTTTCCCTTCTCAAAATTTATTGTAGCCTCTATTAACTCAGGAGATCTAGGAAATGATCCTGCAAAATATCCATCAATCATGATTATATCAAACCTCTTCTAGAGTATTTTATCTTATCTCTTTAATAATTCTTTCTCCTAATAGGTCATCGCCAAACGGCATTAGATGAAATCCAATTTTATATTTTGGGGTGAGCTCATTTTTGAGCTGCCCTGCCACTTCAAGACATAATTCTCGAGAGGTCTCTGCCATATCTGTACTTTTTACTAGCTTTTCCCTTATTTCAGCTGAAATTTTAAAAGATGGCATTTTCAAAATGTTTTCTAACGTTTTTCGTGAGGATATCGGACTCAAACCAAATAAAATGGGTTTATTTAACTCGAAACCCTGGGCTTCGATCTGATTAAAGAAATTTATTACTTCTTCAGCAGAATAAATTATTTGGGAAAGAAAAAAGTCAAATCCCGCATCGACCTTTTTGGATAAAACATTTGTTTCATTTTTTCTCCCAAAAATGATCGCTCCTCCGACCAAAAAATCTGTTCTTTCACTCGATTCAAACTTTTCACCTGAAGGAGAAAGTCCTTCGTTCATTAGCTTGATAATTTTACACAGTCCAATTGAGTTAACTTCTCTAACTTCTTTTTTTCCTTTGGACTCTGCTGCACGATCGCCGGTCGTAACAAAAAGGTTTCTAATCTCTAGCAAGTGAGCTCCTAAAATTTCAGATTGCAAGGCTAAGCTGTTTCGGTCCCTGCAGGCAAGATGTGGAATGACATCTATTTTTAATGATCTCTTTATGAGATGAGCGTACGCAATCGGAGAAATTTTCAGGGTAGCAAGCGGATTATCCGGGACAGTAATCGCGTCTACTTTATCTTTAAAACTCGATAACGAATCAATAAATTGATTGACCTTATAACCCCTAGGTGAATAAATCTCATAGGTTATTGGTATCTCTTTTTTCTTTAGGATCTCTTTAAACTGTCTAATTACTTCCATTTTTTATATCTTTAATAGAACGAGCCTTTTTAAATATAATTTTTCTTGCCGCTCTAATTATTAAAAATGGATGACCGTGTTCTGTTACCTAATTCCTGCAAACCCACCATACAACCAATGGTATCACCACTTCTGCCAATAGGTCTATTTTTGTTCTTTTATTGTATAATAATTAGATTAAAGGTTTTTTCCCCTCCTTACCTTACCCGTTCCAAAAATTCAGCCTCGTCTATTATCCTAATCCCAAGCTCCTTTGCCTTATCGTACTTTGATCCCGAACTTTCTCCTGTTACTACAAAATCTGTTCGCTTGCTCACGCTTGACGCCACACTTCCTCCCTGGGATTTGACCAACTTTTTGGCTTCATTCCTAGTGATCTTGGATAAGGCTCCAGTGAAAACGAAAGTTTTTCCTTCCAACTTTCTGCCTACCCCTCCCTCTGCAGGCCTTGCTTTTATCCCTAGTTTGAGCAATTCAGCTATTCCTTTCCTATTCTTTCCTTCTTTAAAGAAATCTACTACCTCCTTTGCTATCTCATTACCTATTTCTTTTATTTCCAACAGTTCTTCTTCACCAGCATCCATTATTCCCGGCACACTTCCAAATTTGTCTGCAAGAAGCTTTGCTACATGTTCTCCAACTTCTGGAATTCCAAGGGCATAGATGAATCGCGATAATTCTCTTTCTTTGCTTGCCTCGATGTTTTGTATTAAATTATCTGCTGATTTTTCTGCAAACCGTTCAAGACTCATTAAATCTGATTTTTTCAAGTTGTAGATGTCGCTAATAGACTTTACAAGTCCGCTGTCTACCAGCTGATTTACAGTCTTTCTCCCGAGCCCATCTATATCCATCGCTCCCTTTGAAGCAAAATGAGCTATACCTCTCCTTAGTTGTGCACTGCAAGATAGACCTCCTGTACACCTGTAATACGCACCTTCTTTAATAACCTCTGAATTACAAATTGGACATCGTTCTGGAATGTGGAATTTTCGCTCCTTTCCAGTTCTTTTTGATTTTATCACTTCCATAACTTCTGGAATTACGTCTCCTGCCCTCCCCACCCTCACAGTGTCTCCAATTTTAGCATCCATCTGATCTATGAAATCTTGGTTATGCAAGGTTGCTCTCGAAACCGTGACCCCACTAACATCGACTGGTTTAAGCAGTGCAATAGGTGTTAAAGTTCCAGTTCGGCCAACCTGAACTATTATATCCATGATCTGGGTTTCTTCCTTTCTAGGCGGAAACTTATACGCTACCGACCATCTCGGGCTTCTCGCTTTGACTCCAAGCTTTTCTTCATAATCCAACCTGCTTACCTTGATAACTACTCCATCGATCTCAATAGGCAACTCATCTCTTTGTTTAGCCATCTGATCGTGATACTCTATGGCTTCTTCGATAGTGCTGCACAACCTTATCTGCGAATTTACTTTTAATCCCCATTTTGGTAGAGTTTGCAAAATTTCCCATTGCGACTCAAATTTTTTTCCTTTACACCCCATAACCCTATAAAAGAACATATCTAAAGGCACTTTTGCAGTTTCTCTTGAATCTAAGTGGCGCAAAGATCCAGCAGCAGCATTTCTTGGATTTGCAAAAGGATTTTCCCCTCTTAGTATTTTTTCTTTATTAAACTCCTCAAAATCTTTTATGTTCAAAATTGCTTCTCCCCCCACAGCCAATAACCTTGGCGGCCTAATTTCAACATCTCTAAGCTTTAATGGAACTGCTCTAATAGTTTTGATATTTTCAGTTACATCTTCTCCATTTATTCCATCTCCTCGAGTTGATCCCCCAACAAGTCTTCCCTCCTTGTAGACTATTTCTACAGATAATCCATCAAATTTTGGCTCTGCAACCCATTCAACTTGGGCTATACCAAGTTCTCTTTTAACCCTCTCATCAAATCTAAGAACTTCTTCTTGAGTTGCAGTATCTATGCTCAGCATTGAAGTAGTATGCTTAACTGTCCTAAACTTTTCTAGTGGAGGTGCTCCAACTTTCTGGGTTGGAGAATCTGGAGTGAGAAATTCTGGAAACTGCTCTTCCAATTTCTTGAGCTCTTCCATCAGTTTATCATAAGCCCCATCAGATATGACTGGCTTATCCAAGACATAATAAAGGTAATTGTGGTGTTCTATTTTCATCCTTAACCTTTCTATCCTTTGCTTTGACTTTTTCCATTTTTCACTCCTATTCAATTTTTTCACACCTTTTCACAAGAACTCAACTGAATCTAAAATTTGGTAGCCTGTTTTACCTATCTCATCTTCTACAAACCAAAATTTGAATAACTTCTCATTGGAAACCACATATGTCCTAACATCTGTTTGATCGATAGTCCCTCTTATGGTATCGGCTTCCATTAACACTTTCAATTGCTTTCCAGGAATGCCATCTATTTTAACATCCTTTATCTCATCTGGTGGCCAATGCATTCCTTCTTTAAGATATGCTTCGAGGTCAAAGTCTCTCTTGACTTCCTTGCATTTCAAAGAGAAAACAACACCCGGCGTTTCGGGATAGATTGAAGTGAAATATTTGAATTCTATGATGTTGGGGTTATAAGGGTGTGGCTCTACTTCCCACTTCTCTGGGTACCCTATCCTTATTCCAAAAGTTTCATTTTCGTACCATTTCCATCCTGAAGGAATCTCTGTTTTCCAGCGAAAGATTTTGGCTTTTTCTTCTTCAGATTCTTTTACACACCCTATCAAGATGAGCAGTAAAATCCCGATTATGAAACTGCTCAGTAGGCAAATCTCTTTTTTATTCATTCTTCCCTTTCTAAATTAGCATCTTTTCTATCTCTTTTAATGGATAGGTGTTAATTACATTTTGTTTTTCCAGCCATCCCCTTCTTGCAGTTGCTACCCCAAACTGCATGTATCTTAAATGCGTCAAAGAGTGTGAATCTGTGCCTATCGTAATTTTAGTTCCCTTCTCTTTGGCCTTTAACAGATTTACATCGTTCAAATCCAACCTTTCAGGAAAAGCATTTAGTTCGAGAAAAGTATTAGTATCTAAGCACACTTCAAAGATTCTTTCTAAATTTATCTTATAGGGCTCTCTCTGACCCAACACTCTGCCCGTTGGATGGGCAAGAATTTTTACCTTTTCATTTGAAATTCCATCTATCACTCTCTGGGTCATTTCTTCTTCGCTTAGCTTAAATTTTGTATGCACAGCAGCAATAACAAAATCAAGCTGATTTAGTACTTGATTCGGGTAATCGAGTTTTCCATCGCTTTTAATATCGCATTCGGTTGAAGAGAAAACTCTAAAATTATCTAAACGCTCATTCAGCTTTTCGATTTGCTTCGTTTGCTCGAGTAGCTTTTCTTCGGATAATCCATGAGCGACTCTGAGTGATTGAGAGTGATCAGATATAGTGATAAATTTGTAACCCATCTTTTGAGCCGCAGCAACGATTTCTTCAATGGAGGCTGTACCATCGCTTGACCTTGTATGCAAATGAAAATCTCCTTTGATATCCTCCGCTTCAACAAGTTTGGGCAGCCTTCCTTTTTGGCCCGCTTCTATTTCTCCCCTGTCTTCCCTTAACTCTGGTGGAATCCAGGGCAAACCCAACGTCTTATAGATCTCGTCTTCAGTTTTTCCGCCTATCTGCTTGTTTGTACCTTTTTCAAAAATCCCGTATTCGTTAAGCTTTAGCCCTTTCTTGATTGCAATTTGTCGCAGCTTCACATTGTGTGCTTTTGAGCCGGTGAAGTATTGTAAGGCAGCACCCCATGACTCCTGAGCAACAACTCTTAAGTCTATCTGGACATCATCAGTCAATCTAATACTTGATTTTGTCTTCCCATGGGCAATTACGTCCTTGACCTGTGGGTAAGCCAAAAATTTTTTCATAACTTTTTCGCTATCCTTGGAAGTAACTAACAAATCTATATCCCCAATTGTTTCTTTCATCCTTCTCGATGAGCCGGCAATTGACGCATGCTCAACCGCCCTGCATTTATTCATCCATTCTAGATAAGGAACTGCATCTCCATAGGCTTCTCGCAAAAGGTGTCTTCCTCTAGATCTCTCTAAAAGTCTGATTCCTTTCAAGATATTCTCCTCAGTTCGCTCACCAAATCCTTTTAAAGGGGCAAGCTTGTGCGCCTCACAAGCGTTTCTTAACTTTTCGACTGAATCAATTCCTAGCTCGTTATAGAGAAAGTAAATGGTTTTAGGTCCCAAGGTTGGAATCTCCATGAGTTGAACCACTTTTTTTGGTATTTCTTCTCTTAGTTTTTCGAGATAGTGCAACTTTCCTGTTTCAATTAGCTCTGAAACCTTCTTAGCTATCGCTTCGCCAATACTTGGAATGCTCTTTAGCTTTTTCTCCTTATAAATCTCCTCAATTTCTCTATCTAAAGTTTCAATTTGCTGAGCTGCTTTTCTGTATGCTTTCGGCTTGAAAGCCACACCCTGGAGCTCGAGCAAATCCGCTATTTCAAAAAATACAGCTGCTATTTCCCTGTTATTCATTTAACCCCTTTGTTTAATTAACGCGTGATTGCATTAATAATTAAGTAATCAAAATATATATTTAGCCATTTTTATTTTTATTTCATGGATTGATCTTATTCGTGAGAAAAGTCTAAATAATGCTAAAGCAATGTTAAAAAGCAGATGAATAAAATAGGGACCACAGCAATTTTGATATTGTTGCTGGGGCTTTCAATAAGTGGCATCGGTTGTCTTGAAGACGATAAAGAAGAAGTTGAGCTACCGAGGATAGGCGGTCCGTGCGTTTATTCTAGTTATCCCGGGGTTGCGAAAATTACTAGGATTGAGAAGACAGATGCATCGAGAGAGCAGGTGGAAACTATTGGGGGGCCCGGTTATGAAGGGTATGAAGTGTGGTTTGCATTCAAAACAGATCAAGAAATAAAAGAGAAATGGGCGCGCGATACTGTTGAGAGAGAGCATTTATTTCAGTTGGATAACTCTTGGTATCCTGGTCCTCAATACTTAGAAAAGTATGGTTTTAAGGTCAACAAAACCTATGATTGCACTTTAAATGTGATAACAAAAGGAACCTGCAGTCCTACAGTCTTTAAATTTAGTAAGATTAACACCCACGACTATTTTGAATCAGAGCAATAAGAAGAAAGATTGCATTGCCCATGAGCAACTTACACCTACTCTTATTTTTTCGCATTCTTATTCGACCCTTACTAAATAATATTCAAATGAAATTGTTCACATGCCCCAAAAAAATAAAAAGAAAAACCTTAAACTAGGGAAAGCAAAAAATCTCAGCTAGTATAAAATACACAGATCAAAAAAGATAAAACAAGACACATTTGGTTTCGGAGGG
>Ga0209121_10002967_pt1 | contig 16787 bp, 14 predicted proteins | sample Cruoilmetagenom3_FD_187292 | JGI IMG/M metagenome (GOLD analysis project Ga0209121, IMG submission 187292) | Oil polluted marine microbial communities from Coal Oil Point, Santa Barbara, California, USA - Sample 3 (SPAdes) (version 2) | ecosystem: Environmental > Aquatic > Marine > Oil seeps ... | reverse complement strand
GAGGACTGCGATAGCAAGTAGGTACAGTCGGGGTTTGGAACGCATCGGCTTAGCCTCCTCGGGTCTAGTTGTGGCCTTATGTCTATCATACGCGGAATGCCTCGAAATGCCAAGCAGCCATCGTGCTGCCCCTTTCTCAGCTCTCTCCTGGATGTCTTACAAATAGCTGAAGAGGCCTGCTATGGTTAGTCACCGGTGCCTGCAGGCGGATGCAAACTAACAACTCGTCCCCGGCAAGGGGAGTTTGCACTACGCAGAGCAGACGGATGCAGCCTAACAACTCGTCTCCGCCAAGGGGAGTTTGCACTAGGCAGAGCAGACGGATGCAAACTAACAGTTTGCACTACGCAGAAGTTCAGTGTTTCTGTGCCCCTCTCTCATTCCGTCAACGGAGTATGGGTGAGGGCGTCTGGTGAACGACGGTGCCGCCACCCCAGACTCGGTTCACCAATATTGTGCACTGTACCCACTAGCAGATGAGGGGTTGACATTCGGTGAGGCGTCTGTACACTCAGCAAGTGTGCGTGTGGACCGCAGGTTCACACGTTGGGGTTGTATCGAGTTGGTCGGGCGAAAGTTCTTTGCCCCGTTGCCGTGTCGGCACAGCTAGTGAGGAGAGATGCATGGATAATCGTGATATGATGCGACGGTATGGAATCGTCGCGTTGGTGGTTGTGATTTTGCTGGTGATCTTCGGGATCGGAAATCAGCACGCTTACTTTATGACGCGGGTCGATCAGCAGGAAGTCGGTGTGCGCTTCCGGGGCGGTCGGATTGTTGAGGTGGTTGGCCCCGGCGTCTACAACGATGTGGCATTGTATGCAGATCTAAAGAAAGTCTCCAGTGAGGCGGTTCACTTCTCCGTTGAGGATCCCGAGGTCATCACCTCTGATCGCCAGCGCATAGGCCTGAAGGTGAGCGGCGATGTGTTCCGGCCCGGCGTGGCCAATGCCGAGCAGTTGCGTCAGCTATGGCCCCTGTATCAGGGTCTCTTTCTGAGCGACGAAGCCTTGCGTGCCCGCGTGAACGACTTGGCGCTGCAATCCATGAAGGTCTGTGTTGGTGATCGCACTTTCAACGATAATGTGATCGGGACCGCACGGGATGAGGTGCGCATCTGCATCGATGAGGCGATCGACGCGCTTGTCAGTGACATAGGTCTCTCGGTCAAGAACGTTACCGTTCCCAATATCATCCTGTCTGCGGAAGTGCAGGCCAGCCTGGATGCGATCACGAAGAGCCGTTTGGACACCGAGCTGGCCCAACAGGACGCGATCAAGGCGCGTCAACAGGCCGCTGCAGACCAGGCCCGTGAGGAGGGCGAGGTCCGCGTCCAGCTGGCCCGGCAGCAGGAGGAGGTCCGGCAGAAGACGACGTTGTCGGAGCTGGAGCGCGCTCAGCTGGTAGCTCAACTGACGGTGATTGAACAGCAGAAGGCAAACGACCTTCTCTCTGCGGAGAAGGATCTGGAGATCAATGAGGTGCGGGCCGAGGCTGCGTTGCCCGCGGCGCGCGCCTCGCTCGCCCAGGAGCTGATCCTCGCGCAGCTCTACGCCGCGAATCCGGATTACGCGTACTTGCAGGCGCTTATTACGAACGCGTCAGCGCTCTCGGCAACCGACAAGATCATCTTTACGCAGGAAGGTACTTCTCCGACCATTGTCGTGCCGGGGCCGGGCATTGTTCCGACCGTCAACGTGGCCGGAGCCGGCGAGGCCGCTGCTCCCGAGGTGGTTGAACCTGTAGCGCCGTGACGCAGTACCGCGTTGTGGCGCTAACTGACTCTTGACATCGCCAAAGGCCAACCCTCACGGTTGGCCTTTGGCTTTTTCTGTCTGTGCGGCGTCACCTTCGCATCCGGAGAGAGTCCCTGATCGGCCCGCCAATCAGATAATCGCGGCAATCTCAACGAGTTTCACTAATTCCCTCGCGAAACCCGTATCTGACTGGACTTTCTTGCGTTAATCGTGTATAATGGTTATAAAATCGTATGTGACAGTTGTGCGATTTGACGACTTGGTGTCCGGGATCTTGTCTTCTGCGCCCGGAAAGCCTATCTTGGATGGAAATCGGGCGCGCAGACGCCGGGCAGAAGCAGGTCGCGATCTTTGTTGAGCATAGTTGTCGATCTTACATTTGAGTTTGGTAAGAGGAAGTGCGCTGTCCCATCGGGTATTTGCTGCTTTGAGGGGCAACGGCACATGACTTATACGGGGACAGAGAACCGGTTACGAGTGCGTAAAGGTCAGGGGTTGGTTGAATTCGCACTGATTCTGCCAATCCTCCTTCTGGTCTTGGTCGGTATGTTGGAGTTTGGGCGCATCCTCTTCATCTATGTGAATGTATCCAACGCTGCGCGTGAGGGCGCGCGGTATGGTATCGTGCATCCGAATGATCTTGGCGGCATCCAGAACCACGTCACGGAGTACCTGACACTTGTGCCGGCCGTTGCTCCGGATGTGTCCTATGATCACGGACCCGGGACCAGCTCCTTTACCGATGGCAGCGGGGTTACGGTCGGTGATAGGGTGGGCGTCCGCATTGAGTATACCCTCGAGGCCTTGACGCCTCTTATGCAGCCCTTTATGTCAGATGGCCTTGACCTCAGGACCGAGAGCTGGCGTACAATCCAGTACGTGAGAACGGGGGCGACCAGCACCCCCTCGGGCGCAGCGCCGCCGGGATCGACTTCTACCATGACGCCGACACCCGAATTCACAGAGACCCCGACCCTCACTCCAGAGTTCACACCGACGCATACGGCGACGCCAACCTTGACGCCTACGTCGACCCCTACGCCGGTTCCGATCGTGATAGATCCTGTGGATTTTGAGGATACGATTGTTCGAGGCACGGCGGCGCCGGGACGTGCTGTGACGTTGCTCGTCGCGCAGACGGGCTTGCAGCGCACTGTGACGGTGCAGGCGGACGGCACCTTCACTTTCAATGATCTGCACGAGATGCTGTGCGGCTACACGATCGTGGTCTCGGGTTACGGGCACCAGGTATACGCGACGGTCTGTGCCGGCGCCACGCCGACACCCACGCCTACGCAGACACCCACTCCCATGCCGACGGCCACGCCGTCCGGGGCGTTCATCTACACCAATGCCGGTTGTCTGGAACCCGGCACGCATACGATCACCGTCAACGGAACTCAGATTGACAACAACAACAAATACAAGGATATCGTGTTCCGGCTCGACGGTGTCCAGGTGGGCGGGGAGCATTCGTATGATTTCAGTGTCGGGGCCTTTGCGGAGGAGATCGTGATCACTGTTGATGATCTCGAGCCTCTGCTCCACACGCTCACGGCAGAGATCGTGAACAACCAGGATACTGTGCTTTTGTCGATGGAGACGACGATCTGGGTCTGCGAGCCGGTGCTTATGCCTGACCTGACGATCACCGATCTGACGCTTCTGGACGAGCCCCCTCTGTCGAGCTATCAGCCGCTTAACGCGCTGATCACGATTCGCAACGACGGTGAGAGGGATGTCACCTCGCTCTTCTGGGTGCAGTTCTACGGCGATTACGGCCAGTACACTGACCCTGAGACCTGGAACTTCATCCAGCAGTACGGGTTCACCAATCTGGTGGCACAGTCAAGTGTCAGTTTCACGATGGTGATGCGGGATGGGTATGATACGTTAGGCGGGCACCAGATCGCGGCAGAGGTCGACGCGTGGGAACAGATTGAGGAGTCAGACGAGACCAACAATCTCTTTGTCGGCGAGATCGTGGATATCTCGACACCCGGGCCGACACCTGAGCCCACGCTGCGGATCACGCCGGAGGCTACTGGCGCGGTGCTGGGCACCGTCTATTGTGGCGCTGGCAGCGATCGTCGGACTAGCGATTGATGGTGGGCGACTGTACGAGCTGCGGCGGCAGGTACAGAACGGTGCCGATGCCGCTGCTATGGCCGGGACGCGTGAGTTGGCGCAGATGATTGCCGAATGTGACGTGCCCAGTGCAGCAAATGATCTGCGCGTGGCCGCCAAGGTCCTAGAGTTCGCCGCGCTGAACGGTGTTGAGGAGACCAGTCCTGATGGCGACGTCGAGGCGTGGTACGTTGACCTGAACGGCGCCTTTGTCGACTGGGTAGGCATGGGCACAATCCCGGCGGGGTCGACCGGCGTGGGTGCCCGCCTCGTCGCGACGGATACAACAGCGTTTATGCAGTTATTCGGTTTCGATCACATTTCGGCACCCGGCGACGGCGTCGCGATGGCGGGCCCTGTGACGGCTGTGGGCGGTGGTTTGCTGCCGATTGCCGTACCGCAGCCTATCGTCGATGAGTACAAGAATAAGCCCGATCCGACGTTTATGATCATGGGGAACGGCGATTTCTGCGACATCACCGGGTGCAGTCCCGAGACTGAGAACCCTCCGCAGTCCCAGCGCGGGTGGTTGCAGTTGGGTCACGTCTTCAATGAGGCCTACTCGGATCATAATCACCGGCTGTTCCGGACGTTTATCTACAGTATGGGCACCTCCGGATGCCGTACGCCCCCCATCGACTACATGGACAAGATCGGTGTGGGGGGATGGGCGGAGCAGGAGTGCGACTATCCCTACCTTCTGTACGCCGGTGCCAAGGGCAGCAGAGGCGGGGACTTCATTGCAGGTGAGACGGGGGCTATGGCGTCGGCGGTGCACGAGGTCCAGAATCACATCGATGAAGGAGATACGACCGTGGTTGTTCCCATGTTTGACTATATCTACATCGGTGAGTGCAAGGTCTCCGATGGTGAGATCTGTATGGAGAGTGAGTTCGGCAGCCAAGAGCCGCCGGGCAGTTGGATGACCGGCGCGGCCAAGTATTACTACCATATCGTCGGGTTCGTGACGGTGAAGTTGCTTGATACCAGCACCAGCGACAAATCGATCACGGGGCGCTTCGTCAGTGAGGTAGTGGGTGAGGGCAAGATCTCTCCGAATTCAGGGCTGGGGAGTGGTACGTGTGTACCGGCGCAGCTGATCGGCGTCGTGATGTGGGAGTAGACTACTGACGTTTTCCACCCGTAGGAGTGCACCCGCCGGAGCTCTGTCAAGAGCTCCGGCGGGTGCTTGTATACCAGACTGTCGTACGGCATAGTCATCGGCAGAGAGGCGCCCGCGAAGGGATCTGCCGCTGCTAGGTCTCGGGCTGATGCGGTGTTCACTGTGAAGCCGGCTAGTTCTATCTCGTGCCTTGTCGTTACCTCTGACCTGAGCACTCCTCTCTCTTTCCGCACCGTTGCTTGCCATGACGTAACGGCCCTGTAACTGGGACGTAATCCCGCACAGGGTGGTTCTGGCTATACTGGAGTTACCTGCCGGATATGTTCAGATGCGGACGGAGGGGTGAGTGTGACGAATACCGTACTACAGGCGCAGAGTTGCGGCTCCGTGCCTGTGTCTGCCGCCGCAACAGAGCCTCTTCCCGCTACCTCTCAAGCTCCGAACTTGGCGCCGAGCGAGCACTCCCACTCCTGGGACTCCCGATTCATCGGTGCCACTGCCGAGTTTCGCCGAGGGTATCTGTTGGCTGATCGAATCTATGAACTCCACGAGCCGTGGCGTACGCGGTTCATAGAGCTTATCGCGCAACGCGTGGATGCTACCATGTTGTCAGGACGGTTGCCCTCGCGTACACAGATCGCTGTCTGGCTCTCCGATCAGGGGCTCGCGCGGTTGATTGGGCTGATGCTGCGGGCTTGGACGCGTGAGGACTGGTGAGCCGCCACCGGCATCCCGGCTGCTGTTCGTCGCTCGGCACGGACGAGCCTGATTCCGCTGCCGCCAGTCAGCTCACTCCCAGAGGCGGCTGCCGGCGTATCCTTTGGGCACCCCATCCGTCCTATCAACTAGGTGCGGCTCATCCATGGGATGGATCGAAACCCGAGCTGCGAGCAGGGCAACCATTTACGCCACAGAATGTAGTGTCCCTTGCCCAGCGTGTGCCGGCCCTCGAGGAGCCGTGCCGGACGCGCTTCCTGATGGTGGGTACCGGGACTCATAGCGTCTAGTTCGCTTGGGTTCCGGCTCCTCTGGTGCCGGGTAGACCGATGACCGTTACCCGGGTGCGTCGGTTGAGTGCAACATCCGATCCTGAGCGCCGGCTTCCCCGCAGTATTTGCTCCCATCTCTAACACATCTTTCTCCCAATGGTGACTTGGCTTTGCTCTGAGACGGCGCTATACTAAGTGTACGGGGAGCTCTGTCCCTGATGGGCCGGCAGCATCTGGACTTGTCAGCTGGGCACCTAGAGGTGATGTGCGCTTGTGAGCGATGAGGAGAGTCGGCTGATTCGCGAGGCGCAGGCCGGAGATCCGGCAGCTTTCGCCGAGCTCTACCGTCGGTGTCAGCCCAAGGTGTATCGCTATATCTACTTCCGCGTGAACAACGAGGCCACGGCCGAGGATCTCACCAGTGAGGTCTTTGTCCGGCTTGTTGAGCACATTCGGGCGTACCATCATCGCGGACGTCCGCTGCTCGCGTGGTTATACACTATCGCCCGGAATCTCATCACCGATACCTACCGACGCAAGGACCGCACTGTGGAACTCCCGCTCGATGATTTCCTCGTGGCTGATGCCCCTGATCCCTCTCAGACTGTGCATCGCTCTCTCGAACAGGATCGGCTCGCACACGCCCTCGATGACCTGACCGATGACCAGCGAGAGGTGATTCGCCTGAAGTTCTTTGAGGAGATGGATAATTCCGCCACTGCTCGTATATTGGGGAAAACGGTGGGCGCAGTCAAGGCACTTCAGCACCGCGGTATCTCTGCGTTGGCGCGCGTTTTTGCCGGTGATGCGTAGCGTTCGCCCCGACGATGGTCGGTCTCGTGGGTGCCACAAGCCCAGGCCTCTGATTGGTCTTCAGGTTATGCAGATTCCCGCCCGGTATCTTACCCCGAGGATGGAGCGCACCTCTGACGTGCCCGGATGTCAGTTGATGGGCCGTATCTCTGATGCGGCTGTACCGTTATCCATAGTAGAGTGATGACGAGACCAACGAGAGCTAGCCGGACTATGAGCAAGAAGACGAGGGTGGCCGAAGCGCTGGATCGGTCTGTCGTGCGTTTGGCACGCGGGGAGTCTTTGTCCCAATGCCTCTATGACTATCCACGATACGCTGTGGAGCTGCGTCCTCTTCTTGAGACCGCTATTGCGTTGCGGCGCTTGCCGCAGCCGAAGCAGCGACCAGAGGCTGTCAAGGTTGGGTACGACCAGATGATGGCGGCATTACGTGCCGAATCACTCGGACGACCTCTGTCTGTGGGTGATCGCGGCAATCGTTCCGGTGCCGGCCTGAGACAGCCAGCAGTTTCCTGGTGGTTGGGCGCTGCTGTAGCTTTTTCATTACTGCTCCTGCTCGCCGTGGGCGGTGCGTTGCTCCTCCAGTCCGGTGTGTTCCTGAGGACGACTCCTCTCTCTGTTGAAGCTGTGGTTGCGGAGGCTGAGGGCGTGGCCTTACGTCTGCCGATCGGCACGCGGACGTGGATACCGGCTGAGGCGGGCGATCGGCTGGCCGTTGGTGACCGGCTTCAGACCGCTGCGGATGGTCGCGTGGTGCTGTCGCTAGCCGGCTTCTATGGAGTCAACCTGCTCTCCTCGGCTGAGATCACCGTTCTGGCACTGCCGAGCCTCAGACAGGCTTCCGAGCCTTTGGTGATATATCAGGAGGAGGGCAGTGTCATCTATGACGTAGCGCCGGACGGTGATGAGGAGAGCTCTTCTGAATTGATGTCACGGGTACTTGTACCACTCGAGGTATATACCTCGAGTGCTGCTGCCGGCGCGAGCCGCGCGAAGTTCGCGATGACCGTTGCTGCGGACGGCGCGACTGTTGTGTCCGTCGACCTCGGTGAAGTCGAGGTGATCGCCGGTGAGTGGGCTCTACTCACCCGTGCCGGCGAGGTGACTGTGGTTGGGTCAGGGGGGGATGCTGAGCCTGTCACGTATGGAAAGGGTGAGCTTCCGCCCGGATTGGGCTGGGGCTTGGGTCTGGAGGAGAACAAAGTGCCGCCGCTGGGACCTCCAGGGGACGGGGCAGGGCCACCTGGGCTTGAGGATAAGGACAAGGAGAGAGACCATCAGGCGCCCGGGCTAGAGGACAAAGGGGGTGTGCCTCCCGGCCAGGTCGACACGGGTGATGATCCTCAGCCCCCTGGTTTGGAGGATAAGGGAGGATCTCCTCCGGGCCTGGAGAATAAGGACATGGATAAGTAGTGGCGCGGGCTTGAATGCGCGCTGCCTTCTGTGAAGCTGATCCGATCTGTCTGTGGGCGATTCGCGACTCGCACTGAGTGCTCTTGATGGGGCACTCAGTTTTTCTGTGAAACCCGCGTCAGAATCACGATACGCGCCTCTGCAGTGTAGTTGGACTCTGCTAGGCGGAGGACTCCAGTCCTGGTTTCCTGCTGTAAGGCGGCGGTGCCCTTGTGGCCCGGCCTGGTAGTGGGATACTGGCTGTGCCAAGCTATGTTGGGCAACTAAGTCATCCTGGGAGGCGGTCTTGGAGAGGCGATTTGAGGGTGTCCTGACAACGCGCGACTGCAAGCGCCACGTCCAGCATCGCGTGATTGTGCCGCAGCACTGCACGCAGCTGGATGTTGATTTCCGTTTCACGCCGGAAGGTGCGCACGATATCCGCAATCTGCTGACGTTGACGATCTTCGATCCCGACGGATTCCGCGGGGCCGGCCACCGGGGCGGGAACTCCCACCAGGTGCATATCGAGGCGAGGGCGGCGACACCGGGGTATTTGGCGGGGCTGCTGACTGCCGGCGAGTGGATCATAGAGATCGATACCCATATGATCATGCCGGGTGAACCCTTGCGCTACTCACTGAGTGTTATCGCCGATACTGCTGCGGGAGAACCCATCGAGCGGTCCTCAGCCGTTGTTGGGGCGAACGACGCGATGGTAGGGCGTGCGGTATGCCAGGGCGCGGGCTGGTACCGAGGCGATCTCCACTCGCACACCTGCCATTCCGATGCTGCGGCTTTCACTGTATCTGATCTCGTTCGATTGGCCGGGCTCTGCGATCTTGACTTTGTGTTTCTGACCGATCATAACACCACCGCTGGTCTTGTAGAGATGGATGCTGCCATCTCTGCGAATCTGTTGACGGCCGGTGGGATGGAGTTGACGACATTCTGGGGGCACGCGTTGTGCCTGGGAACTCGCGAATGGGTGGACTGGCGGTTGCGTCCGCTCACCGGCGAGATGGCCCAGGTCGCTGAAGCGATGAATGCCGGCGGTCATCTCTTCGTCATCGCGCATCCACAAGCGGATGGAGATCCGGGCTGCACCGGCTGCTCGTGGCGGTTTGGCGACATGATGCCGGGGAATGCGAGGGTTGTCGAGATATGGAACGGTCCCTGGAACGGCGACTCCAACAATGAGTCTGCGTTGTTGCTGTTCTACGACTGGCTCAACCAAGGGTTGCGTCTGGTGGCCACTGCCGGTACGGACGCGCACGGACCTGCACCTGAGGGCCTTGACGTGCGCCCGGGCTTTAACGTGGTCTATGCGGCGTCACTCTCCGAGACTGCACTTTTGGACGCAATCCGAGTTGGACACCTGTACCTAAGCAGTGGACCGGAACTGCTGTTGGAGGCCGTTGCCGTGGATGGGCGGCATTGGATGGTGGGCGATACTGTGGTGACGGCTGCGACGTTCTCTGTTCTGTGGGACGCCTGTCCTCGGGATGCTCAGGTCCGGGTCATCGCGGATGGTAGACCGCTGACTGTGTGGCCGGCAGAGGGGCGTGGTGAGGGGCGGTGGGACATGAAGCAGGACGAAGCAACATGGGTGGTGGTAGAGATGCGGGCGGCGGATGGCGAGATGCTGGCTGTGACCAACCCGATTTTCCTGGCGTCACCTGAGTCCAGAGGGTAGGCTGCCCCCGATTCGGCGGCCAGTCGTTGCCGCTCCTGATTGTGCACCAGGGCACTGTGTCGGGCAAGACGCTGAGAAGCGTACCCGGCGGCAGTGTGGTCCGGGATAGACACGCGGTGTCGACACGAATGAGGTCCGGACTTTGTCGTTCCCCACTGCTGTGAGTGTCTGTGGGGTCGAGCACACTGACGCGCTCCACGAGGCCGCCGGCCATCAGCAATACTTCGAGGCCGGTGAGGGCGCGGCGCGATGATGTGGATGGGGAGTTGGCGTGACATTGATGTCCTCGCCGGTCCAAGCAGCACTTGGTCAAGACCGGCCCGAAGATGGGTGTTGGTGTCGATGCAGAAGTGATGAGTACAGTGTTGACGGTATCGAGAAGGTGACGGTGAAGGTTGCGAGTGCGTGTGTGTTGGCCTGCCCTGACCAAGTGTTACTGCAAGTATAGCGCTGACTGTGACTGCGTCAATGGTAGAAGGGCCGTGATTGCCTGGGTGTTTTTGACCAATTCTGCGCTTGAGTGCCGCTAACGTAGGTCTGAGAGCTCCTCATGTCTTGGTTGCAGGCTTTGGCCGGAGTAGAGGATATCGGTTGGGAACCCGGCGAATTCGAGAGCTAGATAATACACCCTAGATGGGCCGGATGTCGACCGGGTAGGGAGAAGCTGTTGTCCGTCACTGAGGATAGCGATGTTCTGCGATCGACGTCAGCATACGCCTTGACGACGAATGGTTACCGTGTGATAGAGACCCTCAATGGTGAGGACGCGTTCACGCAATTGCCGCACAGCTGCGCCACGGATGCGGCGCGCATCAATCTGGTCCTCTGCGATGTTTATATGCCCGGTCTGGGAGGACAGGCTTCGTTCCGTGCCGTGCAGGCCCGTGGATTTCCCGCATCTGGTGATGCTGGCCGGCCTCCTGTGGAGCCAGAATTGCAGGCGCTGCAAGCTGAGGGCTGTCCGGATGGATGTTGAAACCGCCCGATTCGGAGGATCTCCTGCTGACGCTCGCCGGTATTTGCGCTCCTCGCCCTGGCACGTGTATAATGTAAGCGATGCCTCGGTGGTGCTCCCCGTGGGCAACTGAGGGATCCGCGCCTGGCCATCCGTCGGCGTCCATCGCTCTCCTGAGGATCTCGACGTGGCGTTGGTGACTATCCTGTGTGTTCTGGGTTCCGCAGTCTGCTGGAGGTAGTGATGTCAAGCAAGAAGGAGCGTTCGTCCAAGTCCCCTGACAAGCAACCACGCGCCAAGCCCTACGCATCGACGCCAGAAGGCGTGGTTCTTGACTGCAACGGTGAGCCGGCGGTCCCCATTTTCGGCTCGGAAGCTGTTCGCCAGAAGCGCCCTGATAAGGTGCGCCGTCTGGTTTACGAGCGAGAGTTGCGGCGGCTCTCCATTGAGTTAGCCAAGATGCAGGAGTGGATCAGGCTCGAAGGTATGAAGGTCGTGGTCATCTTTGAGGGCCGTGATGCCGCCGGCAAGGGCGGGGCTATCAAACGCATCATGGCCCCCCTTAATCCGCGGTACGCCCGCGTTGTTGCTCTGGGTGTGCCCACGGAGCGTGAGAAAACCCGGTGGTACTTCCAGCGATATGTGGCGCACTTGCCCGCTGCCGGCGAGATCGTCTGTTTTGATCGCAGCTGGTACAATCGTGCAGGCGTTGAGCGCGTGATGGGATTCTGCACCGAAGAGGAATACCATGAGTTTCTGCGTTCGTGCCCCGAATTCGAACGGATGTTGGTGCGCTCTGGAATCCGGTTGATCAAGTACTGGTTTTCGGTCAGTGACTTGGAGCAGGAGCGTCGTTTCCAGGCCCGTATTGATGACCCGACGAAACGCTGGAAATTGAGCGCGATGGATATGGAAGCGCGAACTCGGTGGGTTGACTATTCCAAGGCCAAGGACGAGATGTTCAACTACACGGATATCCGGCAGGCGCCATGGTACGTCGTCAACGCGGACGTCAAGCGACACGCTCGACTTAACTGCATCGCCCATCTGCTCAGTCTGATTCCCTATCAGGACCTGACGCCAGAGTCTCTGGAACTGCCTCCACGCCAGCAGGACACAGGTTACATACGTCCGCCGATTACAGATCAGACCTGGGTAGCCGAGGTCTATCACGGTGGCTGTACTTGAGTTGGGCGAGTGATTCATCTCGCGTCAGACCATCAGTATGTTCCCGGTTGACTTGTCGATGATTGCGGCATCATAAGTGAGGAGTGGACTCACAAGGACGCGCGCGTTTTGGGCACAAGATTCTGCGTTTGGCTCTCGGTAGTGCAAATGGTCTGGAGGAGCCACTCGGGGTGACAGGCCCTCTGTGTGATCCAGGTATGTGGGGTAGCGCCGGGGAGGATATCGGCAGTAGATGGGCCGGCAGTATACGAGTTGGGTGCTCTGACAGCCGGCGGATCGACGCAGCCTCTGGTGTGTATCGGGGTGTTCCACTGCCCGCCGGCGACGCTCTCGGGTTGTCGCGTGGGGGCCATCGATGGTGTGAACAGGAGATGAGGAGGCGTGATGGAGACGCAAGACATCAGCTTCAAGCCAAAGGGCAAGGTCTGGAAGAAGCAGCTACAACAGCCGCTCCCGAAGTGGCACAGGCATCAGGGGAGTTCCAATGACTGTGGCCCCTACTGCGCTATGATCGTCACGAACGGACTCCTGGATCGTGACGCCGTCGATGGTGACGTGTTGGCCCGTGAGATGGAGGGCCCACCTGCACTGAGGGGCTCGCTCATCCCGGCACGGATCAAGGGATGGGCTACCTTCCCGTGGGGCGTGGCCGGCGTGTTGCGGCGTCAGGGTTTCAAGGTGCGGTGGCGTCCGATGGCGGCGCTGCGTGACCTCTATGCGAATCTAAATCGTGGGCGGGCCATGATCGTGATCGTGGGCGAGCCGCTGCGCTTTGTCGATGGGAAGTACGCCGGCTGGAGCCACTACAAAGTGCTCTATGGTTGGGATCCCGATGAGGGCTTTGCGTTCGTCGATCCCGCGTCAGCGGATGGTGTTGCCTTCAGCTATCAGGATGAAGCAGCTTTTGTCACGCAATGGCGTGCGATGGGACGCCAGATGATTGAGATTTGGGATGCAGGCGTGCCGACGCGGGCGGAGGGACGCAAGCAGCGCCCCGAAGATCCAGAGTCTGGCTAGTCGTTAACTTACCATTCACGGTCGTGACGATGCAGAGCTACCCCGGATCTGACCGCCCAAGGTCAGATCCGGGGTAGCCGTATCAGGCTTACTCTGTCAGTCGGGATACCAAGAATTCCTCGAATGCCGGCAGATCCCGCCACGCCGTGGCGCAGCGGATGGGTTTGGCACTCTGGTCGAGGAGTGTGTGCCCGTCATCGGTGACGCGCAGCCCGAGATCCTCCATAACACACCACTCCTCGGCGAAGGCCAGATAGACGGCGACCGTGTCGAAGAGCGTGGAACTGGCTGACTCTGCATCCCTTTGTGTCCCTTCCATGCGAGATGCCCACACGCGGTAGTTCTCGATCATGGCCTGGACCAACGGATCGGCGCAGTCACGTACCCGAGCATAGGCCTCACCGGTGAGCCGCACAAGGCCGCAGGTGTCGACTGGCGTGATGGTCACGTCCCACGGTGCCGCGAAGGCAGCCCGGCAGGCCGCGGTATCGGCTACCACATTCCACTCCGCACTGATCTCCGGGGCGCCGTTGTAGCCAAGCCTCACACTGCCATGCATCCCCACGAACCGCGCATTGTCGGCTATCCGCGGTTCCTGTCTGAGGGCCGCGGCGATGTTGGGCAGCGGCCCGATGGCAATCAGCGTCACCGGCTCCGGTGACGTCATGATCGTGTCGATCAGCGCCTGCACACCGTCCGTCCTCACGGTGCCGGGGTAGGTGGCCAGATTGTACTCCTTGACCCAGGGGGCCTGAGGACCACACTTATCGCTCTGGTGGATGCCGATCGCGACCGGTACATCGGTGCGCCCTGCGACCTCGAGCAGTTTGGCTGCCACTTGAGCGCGGTATGTTGTATTGCCGGTGTCGGTCACAACCAGCTTCAGATCCAACTCCGGAGACTTCAGCAGCAGTGCCAAAGCCCAGGTGTCATCAATGTCACTGCCGATGTCGGTGTCTAGAATCACAGGTATCTTGTGGGTCATGGCGCAACTCCTATTCTGATTCCGGAAACGAAGCTCAAAGGTGGCGCCGGCTTCAATTCGGATTGCTGCTGCAACGGGTGTAAGGTCGGCTGTCTGTGCTACAGACGTTGGGCCACGGTATCGTCGGGCTCGGGTGTGACTGTGTACGTGAAGGCGAAGCGGTGTCGGAAGCGGCGCAGGGCGCGCAGTGTGGGGCGTCCAAACGCTGCCATCATGATCGCGTTGCCGAGGGCTCGCGCGAGGTCCCAGATAAGGGAAGTGGCGAGATAGTAGGCCGTGTAGCGTTGGATCAATGGCCAGATCGATGCGTCGGCCTCCATCGACTGTGCCGCAGGGCCGACGACAAAGGGCCAAAACCACAGGTTGATGCTGATGCCGTAGAGAAATCCCCAGAGGGCGCCGAGAACGGCGAGCATGCTGATCTCACAGCGTTCGCTCAGGTTGAGTCTCGCCGTCAGCATACGAACTATGCCGGCGGACAGGCCGACCCAGCTGGCTGTGAGCATCTGCGCCGGCAGCCATGGTCCGATCCCCCCGGTGGTCAGCGCCGAAATCAGGAGCGTCAGGGCTCCCATCAAGAAGCCAAATTGTGCACCATAGGTGTAGCCGGCCAGAATGATGAGGAAGAAGATAGGGCTGAACCCGCCAGGACCAGGAATGGCGACCTCAATGAAGCGCAGTACGCTGTTGATGGCGACGAGCACGCCGAGGAGTGCCATGAACTTGGCTGTAGCGGCCCCACCTTGTGCTTCGAGCAGCAGAGCGATGAAGCACAGGGCGATCATCAGCGCGAGGAAGAGCGGCGCGACCTGTGTCTGCGATGTCTGGAGGGCTGGGGAGATGAACGGGAGTACCAACGCCAGAACGCCAGTGGCGTTGGCAAGGACGTAGATGAGTATGCTAAACGAGCGCCGTTTGTTCATTGTAGTTTGGCTGCTGACCCCGGCAGTATAGCAGCTTGGGCCGGGAACGCAACCAAGTGCTGGAAAATGCCTTGACCCAGGTGCCGTGAGTGCTATACTGCGGGCGTCTAAATGAAACTTTGTGTCAATAAGGGGTTCTGATGTCAGATCCGGGCAAGAGCGATATGGCGCGAGCACTGCGCTGTGCCGGGCATAGGATGACGAAGCCACGTCTTGCGGTAGTGCAGGTGTTGCTTGAGAATGACGAGGGGCTGAGTCCTGACGAGATTTACAGCTTTGGGCGAGAGTTCTACCCTCCTCTTGGTTTGGTGACGGTCTATCGTACGTTGGAGTTGCTGGATGAGTTAGGCGTGGTGCGGCGTGTGCACAGTGGAGAGCGCTGTCACCGGTATGCCAGCGCTGGGCCTGATAGACACTATCTGGTGTGTGAGCGGTGCCATCGTGTGCTGGAGTTCCCTTGTGGGGGTCTTGAGTCGCTGATCGAGGGGGTGGGTGCTCAGTCCGGTTTCACGATCACTGAGCATCTGCTGGAGTTGCGTGGCATCTGTCCGGACTGTCGGAGGGAAGAGGCCGCGTCCCGCGACTGATGATCGACCAACGCTAATCTGGACGTGGCCCGGGCGATTGCGTTCTCTGGTGGCCAGTGGGTAGGTGTCCGCCCGGTGCTGCCCTTGAGCCGAGGGAATGTGCTCTTTGGGGGCCGCGAGCCGGCAGGCGGGGCGCGAGTTGGCGTTTCTGAGTGGTGACAGCAACTAAGGAGAGGACGTGGCGCTGAGTAGAGTGCGCGTAAGTCTGGTGCTGGTATTTGGCGCGGTGTCGATGACTCTGGCGATGGCCGGTTGCCTTGCTGGGCCGGCGGCGAGCCCGGCGGATGGGAAGCTTGCTGTGACGGTAAGTGTGGTGCCGCAGCAGTACTTTGTCGAGCGGATCGGCGGCGAGCACGTGGCTGTGACGGTGATGGTTGGACCCGGCGACAACCCGGCAACCTATGAACCTAAGCCGGCGCAGCTCAAAGCGTTGAGCCGTTCGGTGGCGTACTTCAGTATCGGCGTGCCCTTCGAAAGCGTGTGGCTGGACAGGATTGCGGGGGCCAATCCAGACATGCGGATTGTGGATACGATCGAGGGCATTGAGCGTCACCCGATGGATACGCACAACCATCGGGGCGGCGAAGAGGAGACGGGGGCCGCCGGCGCGCCCGATCCCCATGTTTGGGTTTCGCCGGAGCTTGTCAAGATTCAGGCCCGCACGATCTATCGAGCACTGGCTGAGCTTGATCCTGACAACGCGGCAAGCTACAGGGCCAACCTGGATGCTTTTGTCAACGATATCGATGGTTTGATCTCGGAGATCCGAGCGGCCTTGGCCGGTGTGGAGAAGGGCAAGTTTATGGTCTTCCATCCTTCGTGGGGCTACTTCGCTGAAGACTTTGGTTTGGAGCAGATTGCCATTGAGATCGGCGGTCAAGAGCCCAGTGCTCAGGAGATGGCGGAACTGATCGAGGAAGCGCGGGTGGAAGGCGTTCGCGTGATCTTCGCACAACCCGAGTTCAGCACGGTAGACGCGGAGACGATCGCTGAGGAGATTGGCGGTGAAGTGCTCCTGATCAGCCCACTGGCCTATGATTGGTTGGCGAACCTGCGGACGGTGGCGAATACTTTTGCAGAGGTATTGGGGGAATAGCGTCCTAGCGGCATAGCGGCTTAGCGGCATAGCGTCTTGGCGGCGTAGCGCCCCAGAGTCCCACAGAAATCGGGACGTTCACGACACTCGTCCCGCATTCGCCAGGCCGCTAGGACGCTATGCCGCTGACAAAGGAGGA
>Ga0209121_10002965_pt1 | contig 16798 bp, 14 predicted proteins | sample Cruoilmetagenom3_FD_187292 | JGI IMG/M metagenome (GOLD analysis project Ga0209121, IMG submission 187292) | Oil polluted marine microbial communities from Coal Oil Point, Santa Barbara, California, USA - Sample 3 (SPAdes) (version 2) | ecosystem: Environmental > Aquatic > Marine > Oil seeps ... | reverse complement strand
AATAAAAAGAGGTTCACGCATGGGTTAGTCTTTCTCTTGATCGTTGCGCCCGCCGCCATATCCCATCTGGTGGGAAATGGCGATGGTTTCAGCGCGCAACTGGCGTGTCGGCGTGTCCCAATCCAGCGGATCGCTAAGCGGCTGTTCGGGGATTTCGCGCTGCGTATAGATCGGATTGCGCAGAAAATTGGGGTCATTTCCAAAAGGCGCCGCAGCCGGCCCGAGGCACGCAAAGGGCGATCGCTCAGGATGCATCATTGCGGTCAAATCTTCGGGCGAAGTATCCAGCCCCATCCAGTCGCAAATCTGCGGTAGATAGGTTTTGGGATCACGCAGCACATCCTCGCCGCGCACGGACATAAATTGCCCCGGCGCAATACGAGTGGAGGCCTGCATGACCCGACGATTGGACGTGTACCAACTGGTTTCAGGATCCTTCGTGGCGTTGCGCCGTCCATGCCCACCTTCCGAGAATTTGGTGATTTTGGCGATCGAGCGGGTAGTGGCACAGGGGTGTCGATAGAGATGCAGGAAATACGCGTGCCCGCAATCGTGCAGCGCGCGGTTCAGTGCTGTGTCAGACAACACTGTGCTGGGGCTTTTGTCGATCAAGCGGCGCGGGGCCAGACGATCGCCCAGATGGTCCATCGCCTGTGTAATCGTCCAGCGGCCCCGTTCCTTTATCCAGGCGCGCGCGGCCTCAATTGTGTCATCGCTCTGCTCACCAAATTCGACCTCGGCCACGGCCCGAAAGAGGCCATCCAAAGTGCGCGGCCGCACTATCATCGCGCGATCCACATATCGGGCCAGCGTGGTTTCCACGAAGGGGTTGATTTCGGGCAAGGTGTATAGGCCCGAATGTTGCCCCAGCATGCTGGACACCAGCGAAGAAAAAGACCGCATACATGTCAGAATGATCAGCGGCGGTTGCGAGGTCATATTATACTCGTTGGAAACTGGTTAATGGCTGAGAAAGAAACGCGCGATGTAATCGGTGGCGTCAAAGCTTTGAGTAACATGCACATTGTTGTTGATCTGCCATTTGACAGGTTGTGCGCCAGGCCAGCCATGGCCCCCGCCCTGCACCAGGCACAGCTGCACCTGTTCATTGTTGCTACAGGTGTTGATTGTGCAACTGGTATCTCCGGAAATGCGCGTTGTCTGTGGCTGGCTGGAGCATTGATTTCCAGAGCTGAAAAACTGCAAGCCACGCCGCACCGGGGGCCAATTGGCCTTGCCGCCGGTGAATTTGCCGATGCCGCCGTTCAGCGGTACGTTTTCATCATTCGTGCCGTGGATATGCAGCACGCTGACACCCTCAGGGTTGGGGCAGTCAGCCGACGAAAGCGTGGATGACACAGCGGCAATGGCCGTGATCCTGCCGCGCAGAACACAGGCCGAGCGATAAGCCATCATGCCACCTTTGGAAAAGCCCATGGCATAAACCCTGCTGGGATCAATCGAGTAGTTGCCAGGTACAGAACGTAGCAACGCATCAACAAAGCCGACATCGTTCACACCATTGTTTTCGGCATAACCCGAAGGCGTCATGGAGTTGGCATTCCACGATCCGCGCTTGCCACCCGGACGACCAAGCCCTTGAGGCATAACAAGAACCATCCCATAACGGTCCGCCATGTCGATCAGACCCATGCGTTGCGCAAAGCCCTGCGGCCGACCACCACCGCCATGAAAGGCAAAAACCAATGGGGCGGGTTGACCGGACTGCGCGGAACGGGGTGCATAAAGGAGATAGTTGCGTTGTGCACCGCCGACATTCACGCTACGCGAGACCACTTCACCTGTGCCACCGCCAGAATAAACCACCGGCGATGTGTCCAACTGTTGAGGAGAAGAGGATGACGACAAACCGGTACGTTTGGCGATGATCTCGGGCAAGCGCGAGACCTTTTGACAGCCGATCATCGGCACAAGGGCAATCAAGGCCAGAGCCAGTACCAATTTACGTCGCATTACCTACTCCTTGTCGTGGCTGCCAAGCCAGACTTCCAAACCGCCATTTGGGTTATCCACATAGCGGAATTCATCCTCAATATCCAAACCAACTTTGGGGCCAAATGGATTAACAAACCCGGTGGCCAGCCCATAGGGTGTGGATTGCATTGTCCGGATACCATAGTTGAACGCGTTGCCGAAGCCCTGCGTTGTCACCGGTAGCCAGTTTTCGCCGTCGCGACTGCGATAAAGTTCAGCCCCCGCGCGCAGATTGATCAGCTTTTCCATTCCGACCCGCTCGATCATCTTGCGGAAGGGCACGGGCCATTTATCCTGCTCAGAGTAGCGCACCATCACTGTCCAGTCGAACGTGCCAACATATATCCAGCCGTCGTGGCTCTCCATTTGCCAGAAATAGCCGTTGAAAATGTTGTCAAAGCCGGGCGCATACCCCGACAGAGGCACTTTGCGCCCCACGGGTGTTTCGCGCTCTGTGCCGACCACCAGATCCCAATGGCCATCCTCATGAATACGGATCAATTCTGGCCCGGCAGGCCCCACGCCATTGGCGCGGTCAATGCCGCCGTGCTGAATGCCCGACCCTGCATAGACCAGTCCGTTGTGCACCGTGAAGGATGCGACACCTTGATTAAGCTTGCCACGAAACGCCCCCTGATCCACCACACATTCCCAGTTGAAGGGCGGTTTGCCTTCTACCTTGGTGCGCCAGATCTGGTAGCCATCAATATTGGCCGTCCCGGCATAAAGGTAATCACCGCAGCCGATCATCTCGAATACGCCGATATTCTTGGGGTCGCCAAACGCGGGCGGGTTGATCACCTGCCATTTGCCATTGGCCGGGTCCGGGCTGCCAAAGATCACCGCATTGCCCGATATATTGGGATTGCCGCCCGCCGTGCCCGTAGGGCTGGTAAACAGCCAGCCTTTGTGTGGCACGATCAGGCGCAGGGTGATGATGGATTTATCAAACCCATCAGGCATCGGCACCTCATCAAACGTGTCCCCATCAGCCGAGCGCAGAATGCGTGTGCCAAACCCGCGCGCGGGCGCATAGGTGGCAGTATAGAGATACTCTTGGTCGTCGCTTTCACCCTGAAATACGCACATGCCACGATAGCCCAATTCCCGCGGGAGCTTTTCGCCATCGGCGTCAATCCATGGGGATTGGCTGCGCAGGGTCCAGCCGGAGTTGGGTGTATCCGGCTTGGCCTCAGCCGGATCAAACGACCAGATTTGCGCACGCATATCCTGATCATAAACGTACTCCGGGCATTGCACCGGCCAGCGGTCCAGCCGCTTTTGAATCTTTGAAACCTTGAACAGGCAAAGGTTCGAGCGGGTGGTGCCGACATACAGCCGATCACGAAACCACGCCATGGAATGTGGATAGGCGTTCAGCTGGTCGCCAAAACCGTTCATCGCAATGCGCTGAAAATCCTTGGTGGCAAGGCCAGGTTTGGAGGTATTGGACAATCCGTCTTTCATGAAATCATCCGCCCAATCAGAACTCAGCGCCCGGACCGGCGCGCTGGGCGTTGATCGCCTCAAGCTCGGCCAGGGTTTCTTCGAGAAGGATTTCCAACATGTCGGCCCATCCTTCCAGCTTGGTGCGGTATTCCTCGGCCTCGGGCGAGGCGGCAGCCATTGAGGCCGCGTCATCGGGTTGGGCAAACTGCTCGCGCAACTCTTCCCAAACGCGGCGTGCCAACACCGCCAGTTTGGGGTTGCCCATGATCTGCACATAGCTCAGCGTTTGCGGGTCTGGACCATCTTCACCAGCGCCAAATTCGGGGCCGATAAATGCACGATGTTCGGGTGCGCGAAGGGGGGATAGCTGGGTCATGGCTTAATACCCCAATGCTTCGGCCAGGGCGGTGACACGCGGATGCAGATGTTCCTGATCGTCGCGCCAGGGCAGGGGGGCATCCAGCGGGGAAAACTTAACTTTTCCTTCGCGCAGGGCAGGAGAGTTGAGAAAATTCACATCATTGCCCAAGGGCGCATTGGCGGGGCCCATGCAGGCAAATGGGCTGTCCTCGGGGTGTTTCATCGCTTCAATTGCATCGGGTGCGTCGGAAATCTCAAGCCACTTGCACAACGCCTTGAGCGTGGCATCGGTATCGTTCAGCAGGTCTTCGCCCTTGAGGGTTACGAATTGTTCATCCGGCAGTTGATCAAGGAAACGCAGGATCTGAATTTGGGTGTCATGCCACAGAATTTGTGGCTCAAGCTGGGCTTCTTCATCACGGTGATCCACAGAATTGAGCGAAAGCAACACACCTATCCCACCCTTTGCGGCCATGGCGGATTTGCATTGGTCAATCGGGCTGCGCACCAGATGGATGAAGCGCGCATTGGGCGCGGCGGCCAGCATACGGTTCATGAATTCGGCTTTGCGCAGGATACCGGGGCTTTTCTCAACGATGCGGCGGGGGGCGACGGCCTCGGCCAATTCTTGCAGCACCTGGGCCGAGGTCATCTGGTCGCGGGTGCGCAACCAGCGCTCGGCCATGCGGATGCTTTCGGGGGTCTGCTCGCCACTGAACACTTCGGCCAGCGCACGCAGCAATCCGTGGCGCATGGATTTCCAGAACGGGGATTTGCTGGACCCGTCGGGATTTTCGCCAGTGTTGAATTCTTCCATATCCAAACACTGAAAGAGGTTCAGTTCAGGAACGCCGAAAAGCTCAGGATGTTGGCCAATCATACCCACAGCAAGCGAGGAATAAGACCGTGGCCCGGCCAGCACAAATACCGGCGCGGGAAAGGGGGCATCGCTCATGGTTTGCGGCCCTCAAGGAACGGTATTTCAAAGACCTTTTCATGCATGACCGGACCATGCCCGAAATAGTCACCTTCGCCAAAGCATTCGCCGTGATCTGACGTCACAATAAAGTGTGTGTCCTTGGGCGCTTTCTCGATCAGTGTGCCCAGAAGCTCATCAATATATTCGACGCAACGGACTTGTTGCTCGTGCAGAGATGCCATGTCTTCCTGGCTAAAGAACTCATCTTTTTCCGGAGGCAAATCGCCGCTATGGGCAATCGCGGCATCCATGCCTTTGACCACGCCGTGCACGCCTGAGATGATGGGCAGGCTGTCGTCCTTGAGCATATAGGGGTAATGTGTCTCGCCCAGATTCATGAAGTGATAGCAGGGTTGGGAGTCGGAGAATTCGATCTCATTGACCATGCCGGCAAAATCATTGTGGTTCGACATCAGCTTGTAGTCGTCAAAGAAGCGCTTGAAGCCGGTGAACGGGTTCAGCACCGGCATCGAGACACGACCTGTCGTGCGATATCCATGCGTGCTGAGCACCTTGGCAAGGCTGAGTTCCGGCACGAAGCTGGTGAAGGAAAGATCAGGCACATCAAGGCGATCCACCCATTTGGCAAACTCTTTCTTGTAAACCTCAGAGGCCAGCACCCGCTTCGGGCTTTGGTGGGCCACCTGACCCATGAAGATGGAGTGATGCGACGGCGCCGTCCAGGAGGCGTAGCTCCAGCGCTGATGACCTGGGGCAATACGATCCATGTTGGGTGTCTTGGCACGAACATAGCTGTCATAGCGGCAGCTATCCATGATGATGTAAACGAAATTTCGGGGCATTCTCTATGTCCAAATTACAAGGCGCGGCTGGGTATTCGACCCGAGTGCACCTGATATTTAACCGGCGTTGCCGGCCTTTTCACTACGGAATTCACGCAGGGCTGCGCGCAACGCTTTTGAGGTGTGAGATTTCCATGCCGCGGCCAGCTCTGCCCCCTCAAGCCCGGCGGCTTCGGCTGGATCAAGCCCTTCGGTGCGTGCGCCTTTGCATGCGGCTTTGTACATCTCAATTGCAGCGTCGGGTTGGCCAAGGGCAAGGTCCACATCACCGTTCAGCTTGACCTTCAGAGGGCGCATTGGGCGGCGATCCTTCAGGGTGGTGATCGCTTGGCGCGCCTCGTCAAGTTCACCTGCGCTGATGAGGGCTGTCACATAGCGCACACGATCCACTTCGCGGGCATTGCCGGTTTCAATCAGCGCGCGGTACTGAGCCACGGCCAAATCAGGTTTCCCGGCAAAGGAAACCATGCGGGCATAGCGCGCGATGGATTGCGGCGTGGCAGGCGCGGTTGTCAGGCTTTCCTGGGCGAGTTCGACCACTTCATCCAGGTGGCCTTCTTTACGCATGAGGCGCAGATACGCCTTGAGCGCCCGGTCGTTTGCGCCGTTCTTTGTCAGGATATTGCGCAGCTCTTCTGCGGCGACTTCGGGTTTGCCCTGCTTCATATTGATCCGCGCAACCAATTCGCTGGCCCGTTCAAGTGTCGGGTCAATATCAAGCGCGCGATCACAAAGCGCCAAAGCATCATCATAGTTTTCGTCTGCCATTTTCACCGCAGCAGCGCCCATGATGGCCTGGGTGAAGTTCTTGTCCAATTGCAATGCCTGAGCAAAGGCCGCCGAGGCGCCTTGCAGATCATCGTTGCGCATACGCGTCACACCCAACAACGTGTGTTGTTTGGCCTCTAGCGGGGCAAGGGCCGCGGCTTTTTCAGCAGCACGCGCTGCGTAATCGCCCTTCTTTTGCTTCATCAATGTGCGCGCCAGCGCGGCATAGGCCTGATGGGCATCGGGAAACTCGCGGATCAATGCGATCAACGCGCGCTCGGCTTCTTCTGGACCTTTGGAACGCTCAAGTTGTTTTAATTGGGCCAGCCGGGCCGAAATCCCGGCTGAGGCAGGCTCATTTGGGGCGGGTTTGATCACTTAACTCTCCAAGTATCTTTGAACATCACAAAATGATATTCGAAACAGCATACGCCCGGATTAGGCGGTGTGCCATCGATCACTATAAAACTATGCGCGATAAGTGTCATGCCCCGGGCGCGAGGCCAATGGCATTTTTTTGCTTATTAGGTAAATTTTGCGAAATGGGGCCAGTCGTGACTGGCCCCTTTGGCCTGTTCAACTGCGAACGACATACACCGAGCAGCTGGAGTGGCGTACAACACGCGCGGCGTTCGGGCCCAACAGGTAATCCGAAAAGTCGGGCTTGTGTGCACCAATCACGATCAACTCGGCCTTGATAGTGTCGGCAATTTTCAAGATTTCCTCATAGGCGCTGCCGGTGGCCACGACATGGCGTTGATCATCGGAAGCCCCGTCGCCCAACGCTGTGTTGACCAGGTCGTTCAAGCGCGTGCGCGCCTCGGCAACCATCTTGTCGTGGTGGCCTTTGTCAAAGAAGGCCCCCACCACACTCATCCCGAAATCGGGCACCACAGTGATGACATCCAGCTGCGCGCCTTCCATCTCGGCCAGGCGAGCAGCTTGCTTCAGAACGCCGACATCACGGTTGTCATTGCTGATATCGACAGCACAAAGAACAGTTTTCATACTCATGCCGGTTCTCCTTGTTTGGTCATACGGGCGCGTTGCAGGAAGGCGATCAGAGCCAGCAGGACCAAGGCTGGGATAAACACCAGTTCCTTGGGCATCTGGTCTGCGGGGGCTTTGACCTCGGCGATGCGCACTGCGTCGTCACCGTAGAAATCAAACCCGCCCATCTGAGCCGAGATTGCTGTGCCCGGGAGGGGCTCATCCATCTTGACCAGACCGTCTTCTTGGAGGGTGATGAAGCCCATTGCCTCAAGGCGGCTGGCCCCATCTTCGCCTTCGCCCACGGGCACAACCAGTGACAGGTCTTTCATCTCGCCGGTGTCGTAATCAGGACCGGAAACCACAAAGCGCAGTTCTTGTCCCGGCTCGGCTGTATCCAGCATCGCCGTAACGTCGGCTGGGGCGATTTGCTCGAAAGGGGGTTGGATACGGTCCATGAAGAAGTCAGGCCGGAACAACAAGAAGGCCACCAGCACAAGTGCAACGCTTTCGTAGATGCGGTTCTTGGTCAGGAAGTAGTTCATTGTGCCCGCGGTAAAGACCAATATCGCAATGGTCGCCGTTATGAAGACAAGTATCCCTTGCATCCACGTCACATCTATCAACAACAAATCGGTGTTGAAGATGAACACAAACGGCAGCGCCACAGTCCGCAAGCTGTAGAAGAATGCGACAAACCCGGTCTTGATGGCATCCCCGCCTGATACGGCCGCAGCGGCAAAGCTGGCCAGCCCCACAGGGGGCGTCACATCCGCCATGATCCCGAAGTAGAACACAAAGAGGTGCACCGCGATCAGCGGCACAATCAGGCCCGACTGTGCGCCAAGTTCCACCACAACACCCGCCATCAGCGAGCTGACAACGATGTAGTTGGCCGTGGTTGGCAGGCCCATGCCCAGCACAAGGCTAAGCAGACCCACCATGATCAGCATCAGGATCAGGTTACCACCGGACAGGAACTCAACCAGATCGGCCATGACCTGACCCACACCAGTAAGGGTGACAGTTCCCACAATCACACCTGCGGTGGCTGTGGCCAGGCCGATACCGATCATGTTGCGGGCACCATCAATCAGGCCATCCCACAGATCTTTCACACCGGCTTTGATCGCATTTGCCGTATCACTTTTGCCACGGAAGATTGCCTTAAGCGGGCGCTGAGTCAGCAGGATCACGAACAAGAGCATCGTGGCCCAAAAAGCAGACAGACCCGGTGATTTCTGTTCGATCATCAAGAAGTAGACCAGCGTGATGATGGGCAGCAGATAGTAAAGGCCAGATTTGTAGATCTCGCCCACCACGGGCAGTTCTACTTCTTCGGCGTTGGGGTCATCGGGTTCCAGATCAGGCACACCCGAGGCCAGATAGAGCAATGCCGCATAGGTCACAAAGATCAGCAACGACAGAACCATACCCGAGGACGGCAGCGCGCTGGTGATCCAACCTACAGGGTATTGCACGCCATAACAAAGCGCTGCGAACCCGGCAAAGAAGACCGCCATACCGCCAATGGTTTTCCCCATGCTGACCACCCGGTTGCCCAGTGTCGGCATGTTGTTTTTCACCGCTTCAAGGTGAACGATGTAAACCAGCGCGATATAAGAAATCGCCGCAGGCAGGAAGGCGTGGGTGATCACCTCGACATAGGAAATGCCGACATATTCCACCATAAGAAACGCCGCAGCCCCCATCACGGGCGGCATAATTTGCCCGTTGACGGAGGATGCGACCTCGACAGCACCGGCTTTCTCACTCGAAAACCCAACCCGTTTCATCAACGGAATCGTAAACGTACCAGTGGTGACAACGTTTGCGATCGACGAGCCCGAAATCAGGCCAGTCGCCGCAGAACCTACAACAGCTGCTTTTGCGGGGCCGCCACGAAGATGGCCCAGCGCACCAAACGCCATTTTGATAAAGTAGTTCCCTGCCCCGGCCTTATCCAGCAAAGCGCCGAACAGAACGAAGAGGAACACGAATTTGGTTGAAACACCCAGAGCGATACCAAACACGCCCTCAGATGTGATCCACATATGGCTCATCGCTTTCTTCAGCGAGGCACCCTTCCAGCGGATGACTTCGGGCACGATATCAGACGAGCCGAAAAACACATACAGCAAGAAGATCGTGGCGATGATTGCCATGGCGGGCCCAAGCGCGCGACGCGCGGCCTCAAACAGCAGGATCAGGCCAATCAGGGCCACCCACTTATCGGTGTCATCAGCCAGACCGCCCGCATTGACGATCTTTTCATAAAACCAATAGCCATAAAGCGCGATAAATGCAGCCACCAAGCCCATCACCCAATCCTGAATGGGGATATAATTGCGCGGGCTGGATTTCAGCGCAGGATAGGCCATGAAAGCCAGGAAAATAGCAAAGGCCAGGTGGATCTGGCGTGAGTTGTTGATCAGATCACCGGGCAGAATATAGGGCGCCATTGGCGATGCCAGGATCACCTGAAACGTGGACCATACAACAGCGATAATCGCCAGCATGGTTCCCACAGACCCTACCGGGTTGCGTGCGCCTGCGTCGGATGAGGCAACAAGATCCTGAAGTTCTTCTTCGCTAAGTGGGCGACCGCCCTGTTTGTCGTCGGCCATTGTCACTGTCTCCCTGAGTGCCGCTTTATTGGTCGCGGCTTATTGGGCTTTTGCGCCCGTTTAGTTAAATTTGTCGTGCGGGGGCAGCGCGCTGCCCCCGCAAAGTTTGGATGGATTATTCAATCCAGCCTTTTTCTTTGTAGTACTTCGCCGCACCGGCATGCAGAGGAGCCGACAGACCCGCAGAAGCCATTTCTTCGGCTTTCAGGTTGGCGAATGCAGGGTGCAGCTTTTTGAAGTCATCGAAATTATCGAAGACAGCGCTGACAACCGCATAAACCGCATCCTCAGATACTTTGTCGGAGGTTACGAACGTGGCACCAACACCAAAGGTCGTGGTTTCGTTGTCACTGCCGCGATACATGCCGCCGGGAATGGTGGCGGTACGATAGAACGAATTGTCGGCAATCAGGCCGTCAATCACTTCACCTGTGACGTTCACCAGAACGGAATCACACGCGGTGGTGGCTTCCTGGATCGAACCGGATGGGTGACCAACCGTATAGATCATCGCATCAATCTGGTTGTCACACAGGGCTGCTGACTGCTCAGCCGCCTTCAGCTCGGATGCCAGTGCGAAATCGTCAACCGTCCAGCCCATCGCCTCAAGAACAACGTCCATCGTGCCACGCTGGCCTGAACCAGGGTTGCCGATGTTTACGCGCTTGCCTTTGAGGTCTTCAAAGCTGCTGATGCCCGCATCTGCACGCGCCACAACTGTGAACGGTTCGGCATGTACGGAAAACACGGCGCGCAGGCCTTCAAACGGGCCAGCATCTGCAAACTTCGATGTGCCGTGATAGGCGTGGTACTGCCAGTCAGATTGGGCCACACCAAATTCCAGCTCGCCTTCGCGGATGGTGTTGATGTTGTAAACCGAGCCACCTGTAGATTCGACTGAGCAGCGAATCCCGTGCTCTTTGCGGCCTTTGTTGACCAGACGGCAGATTGCGCCGCCAGTCGGGTAATACACACCAGTAACACCGCCGGTGCCGATGGTGATGAACTCTTCAGCGCTTGCCTGAGGGGCGCTCAGCGCCAGTGCCGTAGCACAAACGGCAGCAAAAGAAGTGTAACGTGTCATATGAAATCTCCCATATTCGATTTACCCCCGATCACCCAGCTTCACTTATCGTGAATTGGTCGCGGGTGCGGAGGCGGTTATAGCATCCGGTTCTTCGTGCCCGGAATGCAGGGTAGGGTCTCAGCACAGCCGTGCAGAGTCTATGCGCGTAATTACCTATAGCATAATTCGCATTCTTATGTGACAATCACAGCAAGCTGTGCTGGAGTCCAAGGCGATGAGTGGCGTCTTTCCAAATCACCTTTCCAAGTTTCCCAAGATCATACCGTGCTGTTCAATCCCATCTGTTTGGGCTGTCAGACGCTGGGCGATATGAGGCAATCCCTTGCCTTTATCTTGATGATTAGCCTCGCGGGGCTACAGTTTCTTGCTATTCTTATTGTGGTGTCCACGACGTTCGTCACCTCCGAACGCGCCATTTTGCAACATGCTCTTGGCCTGATGAGCCAGGCCGGCAGCAACGCAACCGAACATACACGTTTGTTCCTGAAACCTGCTCAGGATCTGGCCGATCAAGCCACGGGTCTGATTTCCAGCGGCATTATTGATCCCGCCGATCATGCGGCATTGGAACAGTTATTGTTTCAACAGGTTTTGACCACACCACAGGTGGCGGGCGTCTATTTTGGCGATGAGGACGGGAACTTTGTCTATGTCATGCGCAGCAAGGGCCCCGGCCCCATACGCACCAAGATAATTTCACACCAAGACGGTGATCGGGCAACGAACTTCATTTGGCGCACACAAGATTTTGAAGCCGTTTCACGGGCCATTGACCCAACGGACCAATTCGATCCGCGCAGCCGCCCCTGGTATCAATCGGCAGCTCAGTCCAAGCAGCCGATCTGGACAGACCCATATGTATTCTTCTCATCGCGCAGACCGGGGATAACAGCCGCCACGCCGGTTATCCTTGCTGATGGCAGTCTGCGCGGGGTCGTTGGCGTTGATATTGAGCTTGATGCGATTTCCCAGTTCTTGTCAGACCTAACCATCAGTGCCGGTAGCACGGCCCTTATTCTGAACGAAAACGGTGAGGTCATCGCACATCCTGACAGTGATCAGATCGTTGTTCAGAACGAAGATAAAACAATCCGGTTTGCCAGCATCAATGAGATCAATGACCCGGTGGCGCGCACAGCCTTTGGGGCGCTTGCGGAACCTGGCGCGCTTGTGGTCGAAAGCGAAATCAGATCCGAGCTGGAGTATGACAAGAAATCTTACCTGACACTTTTGGCCCCGATTGGGGAATATGATCTGCCCTGGACGATCGCTATTCATGCGCCTGAGAACGACTTTATTCAGGTAATCAAAGACAATAGGCGGCGCAATGTTTGGATTGCGGCGGCTGTCTCTCTTGTCACCGCTATTGTCGGCTTATTGCTGGCGGAGGTGATCCTAAGGCCAGTTCGGGCATTTGCGGTGCGCACATCACTGGTGTCACAGGGGGAACTGCCCGCAGATATGCCGCTACCAAAAACCTACCGGGAACTTAAGCGTGCCAACGAAACGCTGATCCATGAAATCTCACAGCGGCGCGAATCCGAAGCCAAGCAGCGCGATCTCAGCAGGCAATTGTTTCATTTTTCGCGTGTCGATATGATGGGGCAGTTGGCGACGGGCCTGGCGCATGAACTCAGTCAGCCAATCACTGCCATTACACAGAATGTGGATGCCGCGATGTCCACCGCTGCCAAGCTTGAGGATGCCACCCCTGAATTGATGGAAATCCTGTCCGAGCTTGACGATCAGGCCCATCGCGGCGGTGACATCATTGCTGCGCTACGCGGATTGGTGCGCAAGGATGAAGGAGAGTATGACCAGTTTGATTTTGGCGATCTGTTGGATCAATCCCTGAAGATCGTGCAACATGAAGCAGCCGCCAACGCGGTTGAGCTGGTGAAAACAAATGTGGCACATCATCAGGTGGTTGCGAACCGGGTGCAGATCGCGCAGGTTTTGATCAATCTGATACACAACGCGATTGAGGCGATGACAGCGGCCCAAAGCCCAACCCGCCAGATCTTGATTTCCACCCGTCCTCTCGGCACGTTTCTGAAGGTCTGTGTCGATGATACCGGCCCCGGTGTTGATCCCGAACAGCCTCTGTTTCGGCATTTTGAGACAAGTAAGGCCGAAGGTATGGGAATTGGCCTTTCGATCAGCAAAACAATCATTGAAGCAAACGGTGGCCATCTTTGGTATGACCATAGTGGCCACGAGAATTCCCGCTTTTGTTTCACTCTGCCCATGCTTTCCACCGGGCAGGAATCGTGAGATAATGCCCTGAACAACCAATCGGGCCCCGGGATATGGAACCAATCATTTTTCTGGTCGATGACGAAGAAGAAGTACGGGCAACCTTGTCACGAGCGCTGAAAATGCGCGGCTTCAAGGTAAAGGCCTTTTCCACAGCTGAACAATTCCTGAATGCGTATCAGACAAATGAAATTGGCTGTCTGGTGCTGGATTATGGCATGCCCGGAATGAACGGCCTCCAATTGCAAAGCGAACTTAATGAACGGGGCATCGGTGTTCCGGTCATCTTTATTTCGGGGCACGGAGGTGTGCCGGAATCTGTTCAGGCCATGAAAGGTGGTGCCGTTGATTTCATCCAGAAACCATTCCGGCAGGCGCAGTTGATAAAATGTATTGAAAATGCGTTTGAAATTGATTCTGCCAACCGGGTGAGAGAAGCAGGAGAAGTGCAGGCCCTGGAAAAGTTTGAGCGCCTGACCTTGAGAGAGCGCGAAATTGCCGATCTCATCATCACCAACCCGTCGTTCACCACCAGCAAGCACATCGGCCGGGAACTTGAAATCAGCCCTCGCACGGTGGATCATCACCGCGCCCGCATCCTTGAGAAGCTTGAGATCAACTCGCTCGCTGAGCTGATTGATTTGGCCGCCCGCATCGACAGCGCCCTGATCTGAATTCTGCGCAGATCGCGCCGTTCTTTGACTCAGACCTGAAAACTAATGTTTTTTTGGTGCTACCCAATAGGCATTGGTGTCCTTTCGCAAATCTTCATAAGATTTGATTCGTGATCTCACTTCATCGCCACCCTGCTGCACCAATAGGGCGAGAAGGGTCTCGATGATTGCCATGGCCCCTGAATAGCAGCCAAAATGATGCGTGCTGATGGTTGACGCGATAAGCGTTTCATCGGGTTCAAACTCGGGCGAGATCACATCACTGTCTGATATCATGATCAGTTTTACGCCTCGGTCACGGGCGAATTTACAGGCTTCAATCGTCTCGCGGGAGTAGGGCGTAAACGTGATCGCAATCATCACGTCATCACCCGTTGCGTGGTGCAGCTCGTCGATGGCCGAGTTGATGTGACGTGGGATTAACTGCAACCTAGGCAGGGCCATGCGCCCGATATAGTGGAAATAATAGGCAAGCGAGTAACTGGCCCGAACCGCTGTAAGGTACACATTGCGCGCGCCCAGCAACATGTGCGTGATACGCTCCATTTGCTCGGGTGTTTGGCGTTCCAAAGACCGCTGCACAATGGCCATTGTATTGGCGGCAGCATCAGCCTGCGTGCGCCCCAGATCAGAGTGCGCGCGCAGCCCCTCCAGCCATTCAGGCCGCTCACCCATCTCCGAGGACAAAAGCGCGTGGCGAAATGGCGCGCGCAACTCCTCGTAGCCTGCAAACCCCATTTGATGCGCCATGCGCACAAGAGTGTAAGTTGAGACGCCACATTTGCGCGCAGTTTCCCGAATTGGGTCCAAACCAAAGTCAGATGGGTGGTCCACAATATACTTTGCCACCACTTTCAGGCGTGGGGACAGCTCTTGAAATGCTTGCTTAAGTGCTGAAATCGTTCGGGTTTTCAGTGCCGGGTCCATTGCCGCTTGCCTTGTTTGGGTACAGACGTAATAAAACACATGTTATTTTATGGCAATATTGACAGGCTTTGTAATTCAAGCAATCTATGCCCCGTTGCATCAAGATTTAAACAACCGGAAGCGAACATGTGCGAAACGCAGCGCCAGCAAGCCTTGATACGCACCCGCATCATCGGTGCTCAGAGGCATTTGCCGCAGCCTCGATCGGCCCGTCCCAAGGGCGCGTGCGAATGACAGCCCCGTTTATCATGGTGGCACCCAACGGTGCGCGACGCGGCAAGGCAGATCATACAGCGTTGCCCGTCACCCTGCCCGAGATCATCCGGACCGCAGCGGATTGCCAAAAGGCAGGGGCGCACGGGCTGCACCTGCATATCCGCGATAAAAGCGGCGCACATTCCCTTGATGGCGGATTGTACCGCGAGGCCCTGAGCGAGTTGCGCCGCGTCCTCCCGACCTTCAAAATTCAGATCACTACAGAAGCGGCCGGCATGTTCGATGTGCCTGCGCAACTGGCCTGTCTTCAGCAGGTGCGCCCGGCATGGGCCTCACTCGCCATAGGCGAGATCGCGCGTGAACCAGAGCTGGGCGACCACATTTATGGCACCTGCGCCGAACATGGCACCAAAGTGCAGCATATCCTTTATGACACCAAAGATTATGCCCTGCTGAAAGACTGGCAAACCCGAGGGATCATACGCCCTGAACAAACGGATGTGCTGTTTGTTTTGGGGCGCTACCTGAGAGATCGCAGTTCTCGTCCTGCTGATCTCGATCCATTTCTGGCGTGCCATCAGGGCGATGCCCGGTGGATGCTGTGCGCCTTCGGAGCTGGCGAACATGATTGCCTGCGATATGCGGCTGAGCACGGGGGGGATCTGCGCGTCGGGTTTGAAAACAGCCTTGTTGGGCCGGACGGCCAGACCTGGCCTGATTGCGCGGCGTCTGTGGCGGCTCTGGTCTCGGCGCTCAACTCATCTGCTGGTTTGTCACACCTGTCTCAATCACTGCCCATAGGAGGCTAAGCCCATGTCGCACGTCTTTCCCCGTCACTGTAAATCCGACTTTCCCACCGCCGTTGCAGGTGATGGATGTTATCTGGTGGATGCCACTGGCAAACGGTATTTTGATGGCTCGGGCGGGGCGGCGGTATCATGCCTTGGCCATTCCAACGCGCGTGTGAAACAGGCCATCCGGGATCAGCTTGAGGTGCTGGAATTTGCCCACACCGGGTTTTTTACCTCACAACCCGCCGAGGCATTGGCCGATCTGTTGATTGCCAATGCACCGGGGCAGATTGACCGGGCCTATTTTGTATCGGGTGGGTCCGAGGCCGTGGAGGCGGCGATCAAACTGGCGCGGCAGTATTTTGTTGAACAAGGCCAGCCACAGCGCCGCCATCTGATTTCTCGGCGTCAAAGCTATCATGGCAACACACTGGGCGCCTTGGCCGCGGGCGGGAATGCATGGCGTCAGGCGCAGTTTTCGCCCCTGCTGATCGAGGTCAGCCATATCGCACCGTGCTATGAATATGCCGAACGCGGTGAGGCCGAGAGCCTGGCTGATTACGGCCAGCGCGCGGCGAATGAGCTGGAAGAAGAAATTATGCGCCTTGGCCCGGAAAATGTGATGGCCTTTCTGGCCGAACCAGTGGTCGGGGCCACCTTGGGGGCCGTGCCAGCCGTTGAAGGGTACTTCACCCGTATCCGCGAGATTTGCGATCAATACGGGGTGCTGTTGATCTTGGACGAGGTGATGTGTGGCATGGGGCGAACCGGGCATTTGTTTGCTTGCGAGGCCGAGGGCATTTCCCCCGATATCCTGTGTATCGCCAAGGGATTGGGGGCGGGGTATCAGCCGATTGGCGCGATGCTGTGCACGTC
>Ga0209121_10002964_pt1 | contig 16805 bp, 17 predicted proteins | sample Cruoilmetagenom3_FD_187292 | JGI IMG/M metagenome (GOLD analysis project Ga0209121, IMG submission 187292) | Oil polluted marine microbial communities from Coal Oil Point, Santa Barbara, California, USA - Sample 3 (SPAdes) (version 2) | ecosystem: Environmental > Aquatic > Marine > Oil seeps ... | reverse complement strand
CCCTCAAGAGAGCTATTATCCTTGGGATGAATAACGACTTCCGAGGTCAGCTCAAACTGATCTGGCACACGATTAATGGTCAGGTCTTCAGCCGTCATACTGTACTCTTCAGCGAGCAACTCACAGCCATCAATGGCAATTGAATTCAATGTCAGATGCTGACCATAGAGTTCTAATGACTCACCGTCATATTGGCTATCTGGATTCCTGCGCAAACTCAGCGTGGCCTGAACACAGGCATCATCATCTCTAATTTCTATACGAAGCACGGTCTTATCAATTAAGAATCGAGGAGCTTCGTAATCCCTTAAATGTATTGTGCCCGGCTGGGCATCTTTCATGGCCATAATTAAAGTGCTACTTCCACGTGGTAGGCGGTGTATTTACGAATATTAATGACGCCGGTGTCGAGTATTAAGTACTGCCCTTTTATACCCATTAATGTACCTTCAACTAATGGATTTTTATCCATATTGTGACTCGCCACCTTGGCTGGGTACTCCAACACCGGGTACTCAATATTAAGCGTCTCAATATTCTCTAGTCGTTGAAAAGCCTGCAGGCCAAACTGTTGTTCCAACACGGTTAGACCATCACGACAACGTTCGTACAGTTCATCTCGCTTGGAGGGTAAATCGACCGGGGGATTATTACCTTTAAGCATCGTCCGCCAATTCGTTTTATCTGCAACATGTTGGCGCAAAAGATCCTCAACCAAGCCAGACTGTTGCCGCGTGCTCACCCGCATAATGGGTAATGCCTGAACGGCACCTTGGTCAATCCAGCGGGTGGGCAACTGACTCTCGCGTGTAATGCCAACCTTAATCCCAGAAGAATTGGCCAGATAAACAATATGGCCGGTCATGCAGTGTTGCTCACCCCACTGGGGCTCACGGCAAGTACCTTGGTCATAGTGACATTTTTCGGGGCTTACAATGCACACATCACACTGAGCCAATTTGCTAAAACAGGGGTAACAATACCCTTGATTAAAACTTTTTTTACTCCGGCGGCCACAGTGAGTGCACTGTATAGCACCGGTATAGCTAATTTGTATTGAGGTTCCCAGAAGATCATTTAACGGTAACAATTGATCATCCAGGGGAAGTTGATACTGAACATTGCCGTCCAGCGACGTCTTCATTTTACGAAGATGTCCCTCATAACAAGCCATCCGTTATTCCTGCCACTTCACAGGCTGCTCAACATCCGGTTTACTCTTACTGCTACAAGGTTCCTTGGATATTTTGGGTGGTATAAAACCGATGCGCTCTTCTTTATCCTTATGGCGGGCATCATAAGCAATGATAGCCTGGAGACTATGCTCTCTCTGCTCTGGAGACAAGCGCGAACCATCTGGCCACTTCCCAAGTTCCACTGAGCGCTTTAGCTTTTCATATATTTCAGGTGTAATTGACTCAATTAGCTGCTGGAAATCCATAGGTTACCTCAAAGTATCAGACAGGAATTATAACACTGCTATGTGCTTCTCGACGCCCCACGGCCAGCCCAACCACCAAGAATCATACCGGTTATCAAGCCAACAGCATGCGCAGTGTTGGCGATGCTACCTGACATGAATAAATTTATGAAGCCACTCATACCCAGGAGCAACCAGAACAGCATAAAACCCAACAGCCCCCTAGGAATTGCCAATATAGGTTGCGGGTTTGTTTTATGGCGAATCCAGATATAACCAAGTAAACCGTATACCACGCCAGACATACCGCCAAACAGTGAAGGCCCGCTCCATAAATACTGGCCAAGGTTAGAAGCCACGGCCATCAAAAGTGCCACTACGCCCATATGCACACTGCCCGCCAGCGGCTCTATCCGGCGACCCAGCTCCCACAGTAACACTCCATTGAAGGCAAGGTGAAAAATACCAAAATGTAAAAAAATAGGTGTTATCAACCGCCAATATTGCCCCTTGTCCATGGCATTCTCAGCGGTATGAAAATGAACATTGTTGCCAATAAAGTCCATATCTTGAAAAGTGAACCAATGAATGAGAGGGAATGCCCACTCGGTTAGAGCTGTTCCTAAAATACTCAGCAGTAATAGGAGCGCAATGATCGGCATTTTTTTCAGCTGCTGAGTAATGCTTTGGTTCTGCTGATGCTGCTGCCTGGCACTTTCCTGCTTGTTCACGTTTTCCAGAACAGATAACACCAGTGGCACCTGTTCAGGAAATTCCACCCACAGTTCCTGAGAGTGTTCCAAGCGATTTATCTTGTAGGAAATTCGCTGCATATCAAGCACTGCGCAAACAACGCTCAGATCAAATTGAGGCGAGATTTCAGCTACCAAGGTCCAGGTGTCGGATTGATTAGTCATGACCTGATCACCTTGATCTCAGCGGTTTCTATTTGAAGAATCGAGCCGGCTACCCCAACCCAGCTTGGTTCTACAGATCTCATAGAAATTATGCCCGACGGGATGAATCAATTGCAGCTGCTGTGGCTTTTTAGCAATTTGTAGCAAATCACCCGGTTCGGTATGAAGGTCGTTTTGGCCATCGCATGTCACTAGAGGGTGCAGTTCATTTAGGCTACCCACGCGAATCTCGATATTACTATCTCCTCCAACGACAATAGGCCTGCTTGAGAGCGTATGAGGATTCATTGGCACCAGGACAATGGCATCCAGATTAGGGTGCATAATCGGCCCCCCTCCCGAAAGCGCATAGGCAGTCGAACCCGTGGGGGTTGAGACAATCAAGCCATCAGACCACTGACTGTAGACAAATTGTCCGTCAATGTAGAGCTCAAACTCCATCATTCGAACTGACTTGCCTGGATGAAAAACTACGTCGTTTAGGGCATTACCTCGACTGAGCACCTGCCCATTACGGATTACGGAGACCTCTAATAAAAAACGGTCTGATGTAATAAAATTTCCCGCTAACACTTCGTGAAGCTTGTCTTCCATTTCATGGGGAAGAATGTCGGTCAAAAAGCCAAGCCGCCCCCGATTCACACCAAGTAATGGAATGTCATAATCAACCATACTCCGTGCTGCGCCGAGCATACTGCCGTCGCCTCCGACCACAATCACCAGATCTAGCTGCTGGCTAAGATTATCACAATCGAATATGGGAAAATTCTTACCCTCTATTAACTCCGCAGTCTTTGACTCCACCAGAACAGTGTATCCCCCCGTTTCCAGAAAATCTGACAGCCGATTCAGGGTATCGACAATTTCAGGGAGCTGCGTATTGGCAAGCAGTGCAATTCGCTTAAAGTGGGCCATAAATTTCTCAAAAGCATTCAAATATGGAATATTGGTTGATTATACACGGGCTGTTATACATCTGAATCTGGACGAATCAAAGGAAACAAAGAGATAACTAAATTAGGTGCTGAAAATCTAACGCCGAAAACAAAAAAAGCCCCCTAAAAAGGGAGCTTTTGATGTAATGGCGGACCGGACGGGACTCGAACCCGCGACCTCCGGCGTGACAGGCCGGCATTCTAACCAGCTGAACTACCGGTCCGTTATGCTTCTACAAATAATCTGGTGGGTGGTACAGGGGTCGAACCTGTGACCTACGCCTTGTAAGGGCGCCGCTCTACCAACTGAGCTAACCACCCCCTTGAAAGAGAGCCGCATTCTACCGGAATATCGTCACGTGTCAAACATTTCAGTGAGGCATTTGCTATACATCTGCCAGCCTTATTATTAAGATGTGCCACCAGCCAAATATCTAGGTTTCGCATGGAAATTTTTAAAGAATTCACCTTCGAGGCAGCACACAGACTACCAAATGTCCCAGAGGGACATAAGTGCGCTCGCCTTCACGGACACTCCTACCACGTCTCTCTCTTTCTCAAAGGCCAAGTGGGAGAAAACAGTGGTTGGGTCATGGACTTTGGTGACTTAAAAAAACACTTCAAACCCATCTACGATCGCATTGACCATCGCTACCTCAATGATATTCCCGGGCTTGAAAATCCCACCAGTGAAAATCTGGCGCGCTGGATCTGGGCCGAACTTAAACCCGCCTTACCTCTTCTTAGTAAAATACAGGTTAGGGAAACCTGTACATCTGGATGTATCTATACAGGAGACTAAACTTATAACCTGATGGATAAGCCTTCCCCAAAAAGACTGTTTATCGGTCTACCGTTGACACCCTCAACAAACAGGGCCCTGGATAAGTACTGCCGTGAAATATCGACCCAATATCCATCATTAAAAATTCGATTTACACCCGCTACAAAAAGACACCTGACCCTCGCCTTTCTAGGCTCTCTTAACATTGCTCAAATACAAAATGCAGTATCAATAGTCGAGACACTAAAACACTCGGCTTTCACCTTACAGCTTGAATCCATTTCCCGGTTTCCTGAACAGCAAAGCCGTATCATTGCCGCTTTGCCGAAAGCCTCCAAGATGCTGAACTCTCTGCACAACAAACTTCATTCCGCCCTGAAGACGCAAGGGCTACCAACGACAGAGCGTCCATTTCGCCCTCATATATCCCTCGCCAGAATAAAATATATGGAAAACAATCTGCCTTTGACGTTGAACCCACCTGTCGAAATGAAAGTATCGGAAATAATTCTTTATGAAAGCCTGTTAACTGACACGGGGAGTATCTACACACCAATAGAAATAAATGATCTGTCTTAAGCTGGGCGCTTTTCGATAACCATTAATGAAGTATTTCTTCCAAGGCCTGCCGAAGCTCTGGAAAACTAAACTCAAAATCTGATTCCAAAGGTTTTCTAGGATAGGCTCGCTGACCAGTCAACAGTAACTCATCTGCCATTTCTCCAAATAACAGTCTGACCACGGGCGCGGGCATGGGAAGCAATGCTGGACGCGATAGAACGTCAGCCAGAACTTGGCTGAATTGACGGTTAGTGACCGGGTTTGGAGCACAGGCATTAACACTACCGCTGATATCACTGCGCTTGAGACAATGGTATATAAGAGCCACTTCATCATTGATGTGAATCCATGGCATCCACTGCTTGCCGCTACCGATACGCCCACCCAACCCCAGCTTAAAGGGCGGCACCATTCGTCCAAGAGCACCTTCGCCTAGCCCCAAAACAATTCCCGTTCGCAAATAACAAACGCGTGTACCGAGTCGAGTAAATTGTGCGGCACTGCGCTCCCATTCGGAGCAGAGATGATGAGAATAACTATCGCGGTGTCTGGCAGAATCGTCTAGTAGCTTGTCACCTTGGTTCCCATAATATCCTACCGCTGACCCACTAATAAGAACATCGGGGGAATGTTCAGATGATTCAAAATATTTAAATAGACTGTCTGTCATGCCTACACGGCTATTGATAAATACCTGTTTCCGAGCCTCATTCCAGCGGCCAGCAACCAGCGGTTCACCTGCGAGATTAACCAGATAATTTATTTTTTTGGTAATGGGTAGCTCTTCCAGCGTCTCTATTAGCTGCACTCCGGGTAATCGAGCGCTAGCTTTTTCTATGCTTCTTGTCAGAGCTATCACCTGTAAACCCCGCTCCTGTGCAGATTTACAGAAATATCTTCCGATAAAACCCGTGGCACCTGTTACCAATACTGTTTTAGCACCCATTATCCACACTCAAAGACCACAGAAAAACAGCTGTAGAAGCAAATAACAGCCCCCTTAAAGGAGACTAGCCACCGAGACAAAGAACAGTCCATGATTACTAGTGTAGTAAACTATTAAGGCAAAGGAATAGGTATCAACACCACTTGAGCTGACGAGCAGCTCAGGTGGGTTTCACGACATTAGACAGTTCAGCCAGAGGACTGATCAAAATTGATTATATTAGCAGCGATAGAATTTCCTGGGTTTTTTTCTCCATCAGCTCAAGCTCAATGGCTTCAACATTTAGCCTTACCACGGGCTCTGTGTTACTACTCCGAATATTAAACCGCCACCCATCAAAGGTCATGCTCAAACCATCAGAGTGATCCACCTGTTGTGCCTCTTTTAAATAATGACGTTTCAATGCATCCAGAACACGGGGAGCATCATCTATTTGACGGTTAATTTCACCCGAACAGGGAAATTCATCTTTTCTGGACTGGATCATAGAGGACAGACTGTTACCTGTATCACTGATTAACTCAGCGACCAAGAGCCAAGGGATCATCCCGCTGTCACAGTAAAAAAAATCACGAAAATAATGATGGGCGCTCATTTCACCACCATAGACGGCATTCTGTTCTCGCATCACCTGTTTTATAAATGCATGCCCACACTTACTCTGTACAGGTGTGCCACCAAATTGCTGACAAACAGCCTCCGTGTTCCACAATAATCGTGGGTCATGAACAATCTTCTCACCCGGATGCTTGCGAAGAAAAGCTTCAGCCAACAAACCAACGATGTAATAACCCTCTATAAACTCGCCATTTTCATCAAATAGAAAACAGCGGTCAAAATCTCCATCCCAGGCAATACCAAAATCTGCACGATGCTCTATCACTGCGTCCGCCGTGTGGTGACGACTCTCAGGGAGAAGGGGGTTGGGTATACCATTGGGAAACGATCCATCTGGCTCATGATTAACTTTAATAAATTCAAATGGCAAAAAGCTCTGCAGGGCATCAAGCACCGGGCCAGCGGTGCCGTTCCCGGCATTTACAACGATCTTTAACGGCTTGAGTTTTGATTTATCGACATAGGTTAACAGGTGTTCAATGTAGGCATCGGAACAACTCACTCGTCGATAACTCCCCCTCGACCGGCTGTCTGCAGCTTGAAAAATAGTGCCCTCGGCAATTTCTTGAATGTCCAACAAACCGGTATCAGCACTGATCGGCCTAGCCCCCTCTCTGACCAGTTTCATGCCGTTGTAATCAATCGGATTGTGACTAGCCGTTACCATAATTCCGCCACCGACCTGAAAGAAATCGGTCGCAAAATAAATTTCCTCGGTTCCGCAGAGCCCTATATCTAACACATCAACGCCCTCGTCTCTCAGACCACTGGCCAGAGCAGACTTCAAAGTCGCACTAGAGGTCCTGATATCCCCCCCGACAACAACCGCTTCTGGTGCCAACCAGCGCGCGTAGGCTCGACCGATCAAATAGACTGTTTCCGGGGTTAGATCTTCTCCCAACTTTCCCCGTATGTCGTATGCCTTAAACCCGTTAATTTTCATTTAGTTTCCATATAAAAAAGCCCATGCACAGAACATGGGCTGAACAAGAACATTTGGCTCTAGCTCTAGCTTGAGCTGTCCAATTTGACTATTGACGACTTGTGCTCAAGGCTGTGTAAATACTCACGGAGTGATTCGCCAATCTCACCATGCTGCAGTGCATAGACAATATTGGCCTGTATGTAACCCAACTTGCTACCACAATCATGGCTTCGCCCCATAATCCGGTAAGCCTCAACCACTTCATGATGCAAGAGCTCTTCAAGCGCATCTGTTAACTGAACTTCACCCCCGACACCCATAGGCGTTTTCTCCAGGAGTTCCCAAATAGTTGGAGGTACCACATACCTTCCCACAACAGCCATATTTGAGGGGGCGCTCTCCTGAGCTGGTTTCTCAACCATCGCCTCTATCCTAGCTACCCCACCACCCAGCAAGTCAACGCCATTACAATCCACCACGCCATACTTGTTTACACTTTCCCAGGGTACGGCTTCAACCATAATCTGGCTGTGTCCAGTAGAGGAAAAATTCTCAATCATTGCAGCCAAATTGTCGACAGCGAGATCTGACTGATACTGATCTACTAGGACGTCGGGCAGCAAAATAGCAAAGGGGGCGTCACCGATAACGGGTCTTGCACAACTAATCGCATGCCCAAGCCCTTTGGCGTAGGGCTGCCTCACAGAAATTACCGTCACCCCATCCGGAACAATGGCTCGAACCTCGTCAAGCAACTGCCGCTTAACCCGTTTTTCGAGCTGCGCCTCTAATTCAAAACTGGTATCAAAATGATTTTCGATAGAGTTTTTACTCGCATGAGTCACTAGCACAATTTCTGTTATACCCGCCGTTATTGCCTCACTGACCACATACTGGATCAGGGGCTTATCAACAACTGGGAGCATTTCCTTTGGAATTGCCTTGGTAGCAGGCAACATACGCGTTCCCAGACCTGCCACTGGGATAACCGCTTTACGAACAACAGATGAGATCATCCTTCAAGGAACCCGATATAGTTAATATGTCATACACCCCGCCATAGACTTAGCCTGGCAGATCTAATAATTGAGCACACCATCATACAAGTACAGCCATCATCATCATACCCTTCCCGTGAAATCTCAGCAGTAGCTTCACCTGTACTCACCAGAAATAACCTCGATCTTCAATCAATCAGTAATAGATAGCCCGCATCCTAAGCTGGCTAGCCATAGCTTAAAAAAACTAACTCAGGAACTTGTCACAACAACCGAGAGAACCGACCTCATTTAACACCCAGATAGACGATAAATTTTGCCATCACCTATGACCTGGATTTCAAGGAGATCATCAACTCGATCGCTCAGTCTAACCAAGACAGAACAGGAACTAATTTTCAATATTGAGGATCATAGCCAGCCAGAAATTCAAAAAAACCTCACGGGTTTGCAGTCACACCAGATAATTTGAAGAGGGCCTGTTAGCAAGCCAGAGGCGAGATTGGTGTTGATAATCACCTGACGAAGATTGAGCCCCCAGGTATTCAGTTATTACGTGCCCGGTATATCTTTGCCTGCTCTGCCAGAGAGTACATCATTGACTTACCCGGACTCACAAACGAGGACATGAGGGCTCGTTATTATGCAGGTCACGAGAAGACCCAACCCATCACCGTGAACGCAGGTTCAAACCCCAAAGAACGAGATTTCAGTGGCATAAACTGAGCCACGAAGTGGGCTCCCAGCTGCTCAAATTGAGCCTGTTACGGAGAATGATACGGGAAAAGTTTTCAGCCTGATTTGGCCGAGTCGCCTATAACCAGAGCGGTTATTGGCTTTTATTGGTCGGGGCGGCCGGATTTGAACCGACGACCACTACACCCCCAGTGTAGTGCGCTACCAGACTGCGCTACGCCCCGATTTACTTAGAGATATGGTCTCTTAAGAAGGCGCTCATCATACCGAAAGCATCCAACAATACAAGGGGTTAAATTAGGCTTTAAGGACCACTAGAAGCTCTTCTAATTCACCAACAGTCTGATCAATTAACTGGCGTACTTGGGTCGCGTCTTCTTTGGCATCGTCACCCGTTAATCGCTGACGGGCGCCACCGATTGTGAACCCTTGATCATAGAGCAGCGAGCGTATTTGACGAATAATCAATACATCCTGACGTTGATAGTAACGTCGATTACCCCGACGTTTCACCGGACTAAGATTAGGAAACTCTTGCTCCCAATACCTCAGCACATGTGGTTTTACATCACAGAGTTCACTGACCTCACCTATGGTGAAGTAACGCTTACCGGGAATAGTCGGCAATTGATCGTTATTACTCGGTTCCAGCATAGCTCTCTACCCTTGCCTTTAATTTCTGCCCTGGCTTAAACGTCACAACACGTCTGGCAGAAATTGGGATCTCCTGTCCCGTTTTAGGATTACGTCCTGGACGGGTATTTTTATCACGCAGCTCAAAATTACCAAAGCCAGACAGTTTGACCTGTTCATTACCCTCTAAAGCAGCTCTGATCTCCTCAAAAAAGGATTCTACAATCTCTTTAGCTTCCCGCTTATTCAAACCCAGCTCTTCAAAGAGCATTTCGGCAAGATCGGCTTTTGTGAGTGCTGACATGTATAAATTAACCCCTAAGGCTCGCTGAATATTGTGCTTCCAAAGCCTTTACAACGCTTTCAACTGACACATTGATTTCATCTTCTGTAAGGGTGCGCGAACTCTCCCTAAAGGTCAACCCTAGCGCGACACTTTTTCTATTGTTTTCAATACCTTTTCCTTGATAGACATCAAATACCTTTAAGTCTACAAGGTTAGAACCAGCATTTTCTCGCACGGTGCTGCTCAAAGAACCAGCAGAGATTTTTTCATCAACGATCACTGCCAGATCACGACGCACCTCAGGAAACTTACTAATCCCCTTAAAAGCAGGCAACTCATCTTCCAGTACTTGATTCAAGCTGACCTCGAAAACAAAAACCGGCTGACTTAAATCCAGAGCCTTCTGAACGCTGGGATGCAACTGCCCCACATAACCAACCAACTGACCATTTCGCTCTATTCTTGCAGTTTGCCCAGGATGTAGCGCAGGGTGTTCGCCAGCGAAAAAATCAAACTGATCACCAACATGTCCCAGTTGCAAAATGGACTCTACATCACCTTTGATATCAAAAAAATCCACATCGCCCTGTTTCGCAACCCAGCTTTCCGGGTGGCGACGACCCGTTATAGCTCCCGCCATCATCGATGACTGCTCTAACGACTCACCAGCGGGTATAAAGTTGAGTCCTGTTTCAAACAACCTCACGCGATTCTGTTGCCTATTAAGGTTGTGACGGATGGTTGGCAGAAGCCCTGACCACAGGGTCGTTCTCATCACCGACATATCACTGGCAATCGGGTTGGCCAGTACCACAGAATCGATATCGGGGGACAAGTACTTCTGGACCTCAGGGTCCACGAAACAATAAGTAATTGCCTCCTGGTAGCCATGCGCTATTAATTGCTGACGCAAAGCAGGTAGGCCTTGGCGTGTTTCACGCAGCCCCTCAATAGGCAATGCCGCTTGAATTGTCGATGTCGGTAGGCGGTTGTAACCATAGATGCGTGCAATCTCTTCGATGAGATCGGCTTCAATTTCAATATCAAAACGCCAGCTAGGCGCTTTGCATGTCCAGCCGTTGTCATCGGAACTGAGAATAGTCAAGCCGAGCCTGAGCAAGATATCTTCGACTTGTGTGCTATCAATTGACAGACCTAGTTGCTGCTCAATCCGCACCTGTTTTAATGTAACCTCGGCCATTGATGGGAGGTTACTTTCTTTCTCAACAATAGTGACTGGCCCTGGCTCGCCACCAACTATCTCTAGCAATAATTTAGTCGCTCTTTCTACCGCGGCTTCTTGTAACTGTGGATCCACACCGCGCTCAAAACGATGGGAAGAATCTGTATGCATACCGTATACCCGCGAACGTCCGGCAATAGCCAGCGGGTTAAAGAAAGCACTTTCCAAGAAAATATTACGGGTATCAGCAGTAACAGAAGTCCCTGCCCCACCCATGATCCCAGCCATAGCCACTGCTTTTTTCTGGTCGGCAATCACTAGCGTATCGCTATTTAGAGCTACGCTAGAGCCATCCAGCAATTCGAGCTCTTCCCCTTGATTAGCCATGCGCACCACAATGCCACCTTCCAGCTGGGCTAAATCAAAGGCATGCATGGGTTGACCAAGTTCGAGCATCACATAGTTGGTCACATCCACCACGGGATCAATACTTCGAACGCCACTGCGGCGTAGCTTTTCCTGAAGCCACATGGGCGACTCCACACCCAGATTAACATTTCTAATCACTCGACCAACGTAGCGCGAGCAGGCCTCAGGAGCCTGTAAATCGATATCAAGGGTATCGGAGATCACATCAATCACCGGCTCACAAGGCGACTCAGAAACGGCGCATTGATTTAACACCCCGGTTTCACGTGCCAACCCTCTGATACTCAGGCAGTCACCCCGGTTCGGAGTAAGATCCACTTCGATAATATGGTCGTCCAGCTCAAGGTACTCCCGCAAGTCGACACCTACAGGTGCATCAGCAGGGAGCTCCCAAAGGCCACCTGAGGAATCACCCAGCCCCACTTCATCCGGGCCGCAAAGCATACCAAAGGACTCCACATCACGAAGCTTGGCTTTTTTGATTTTAAAATCACCGGGTAACTTGGCACCCACTGTAGCGAAGGGGATTTTTAACCCTTCACGAGCATTGGGGGCACCACAAACCACTTGCGTAATCGCTTCGATACCACCGGCCACCTGACAGATTCTTAACTTGTCTGCATTAGGGTGCTGTTCTACCGAGGTAATCTGACCGACCACAACACCACTAAACTCAGGAGCCACTGGCTCCACAGCATCTACTTCCAAGCCAGCCATAGTTAACTGAGCAACTAACGCTGTCGTATCAACCGATGGGTTTACCCACTCTCTCAACCAGGATTCACTGAATTTCATTCGCTAATTGCCTACAAATAATATTTAATAATTTACTTTACAATAAACTTATAATCTACTGATTTAGAACTGTTTTAAGAACTGCAAATCATTTTCAAAAAATAACCGAAGGTCGTTGACGCCATAGCGCAACATGGCCAACCTCTCAACACCCATACCAAAGGCAAATCCGGAATACTTATTGGAATCTACATTACAGTGAGCAAACACATTGGGATGCACCATCCCACAGCCCATCACCTCTAGCCAGCCGGTATTTTTACAAATTCGACAACCTTTACCCTGACAATTTGTACACTGAATATCGACTTCCGCAGAGGGCTCGGTAAACGGAAAATACGAAGGGCGGAAACGTACCGGTAAATCCGCCTCAAAAAAGGCCTTAAGAAATTGATCAATGGTGCCTTTAAGATCGGCCATACTCACATTTTCATCAACGACCAAACCTTCGACCTGATGAAACATGGGAGTGTGAGTTAAGTCGGAATCGCAGCGATACACTCTTCCTGGGCAAACAATCCGAATGGGCGGTTCCGTTGACTCCATTGTGCGAATCTGAACCGGCGATGTGTGAGTTCTCAAAACGGTGTTTTCATTCACATAAAAGGTATCGTGCATCGCCCGAGCGGGATGGTGTGCTGGGATGTTAAGCGCTTCGAAGTTGTGATAATCATCCTCAATCTCCGGCCCCTCTTCTACCGCATATCCGACGCGGGTAAAAAATGATTCTATGCGCTCCATCGTATGAGTAATGAGATGCAACCCACCCACACTTTCACATCGACCAGATAAGGTTACATCAACGGCCTCGCTTGCCAGTCTAGCGGCTACAACAGCCTGCTCGAGACTCTCTCGACGTAGATTTATCTTCGCCTGTACTTGCTGTTTCACCTCATTGATACGAGCGCCAGCTGCTGGACGCTCCTCAGCTGAAAGCTTACCAAGTGTTTTAAGCAGGCCGGTTAACTGACCCTTCTTGCCAAGATATTCAACTCGAACTTGATCGAGAGTTGACACGTCAGCCGCCTGATCAACGGCCTTTTCAGCTTCACTTGCCAGAAGCTCAAGGTTTTCCATTCTTACGCCCCTTAAAAAAGGCCTGTTAAAAAATAAAAAAGGGAAAGAGCGCCGGCCCTTTCCCTTTTCAATGCATATTCATTCAGCGCCGATATATCGGCGTGAATGTTAAGCTAGGGCAGCCTTCGCCTGTTCTACAACAGAGGCAAATGCAGCCTTATCATGTACAGCAATGTCTGCCAGAACACGACGGTCAAGCTCGATGTTTGCTTTCTTTAATCCAGCGATCAGGCGGCTATAGCTTAGCCCTTCAGCGCGGGACTGAGCATTAATACGAGTGATCCACAACGCACGGAAGGTACGCTTTTTAACGCGGCGATCGCGATAGGCGTATTGTCCGGCTTTAGTAACAGCCTGAGTAGCAACACGGAATACACGACTACGAGCACCGTAATAACCTTTCGCTTGCTTCAGGATTTTCTTGTGACGACGGTGTGCAGTGACACCTCTTTTTACACGTGGCATATCTTTATCCTCTCAAACAATTCGATTTATCAGGAACGCAGCAGGCGGTCGACCAGTGGGGCATCAGAATCATTCATAGTACTGGTGCCGCGCAGGTTACGCTTACGCTTCTGTGACATTTTTGTGAGGATGTGACTTCTATTAGCATGTTTGTGCTTGTAGCCAGCGCCGGTTTTCTTAAAGCGCTTGCTTGCACCGCTATGTGCTTTTGCTTTTGGCATTTCAGTTCTCCGTTAATATACGGGTTAAAGTGAAAAGAAGTTACTCCCGGACAGTCTGCCAAAGGCTGAACGCGGGTAGCATTTTTTACTTCTTCCTAGTGCTTACTAATTACTACTTTTTCTTACTTCTGGGGGCGATAACCATAGTAAGTTGGCGCCCTTCCATTTTCGGATACTGCTCAACCGAACCCAGTTCTTCCAGATCCTTCTCAATTCGTTTGAGCATTTCCATACCGAGCTCTTGGTGAGCCATTTCACGCCCTCGAAACCTGAGGGTGACCTTAGCCTTGTCCCCATTTTCCAGAAAACGCGTCAGATTACGTAGTTTAATCTGGTAATCGCCCACGTCCGTGCCCGGACGAAACTTCATTTCCTTGACCTGAGTCTGCTTCTGTTTTTTACGTTGAGCAGCTTGCTGCTTTTTCGTCTCAAACAGCTTTTTGCCGTAATCCATTACTTTACAAACTGGGGGTTCTGCATCCGGAGAAATTTCCACCAGATCCAAACTCGCCGCCTGAGCAGCGCTAATAGCTTCTGCGATACTAACGATACCAGCCTGTTCGCCATTAGCGTCAATTAAACGTACTTCAGAGGCTTCGATCTCTTCGTTCATACGAGATCGTTTTGCTGACCCCTTTCCATAGCTTTTCTTGATAACTTAATCTCCAACTTCAGTCTTTTAAATGCACGCGACCGCGGCGATTGACGTCGGTAGCGAGAAGCTCGGCAAACTCTGCTATACGCATGATGCCTAAATCTTCACCGCTACGTGTACGTACTGCCACGGTCTGCGTTTCAACCTCCCTATCACCGATAACCAGCAAATAGGGAACTTTCTGAATTGTGTGCTCGCGGATTTTAAAGCCGATCTTTTCGTTTCTCAAGTCATTTTCGACACGGAACCCCTTGTTTTTCAAGGAATCACCCACTTTCTTCACATAATCGGCCTGACTATCGGTAATATTCATCACTACCGCCTGATGCGGGGCCAGCCATGCAGGGAACGCGCCTTCGTAATGCTCGATCAAAATTCCGATAAAACGCTCAAAAGAACCCAGTATTGCCCGATGCAGCATCACAGGCACCTGACGTGAACCATCCTCAGCTACATATTGGGCATCAAGCCTGCCAGGCATGGAGAAATCAACCTGTATTGTGCCACATTGCCACACCCGGCCCAGACAGTCTTTTAGCGAAAACTCGATTTTCGGACCGTAAAAGGCACCTTCTCCAGGCAGTAATTCATAATCAAGTCCTTTTGCCGCCAGGGCATCAGCCAGCGCCTGCTCTGCTTTATCCCAGACTTCATCGCTACCTACCCGCTGCTCGGGGCGAGTCGACAACCGAATAATGACATCCTCAAAACCAAAATCTCGATAGACATCAAACAACAGATCACTAAATACGGAAACCTCATCCTGTATTTGTGATTCCGTGCAAAAGATATGAGCGTCATCCTGCACAAACCCCCGAACACGCATCAAACCCTGAAGGGTTCCCGACGCTTCATTCCGGTGGCAAGAACCAAACTCTGCCAACCTCAGGGGTAAATCACGATAGCTCTTCAACCCTTGATTAAAAACCTGTATATGACAAGGGCAGTTCATGGGCTTTACGGCGTAATCGCGCGATTCCGATTCCACGGTAAACATATTTTCGCGGAATTTGTCCCAGTGACCCGAGCGCTCCCACAGGGTTCGATCGACCACCAGCGGTGTTTTAATTTCACTGTAGCCATTCTGACGCTGCACTTCGCGCATGTAACGCTCGACTTCCGTGTAAATACTCCAGCCTTTAGGGTGCCAAAACACCATTCCCGGCGCTTCTTCCTGTAAATGGAACAAATGGAATTTCTTTGCCAGCTTACGGTGATCGCGCTTCTCTGCCTCTTCCAACTGGTGAAGATAGGCTTTTAACTCTTTCTTACTACTCCATGCAGTGCCATAAATTCGCTGCAACATCTGGTTGTTTGAATCGCCACGCCAATAGGCACCCGCCACTTTCATTAACTTAAAGTATTTCAACTTACCTGTTGAAGGTACGTGGGGGCCACGACAGAGATCTTCAAAATCACCCTGACGATAGAGCGATAATTCCTGATCGGCAGGAATATCTTCGATAATCTCTGCTTTATACTCTTCACCCAAACCACGAAAATAAGCTACAGCCTCATCACGAGACAGCACCCGCCGCTCAATGGTGGCGTCTGACGCAGACAGCTCTGACATTTTATTTTCAATGGCCGTTAAATCTTCCGGTGTAAACGGACGCTCATAGGAGAAGTCATAATAGAAGCCGTTCTCGATAACGGGACCAATGGTGACCTGAGCATCGGGGAACAACTGCTTAACCGCCTGCGCTAACAAGTGCGCAGTTGAGTGGCGAATAACCTCCAACCCCTCTTCAGAGCGCTCAGTGATAATCGCCAAGTCAACATCAGACTCGATCAGATATGAGGTATCTAGTAATTCTCCATCGATTTTTCCAGCCAAGGCAGCCTTAGCCAATCCCGGCCCGATATCGGCGGCGACATCGTGGATACTGACAGGGTTTTCAAAACTACGCTGACTACCGTCAGGAAGGGTAATAATAGGCATTATTCTGTCCTTTCCAGTGGTGGCCCCTACCAAAGGCCACATGGTGAATACTAAATGCTACGGGTATAGCATATGGTGTAAAAGGCGCCATTTTACCGGCTTAAAGGCTAGAATCAAGCAAGTCTGACTATTTGCCCGCATGCAACTTCAATCGGGAAATTCACTTGTCACAATGCCCTTCCGCTGGTAAATTACGCGCCTCTTGCAAAACGGCCGATTGGTATCAAAATCACAAGCTGTCTGCAGGCACGTAGCTCAGTTGGTTAGAGCACCACCTTGACATGGTGGGGGTCGGTGGTTCGAATCCACTCGTGCCTAC
>Ga0209121_10002963_pt1 | contig 16807 bp, 18 predicted proteins | sample Cruoilmetagenom3_FD_187292 | JGI IMG/M metagenome (GOLD analysis project Ga0209121, IMG submission 187292) | Oil polluted marine microbial communities from Coal Oil Point, Santa Barbara, California, USA - Sample 3 (SPAdes) (version 2) | ecosystem: Environmental > Aquatic > Marine > Oil seeps ... | reverse complement strand
GGACAAACCGGACTTTCCCTCTTTTCAGTTAGAAGACGTTCGTGAACTTTGTCGAGCTTGCAAGCGTATCGCCCAGAGCACCGAAACCAGCCCTGCTCCAGATGCGCCCAACATCAACATGTGAAGCACTACACCGCCGCCCTCTGCCGGTAGTATCAACCCAGTAAAGGTTGTCAGAACAGCTCCACCAGCAACGATCATCGCTCCATTAAGCCCCGCCGCACTACCTGCAAGATTGGGTCGAACAGACATCGCACTGGCGTTGCTGCTTGGCATCGTGAGGCCGTTGCCGAGGCCGACAAAGATCGTGCTGCCGAAGAAGATGGTCGGCGTCATGTATCCCGCCATCATTGCGGTTAGACCGACCGTTAGACCAGCGCAGGCGGTGATACGACCTGCCAACATCATTGTGGTTGGTAAATATCGCGACGCGAACCGCCCCGATAGAAAACTACCCAGCATAAAGCCCGCCGTGATTGTCCCGATGTAAAACCCCAGTTGGGCTGTCGTAACACCAAACTCTAGCGTGGCGACGAGTGGCGCGCCTGTGAGGAAGATATAAAACGCCCCCGTCGAAAACGCTGTGCAATGTGAATAAGCCCAAAACAACGGCTCTCCAACGAGGGTTCGCACGCTTTCCGACGATGCCCCTGTCTGCGTTGTTTGGGTCGATTTCGTCTCGCCTAAATCAATCCAACATATGAGCAGCAAAAACAGACCGGATATGGCGTAGAAATAGAAGTTTGCGCGCCAACCGAAGGCCGTATCAAGAACTCCCCCGAGCATTGGCCCCAACATCGGGGCAATCGCCATTGTCATACTGATGTAGCCGATTAAACCGGCAGCTTCGCGTTCGGATGTGGTGTCTCTGACAATCGCCAGAGATAGCGCGTAGCCGGATATGACACCGCCTTGCAGCATTCGGAAAATCAGGAATGTCCATACGTCCTGTGCAAGCGAACATGCAACGGAGGCGATGGAAAAAGAGGTGAGCGCAACCAACAGAACCGGACGTCTGCCAATGCGATCAGACAACGGCCCGACAACAAGCTGGACGATGGCTGTGACGGCAAGGTAGCCCGCAACAGCAAGACTGACCGTGGCATAGTCAGCATCCAAATCGACAGCGATGTTCGCAAGCGAAGGCAAGAACATGTTGAGTGACAGCACGGAAAACGCAGGTAGCAGGATGAGCGTTACAAGATGAGGTGGGGTTTTGGTTTGGGTCATGGTGAAAATCTTTGGTCTAGAAACAAAAAAGCCCCCGAACTTTGTCGGGGGCGCATGGCATCGGATATGGAAACCCTTATCGGACCATGCACCACTTGCTCACCACGACGACGACAGTTGTCAGTTTCATTTGGGTCTCCTGTTGGGAAGACCGTAGGTTCCAAAATCGGCTTTGGCAATGTCCGGTTTCAACAAATGCTGCGATTTGACAAATGAGCACGTTGGGCTCCTTGCGGTCATTTAGCACCCCGCCCCAGGATCATGTCCGCCGCCTTTTCAGCGATCATGATGGTCGGCGCGTTGGTGTTGCCGCTGGTGATCACCGGCATGACACTGGCATCCACCACCCGCAGGCCATCCACGCCGCGCAGTCGCAGTTGCGCATCCAGCGGGGCAGTGTCATCCGCGCCCATATGCACCGTGCAGGTCGGATGAAAGATCGTCGTGCCGATGTCGCCCGCCGCGCGGGCAAGGTCTGCCTCGTCATCCGAGGCGATGCCCGGTTTCATCTCGTCCGGGCTGTAGCGTTGCATGGGGGCCTCGGCCATGATCGCGCGGGCCTGGCGGATCGCCGCAACGGCCACCTGCCGGTCGCCTTCGGTGCTGAGGTAATTCGGCGCAATGCGCGGGGCGTCATGCGGGTCGGGTGAGGTGATGGTCACGCTGCCCCGGCTTTCGGGGCGCAGGTTGCACACGCTGGCTGTCAGGCCGGGGTAGTCGTGCAGGGGTTGGCCAAACGCCTCAAGCGTCAGGGGCTGTACGTGGTATTCCAGATCTGGTGTTTCCAGATCCGGGCGGGATTTTGAGAAAGCACCAAGCTGGCTGGGGGCCATCGACATCGGCCCGCTGCGTTTCGCGGCGTATTCCATAGCGATTTTCGCCTTGCCCCAGAGAGAGTTCGCCAGCGTATTCAGCGTCTTTGCCCCGCTTAACCGCCAGGCACAGCGCAGTTGCAGATGATCCTGAAGATTTGCCCCGATGCTTTGCATATCGCGCTGAACCTCAATCCCGTGTTGCGTCAGCAATTCACCCGGCCCAAGCCCGGATAATTGCAGTATCTGCGGGCTGCCGATGGCCCCGGCGGACAGGATGACTTCGGCAGCGGCGCGCGCTATGACTGTTTCACCGCCCCGGTCGTATTCGACGCCAACCGCGCGTCCATCTTCGATGATGATCCGGTGCGTGTGGGCCTGAGTCTCGACCTTCAGGTGCGTGCCGGTATTGGTTCGCAAAAATGCTTTGGCGGTGTTGATCCGCCAGCCACCCTTTTGATTGACCCGGAAATAACCAACGCCCTCATTGTTACCGGTGTTGAAGTCCGTGACCTTGGGCAGACCCCAGGCACTGGCGGCCTCCATCCACTGATCCAGCACATCCCAGTGCAGGCGCTGGTTGTCGACCCGCCATTCGCCTCCCGCGCCGTGCATATCGGACGGCCCGCCCACATAATCCTCGGAGCGTTTGAAATAGGGCAGCACGTCGTCCCAGCCCCAACCCGCCAAACCCATTTGCCGCCAACCATCATAATCCGCCGCCTGACCGCGCAGATACAGCATGCCGTTGATCGACGAACAGCCGCCCAGCAGCTTGCCACGCGGATAAAGCAGCGAGCGGCCATTCAACCCCGGTTCGTTCGCGGTGCTGAACATCCAGTCGGTGCGCGGATTACCTATGCAATAAAGATAGCCCATCGGGATATGTACCCAGTGGTAATTATCCTTGCCCCCGGCCTCTAACAGCAGAACCCGATGGCCCGCCTTGCTTAGCCGCTTGGCCAGCACGCAACCGGCGCTTCCGGCACCGACGATAATGTATTCCCAATCCATAAAGGATCCCCCGCCTCTTTGCGGTCCACTTCAACACATTGCCCGGCGGGGCAAAAGACCATTCTTGAAATCGTCGCATCGGGGCTTGCGGTCTGAACTTAAAACTATATAACTAGTTTTATCGAATCACATGAAGGTACAGCCGATGCAGTGGGAAGAGGCAGCGCAAGGGTTTGCGGCCATGGGCTCCGAGGCGCGACTGAAGGCGCTAAAGGTGCTGATCCGCGCCGGAGAACCGGGGCTGACCGTGGGTGAAATTCAGCAACGCACCGGTATTGCGCCCTCGACACTAGCGCATCATCTAAAGTTCCTCGCGGCGGGCGGTGTGGTCACACAGGAAAAAATGGGCCGCACAACAATCAACCGGGCCAGTTTTGAAACGCTCGAGGGGCTTGCCCGGTTCATTCTAAGCGAATGCTGCGCCGACATAACAGGAAAGGTCGCCAACGATGGCTGATACAACACAACCAATTTCAAGCGGTCTGCAAACAGCATATGGCTGGCTGAAAACACCCTGGGCGGTGATCGTGGCGATCCTGCTGGCGGTGGCCATGCTGGACCCTGGCAACCTTGTGCAGACCATTACCTTTGCAGCCCGTGCTTTGGCGCATACATCACAGTACATTCTGTTTGCGGTTCTGTTGCTGGCCTATCTCAAGGCCACGGGGGCCGAGGTCATGGTGGCGCGGGCCTTTGTTGGGCGCGAAACGCGGATGATCTTTCTGGCCGCTCTGTTCGGCGGGCTGGCACCGTTTTGTTCCTGCGAAGTAATACCGTTCATTGCCGGATTGCTGGCGCTGGGCGCGCCATTGTCGGCGGTCATGGCCTTTTGGCTCAGCTCGCCTTTGATCGACCCCCCGACCCTGTTGATCACGGCGGCCGCATTGGGATGGCCCTTTGCCATCGGCAAGGCGGTGGCAGCGGTATCGCTGGGTCTGTTCGGCGGGTTTGTTGTCCGGGGGCTGATGCGCAGCGGCGGGTTTGCCAACCCGTTGAAGGAAAGAAAAACCAGTGGCTGCGGATGCGGCCCGAAACTGGACGGAAAGCCTCAGTGGAAGTTCTGGACCGAGGGCGCGCGCCGGGCGCAATTCAGGGCCGAGTTCCAAAGCAACGCTCTGTTCCTGCTGAAATGGCTGGCGCTGGCCTATGTGCTTGAAGCGCTGTTGGTGCATTACGTGCCAGCCGACCTGATCGCCAATCTTGTGGGCGGCGAGGGCGTGCTGCCGATTGCCACCGCGGCCCTTGTGGGAATGCCCGCATATCTCAATTCCTATGTCGCCCCGCCGTTGCTGGCCGGATTGATGGACCAGGGGATGAGCGCGGGGGCTGCGATGTCCTTCATGATCGCCGGTGCGGTCAGTTCGGTGCCGGCCATGGCCGCCGTCTGGTCGCTGGTCAAACCGGGAGTGTTTGCAATGTACCTTGGGTTGGGCATCGTTGGGGCGATCTTCGCCGGGCTGGTGTTTCAGATGGTCTGAAACGCTGCCGGGCATGGTTGCTCTCAGGTTCATGGCGCGTTATGCACCGCGCGCTATGACAACACCCATCCGCCCGCACCGAAATTTCTATGGCCGCCTCAAGGGGAAATCCCTCAAGTCGAGTCAAAAGACCTATCTGGCCGAGGATCTGGCGGCTCTGTCGCCCGGCGCGGTGGGCTGGGGGGAAAACCCGACCCGTGTGCCGCTGGACCTGAAGGCGCTGTTTGGCGGAAAACCTGTCTGGCTGGAAATAGGTTTTGGCGGCGGCGAACATCTGGTGCATCAGGCCGCGCAGAACTCGCAGGTGGGCATCATCGGGGCCGAGCCTTATATCAACGGTGTCGCCATGTTGCTGGGCAAGATCCGTCGTGCGAACGTCAACAATCTGGCCGTTTACCCCGGCGATGCGCGCGATCTGATGGATGTGCTGCCCGCCATCTCGGTTGACCGCGCGTTTTTGCTCTACCCTGATCCCTGGCCCAAGAAACGCCACCATCGGCGCCGGTTCGTGACGCAGGAACACCTGGTGCCGCTGGCCGGTGTGATGAAGCCTGGGGCAATCCTACGGGTGGCGACGGACATTCCCGACTATGTGCGTCAGGCGCTTGAGGAAGTGCCAAAAGCCGGGTTCGAATGGCTGGCGGAACGCCCTGCGGATTGGCGCGAGCCGTGGGCTGACTGGCTGTCCACCCGCTATGAACAAAAGGCGTTGCGCGAGGGGCGGGTGCCGCATTACCTGACCTTTCGTCGACATTCCTGATTCTTGCGGTAATCTGACGGTATTGATTAATACCGGAGGCTGCCGCCAATGCCTGACATTCAGATAACCAATTGCCACATCCACCTTTTCACATCCCGGCATGTGCCGGATGATTATCCGCACCCCTGGTTGCGCCCGTTCAAGCGTTGGCCGTCGCTGATCAGGTTGCTGGCACGCGCTTGCAAGGTGATCGGGCAACATCAATGGTCAGACGTGCTGATCCGTCTGTACCGGTTCCAGATGGAAACGCAGGCCGGGGATCAGCGGGAAATACTGCAAAACGTGCGTCGGCATTACCCCTCTGATACCCGGTTCGTTGTTCTGCCAATGGATCTGTCGGGAATCGGTTACGGCCCGCCCGAGATCGACTTGCGGGACCAGCATGACGAACTGGCCGGATTGGCCAGAGACCCGGAACTGGGACAGGCGGTCATTCCGTTTGCCACGCTCGACCCGCGTGTTGACCCGCAGGCAACAGAACTGTGGCGGGCCATCGACTCGCATAGCTTCAAGGGCGTCAAGGTCTATCCCCGCCTTGGGTTTTCCCCCGACGATCCGGCCCTGATGGCGCATGTCTATCCACAAATGCAAGCGCGCGGTCTGCCACTGATGAGCCATTGTTCGCGCGGCGGCGTGCAGGGGCGCGTTCTGTCTGACCATTGGGCTGACAGGTATACTGAACCCGAGGCGTATCTGCCCGTGCTGCAAAAGCACCCGGACTTGCGGATCTGTCTTGCCCATTTCGGCGGTCAGCGTGACTGGAATGCCTATGTGAACCCCAGAAAGCCCGGACCCTATCACGACGAATACCGGCGAAACTGGCAGGTGACGATCCGGCGGATGATCCAAAGTGGCAATTGGCCGGGTCTTTGGACTGACATTTCCTACACCCTGTTCGACTTCGAGGACTACGTGCCGTTTCTCAAGGTGTTCCTGCTGGGAGAGGAGGACGAACATGAAAGACTGCGGCGACGGGTGTTGTTCGGCTCTGATTTTTACATGACCCGGCAGGAAGAACTGTCGGAACGCGCGGTTTGTTTCCGGTTGCGCAACGTGTTGGGCGATGAGGTGTTCCGGCGCATCGCCGAAGAAAACCCGCAAGTGTGGCTGGGCGAGCGACCCGAAAGGACGTGATAAACCACAAGCACCCGCAAGGCCGGGTTTGTCGCTGGACCGGGCCTTGGCAATTGGGTAAATCCACAAGAAAGACAGCCCGGCAAGACAACAGCAAGGACGCCCCATGCCCGCAATCCCGATGACCTCTGCCCCAAGTGGCCCGCTGACCGGCGTGGCCGAGGTGCCGGGGGACAAGTCTATTTCGCACCGGTCCCTGATTCTTGGGGCGATGGCCGTGGGCGAAACCCGCATCACCGGCCTTCTGGAAGGTGAGGATGTGCTGGACACGGCTAAGGCCATGCGCGCCTTTGGTGCAGAGGTCACAGACCTCGGCGGCGGCAGTTGGACGGTATACGGCGTTGGCGTCGGAGGTTTCGCAGAACCGGGTCAGGTGATCGACTGCGGCAATTCCGGCACCGGAGTGCGGCTGATCATGGGGGCGATGGCGACTTCGCCGATCACCGCGACATTCACCGGCGACGCCAGCCTGAATGGTCGACCCATGGCGCGGGTCACCGACCCGCTGGCGCTGTTTGGCACGCAGGCGGTCGGGCGCGATGGCGGACGGTTGCCGATGACCATCGTTGGTGCAGCGAACCCGGTGCCGGTACGCTACACGGTTCCGGTACCCTCGGCACAGGTGAAATCGGCCGTTCTGCTGGCCGGGCTGAACGCGCCGGGCAAGACCGTGGTGATCGAACGCGAGGCGACCCGCGATCACACCGAACGGATGCTGGCCGGTTTTGGCGCTGAAATAACAGTTGAGGAAACCGACGAGGGGCGGGTCATCACCCTGACCGGACAGCCGGAGCTGAAGCCGCAAACCATCGCTGTTCCGCGCGATCCGTCAAGTGCGGCCTTTCCGGTTTGCGCCGCTCTGATCGTGCCGGGGTCGGACGTGTTGGTGCCGGGTATCGGGCTGAACCCAACCCGCGCCGGGCTGTTCACCACGCTGCGCGATATGGGGGCGGATCTGACCTATGAAAACGAGCGGACCGAAGGCGGCGAGCCGGTAGCCGACCTGCGCGCAAGGTTTTCACCCGACATGAAAGGCATCAACGTCCCCCCCGAGCGCGCCGCCAGCATGATCGACGAATACCCGGTCCTGTCCGTGGTGGCCGCTTTTGCGGCGGGCCAGACGTTGATGACCGGCGTCAGGGAGCTTCGGGTTAAGGAAAGCGACCGGATCGCGGCCATGGCGGACGGGTTGCGCGCCTGCGGTATCACTGTCGAAGATGGCGACGACTGGTGGTCGGTTACCGGTATTGGGCCGGGCGGTGTGCCGGGCGGGGCGACATGTGTCAGCCATCTGGATCACCGGATTGCCATGTCGTTCCTGGTGCTGGGGATGGCGACACAAACCCCCGTATCGGTGGATGATGGCAGCCCGATTGCCACGTCGTTCCCGATATTCGAACCGTTGATGACCGGTCTTGGAGCGCAACTCAGAAGGAACAACCACTGATGTCATGGCGTATCCTGTACTGGAGTGTTTTCATAGCCACGGGTGTTGTCTACGGGACAATGGTGTTCGGCACGCTGCCGGCAATTTCAAAGGGGGCAGCCGGGCTGATGCCGTTTGACATGCGACCGTTCGGATACTCGACCGCCGATGCCCAAACCTTTCTCGATGCCCTGACCGACAAGGCGCTGGCGCTCTATCTGGGGCCACAGCACCTGTTGGATACGGTGTTTCCGGCGCTTTTCGGTCTGTCGCTGTTTGGGGCGTTTCTTGTTTTCGTTCCCCATCGCGGCCTGCGCTGGGCGCTGATCCTTGTGACCTTGTTCGCGGTTACGGCAGACTATGTCGAGAATGCCCGCGTTGCCCGAATGCTAACGCATAAAGGCTTGGTGCCCGGGGCGATTGTGTCCGCCGCCAGCCAGGCAACCGTGGCCAAATCCATCCTGAACACGATTGCCATGATGTCACTTTTCACGGCGCTGGGCTTTGCAATTTTGCAGAAAAGGAAAGCCCGTTGACAGGTCCATTCACAATCGCTGTCGACGGCCCGGCTGCGGCCGGCAAAGGCACAATATCCAAGGCGATTGCTGCCCATTTCAACATGGCGCATCTCGATACCGGCCTGCTTTATCGCGCCGTCGCGGCACAGACCCTGACCGGGACCGATCCGATTGTCGCCGCGCGCAGCCTGACGGCTCAGACACTTGAACGGGATGACCTGCGCACGCCGGACGTGGCGCAGGCCGCCAGCAAAGTGGCGGTCATTGCCGAGGTGCGCGCCGCTCTGGTCGATTTTCAACGTGCTTTTGCCCGCCGTGCCGGGGGTGCCGTATTGGACGGGCGCGATATTGGCACTGTGATATGCCCCGAAGCAGAGGTGAAACTTTTTGTCACGGCCAGTGCCGCGGTGCGTGCTAAGCGCCGCTTTCTGGAACTGAGGGCCACCGACCCGGACCTGACCCTTGCGCAGGTTCTGGCCGATGTCATCGCCCGCGATGAACGTGATACCAACCGGGCTAAAGCCCCCCTGCGACAGGCGGAAGACGCGGTAACGCTGGACACCACCGACATGTCGATCCACCAGGCGTTTGCCAAGGCCAGCACGGTGGTTCAAACGGTAATGGACAACGCCCGTCACAACGCCGATCCGGGGCCGCAGATTTGAACCTCAGATGCCACCATCAGGGGCGTATCAGGGGCAGGTGGCGATCACTATTTCACGGCACGTCTGTATAAATGCCAAGTGGCGTGATCCAGTACCGGCAACACCACAATCAACCCCAGAAGCATAGGCAGAGATCCCAGAACCAAACCGCCCGCAACAATTGCCCCTCAAGTCAGCACCACGCGTGGATTTTGGGTGGTAACCCGGATTGACGTGGCAATCGCCACCGGAACACCAACATTGTGTATAGCCAGTTCGCCTCTGACCCCGCCTCGCGGCGGCGGCTGAGTTCATACAGGCCGATCGCGGCCAACTGGTCCCATCAGGGCAAATCCCGCAATCAATGGAAACAGAAGTGGCAAGAGGTTCATTTGCAGGCCGAAGCCTACCAGAACCAAGCCAGCCACGGGATAGACCAGAATCGCAAATACCGCATCTGAACGGCAGGCCATGAAATCGTCCAGGCCAGCCCTTAGAGCGCCGCGAATATCGTCCATGCTCAAGGTTCTGATTTGCGGGTCGGTCAGTTTCGCCTCTCGGCCCAAACGCCCGGCGGTTTCGCTTAGATGATCACCGGTCGCGCCCAAGTTCTTTACAAGCCAAGACAACGGGTTACCGATTGTTTTGTCCATGAAATTTCCTTTCGCGGTGAACTTCATAAACGTCACAAACCTGGCCCGGCACCTGGGAATGTTCGTTGGACTCGCCATCGGACCGGCCTGTGGCGCGTTTGCAGCCTAGCACAAATGGTCGATCCTCCGGACAGGGTAACAGTGATGTGAAGCAACGCGAACTGGCAATAGTACTGACACCTGACGGCGATGCAGGGTCGTGGGAATGCCCTTGGCATTGCGGCACCGGCGTGTAATGACGGCATAATCTTTGGCGCTCAACGGGAGATTTGCCATGAAAACCATCGCCACTTTGGTCACCGCCGCTGCTTTTTGCTTTGGGGCTGTCATCGCATCGGCACAGGGGTTGATCGACAAGGGGTTTGTTGCCGGCTGGAATGTCATGGTTGACCCGGACATGGGGAACGGTTGCCTGATCCAGACGGTTTACCAAGATTTCTCAGTGGTGCGTATCGGCTTTGATATGACACATAACCGAGGGTATTTCGTCGTTTTCAACAAGGCCTGGGGCGATGTCAAAAAGGGCGAGATCTTTGACATAAATTTTGATCTGGACGGCAAGAAGTTCGATGCCAAAGCGACTGGATTTGTGTTGAACAAAGTGCCGGGAGCCGGGGTGTTTTTTGATGATCGCAATTTCGTCGATACCATTGCGCAGCGTCGGGTGATGACCGTCTTTGGGCAGAAAGGTCAGAAAGTCATGGCAATCGACCTTAAAGGATCAGATAAAGCGATTGAATATGCCCGCAAGTGCCAGGCTGAAATCGGATCGTAGGTGGGTTTCACCCATCCTACCGCACCGGGGCAAACACAGCATCCCGCATCTGGCAGTCACGCGATACATCCCGTCCACAGGGAACAGGCCGCAGATCGCGTGACAGGCACAGCCGGGCCTCCTGGATGTGACTGTCCTTGCAGGTGATGGTCAGCATGTCTGGTTCCCAATCGGGATTGGCTTTCAGAAACGCCTGTTCCACCACTGATGCGGGCAGTTTCACAGGCTGCTCCAGTTTGCGGAAAACCGCCGGGCGCACAACATTGTCATAAGCATGGCGTGACAGGGCAAAATAGTCATCTGCCGACAACCCCGAACAAGTTCCGTGCTTTTTCCACTGATGCCACGCAAGCCCTGAGGAGCCCATGATATCCGCCATGTCACCCGTCATGCCACCTGAGGGCGTTGGTTCAATGGTTCGGCAAAATGACGGAAACCCCCGGTGATACTGCGGCCACAACCCGTGCAGGATCCAGCCATGATCGTGGCGCGTTTCGCATTGGTCCGACCCCTGTGCATCGCCTTGTATCGCGCACCAGTTCGGCGACCAGCTTAGGGACAGAACATAATAGTCGAATACCCCCGTCTTTTCCCCCCCAGCCCACGCGGGCAGGGCGGATAGTATCCAGATCAGCAACCAGCGCATTCGCCTCTTTCCTTATCGCATTTGCCTCACTATATATGCCTCAAGTTCCCCGACAACGGAAACCCGCCCTGAGAGCCAGGGTCGCCTGGCAAAGCCGGGCACCGGGAAAAGTTTGTCGGATGGATTCGTGCAAGGAGATACGCGCATGGCAAAACCGATCATGGCCAAGGCAACCGCCGTATGGCTGGTAGATAATACCACAATCAGCTTCAAACAGATTGCCGATTTCGTGGGTATGCACGAACTGGAAGTGCAGGGCATCGCCGATGGCGACGTGGCCGCTGGGGTCAAGGGATTTGATCCGCTTGCCAATAATCAGTTGGTGCAAGAGGAAATCAATGCCGCTCAGGCCGATCCGATGCACAAGCTGAAGTTGAAATTCTACGCTGCTGCCAAGGGCGAGGAAAAGCGCCGTGGCCCGCGTTACACGCCGCTGTCCAAACGCCAGGACCGTCCGGCGTCGATCCTGTGGCTGGTCAAATTCCACCCCGAGCTGAGCGATAGTCAGATTTCCAAGCTGGTGGGCACCACCAAGCCAACGATTCAGGCCATTCGCGAGCGTACGCATTGGAACATCTCGAACATTCAGCCGATCGACCCGGTTGCTCTGGGCCTGTGCAAACAGTCCGAACTGGATGCAATCGTTCAGAAAGCCGCCGCCAAGAAGGCTGCCGAGGGTGAAGTAATGAGCGATGACGAACGTCGCAAGCTGGTCAGCACTGAGCAGTCGCTTGGTATGGCCGCCGAACCGAAAATCCCGACGGCGATCGAAGGGCTTGAGACGTTCTCGCTCAGTACAACGGATGAAAGTGACGAGGAAGATACCAGCGACATCGTTGATGCCGAGAGCCTTTTCAACCTGCCCGCGGATAGCGATGACAAGGACGATGAGGATGACGATCAACCACGTGTCTGAGTCGCATCACTGATCCCGGATAACGGCGGCCCAGAAGGCCGCCGTTTTTGTTTCAGGCCTGCACCAGAAGAACCAGACCGGACAGGCACAGTCCCGACGTCAGGAGGCTGGCGAAGGTGCGCGCACTGTTCCAGAATGTCCAGTCGGGGACATAAACTGCCAACCAGAACTGTCGGGTGGATTCGGCGGTAAGGTCCATACCGTCCAGCGTTGTGTTCAGGGGCACGTTGCGCGCGATCGTGATGCCAAATACCCCCACCAGATAACTGATCGCCGCCAGTCGAAGCAGGATTGCGCCAGACCCGGTCAGCGAAAACGACGCATAGCCCAGCAATACCAGCGATATCGGTGCCAGCCCGATGAACGCCACCATGAAAACCCAGTGAAACACCTCGCGGTTGATGATCTGCATCGCCTCGATTCCGCCCGTGCCGGACGTGTTGCGCAAGGAACGCATGATGAAGTCTGAGAACGCCAGAAAGACGCCGCCCAGCATCGCATAGGCGATGGTCAGGAATGTACAAAACAGAAGAAACCAGAGGGGCATGAGAGTACCATTTGTTCAGGGCATGTTGCGGTGATGGAAACGCATTCTTCGATCAGGCGGCTGCGGTCCAGACACCGGTTGCCGCTGCGGTCTGACAGAACGCTGCGAAATCGCGGGGTTCGCGACCCAGTGCGCGTTGAACCCCGTCGCCCAGCCATTCATTTCGACCGTCCAGCGTTTCGCGACAGATACCGGTAAACACATCGGCAATCATCGGTCCGCCAATCCCGGTCATCGCCTCATGAAACTGCTCCAGCGTAATCGGCACATAGCCTATCGCCCGCCCGATTGCCGCGGACAGTTCTGTCGCGGCTTCGTCAAAGCCAATCAGGCGTGGGCCGGTGATTTCATAAAGCTGTCCAGAGTGGCCGTCATCCGTAAGGGCGGCAACGGCCACTTCGGCAATGTCATCCACATCCACAATGGGTTCGCGTACCTGACCGGCGGGCAGCGCGATCATGCCTTGCAGGATAGGATCGCGCAGATAGCCTTCGCTGAAATTCTGCGCAAACCACGCGCATCGCACCAGCGTATAGTCCAACCCGCTGTCCCGCACGATATCCTCGCAGGCCCTGGCATGGGTTTCGCCCCGACCAGACAGCAAGACCAGTTTTCGCACACCGGCCCTGGTGGCCGCCAGGGTGAATGCCTTGATCTTTTCCGCCGCGCCGGGAAAGGCCAGATCGGGGAAGTAGGTGACATAGGCCGCCGACACGCCGGTCAGCGCCGCGTTCCAGCCGGCGGGCTGGTCCCAGTCAAACGGAATGGCCGTGTTGCGCGATACCGGACGAATGGCGTGACCACGTGCGGCCAACAGGCGGGACACGCGTGATCCGGTTTTACCTGTCGAACCGATGATCAGAATGGGATGGGTTGGGGATGTCATTGTAAGCTCCTTTTTAACTTTACATGACGTCAAGTAGTAGTATCTTTACATCATGTCAAGTTTGGGAAAATTACATGCCGGTAACGTTTTGGTGACACCTGGACGGGAGGGGCAATGGCCCAAGAGTCAACAAAGCCGCGCTTGGGAACGAAGCGCGACTGCAACAAAACAGAATGTACGTGGGAAGGTCTGAGGGTGCCGCAGGCCTGACAGACGCGCGTCTCAGATATCTTTGCGGGCGTTCAGAGCGGCCGTGATTGTGCCCTCATCCAGATAGTCCAGCTCACCACCGATTGGCACACCTTGGGCAAGCGTGGTCAGCCGCGCCTGCCCATCCAGTTGGTCGGCAATGTAATGCGCGGTGGTCTGCCCGTCGATTGTTGCGTTCAGCGCAAGAATGACCTCGGAAATGTTTTCGCTCGCGACCCTGTCCACCAGCTTTGGTATGCGCAGATCCTGTGGGCCGATTGAATCCAGCGCCGACAAAGTTCCACCCAGCACGTGGTAACGACCCTTGAACACGCCCGCACGTTCCATCGCCCAAAGGTCGGCTACGTCTTCGACCACGCACAACTCGCCTGTGGCGCGTTTTTCGCTTTCGCAGATGTTACAGATATCGGACGTTCCGACATTGCCGCAGTTAAGACATTCACGTGCGGTTTCAGCCACCACAAGCATCGTGTCGGCCAGCGGAGTCAACAACAGCGCGCGTTTGCGGATCAGGTGCAATACCGCGCGACGGGCCGAACGCGGGCCAAGGCCGGGCAGTTTTGCCATCAGTTCTATCAGATTGTCGATGTCGCGGGTAGAAGACACGAGGCGGGGCTTTCCGGAGTAAGGCGGGGTGTTTGGGGTGTGCGGATTGGGCGAAAGAACCTTTGGGGCGTGGGACTCCGCGAAAATCAGAGATTTTCACTCTGTCCCACTGCTGCCTATCTTTTAGAATGGCAGCTTCATATCTTTGGGCAGACCCATGTCTTCGGTCAGTTTACCCATTTCCTGCTGGGCGCGTTCACCGGCTTTGGACTGCGCATCCTTGATGGCGGCAAGGATCAGATCCTCGACCACTTCTTTTTCGTCACCGTTAAATATCGACGGGTCAATATCCAGCGATTTCAGCTCACCTTTGGCGGTGCAGGTGGCCTTGACCAGCCCGGCACCGGATTCGCCCGTGACGATGACCTTGTGCATGTCTTCCTGCAACTGCGCCATCTTGGTCTGCATTTCCTGCGCGGCTTTCATCATCTTGGTCATATCGCCAAGACCACCTAGTCCTTTGAGCATGCTCTGCCTCCTGCAAATACGGTTTGGCAAAGTGATACGCGCCGGAGGGGTCGGTCACAAGGGGAGGGGACAAAGGAATGCCCGCCACCCTGCCCTGCTCTGCCGAGGCGAACCTCACTTATTTCAACCGTCCTCGAACGGATCCCATTCGTCTTCGACTTCGGGCAGCGCTTCGGATTCGGCACTGGCGGCGATGTCCTGGGGTGTGCGGATATCAGTGATCCTGGCGTTGGGAAAACGGGCAATCACGGCCTTCACCAACGGATGTTCGGATGCGCTGGCCTTCAGGGCATTTTCAGCGGCATCCCTTACATCGGCGATCGTCAAAGCCCCGCCCTGCGACACAATACTGACCGCCCAGCGGTTACCAGTCCAGTTCTGCAATTGTGCCCCTAGTCGCTGAGCCAGGTCCTTTGGCGCAGAATCGCTGGGTGAAAATTCTATCCGGCCGGGTTGATAGCTGACCAGTTGCAACCCGGTTTCAACATCGATCAAAAGCTTCGCATCCCGGTTGCCACGGATCAGTTCGACCACATGTTCAAAACTGGGAAACCGGCCAAGAGCGGTATCGACGTCTTGTGCCAGAACCGCCGTCGGTGCCCCACCTGCCATCCCGCCTGCCCCACCGTTAGCCACGCTGTTTGCTGTCCCGTACGGGGACGAGGCACCAGCCGCCTTTGTTGCCCCGCTGGTCGAGGCCGTCGCACCCGTATTCTGTGCCTGCATCCCTGTGCCAGACCCGGTAGGCGGTGGCGTATTCTGCAACTTGCGGACCAGTTCTTCGGGGCTGGGAAGGTCGGCCACATGGGTCAGGCGGATCACCGCCATCTCCGCCGCCATCATTGCGTTGGGGGCTGCCGTTACCTCTTCCAGCGCTTTCAGCAACATTTGCCACATCCGGGTCAGAACCCGCATCGGCAAAACGCCGGCCATTGCCGTACCTCGGGCGCGTTCGTCCGGAGAAATGGTCGGGTCGTCGGCGGCATCCGGGGTGATTTTAACCACCGAGACCCAATGGGTGATTTCCGCCAGATCGCGCAGCACCGCCAGCGGGTCGGCCCCTGCGGCGTATTGCGCGCCAAGTTCGGTGAGAGCGCCGCCCGCGTCGCCACGCAGGATCATGTCCATCAGGTCCAGCACCCGGCCCCGGTCGGCCAGCCCCAACATCGCGCGCACCTGTTCGGCCGTGGTTTCACCAGCCCCGTGGCTGATTGCCTGATCCAGAAGTGACTGGGCATCGCGCGCCGATCCTTCGGCGGCGCGCGTGATCAGCGCCAGCGCATCCTCGGCGATTTCAGCTTTTTCTGTCTTGGCAATGCGGGCCAGCATAGCCAGCATATCTTCGGGTTCGATCCGGCGCAGGTCAAACCGCTGGCAGCGCGACAGAACCGTTATCGGCACTTTGCGTATTTCGGTGGTGGCAAAGATGAATTTCACATGTTCTGGCGGTTCTTCCAGCGTTTTGAGTAGCGCATTGAACGCGCTGGTCGACAACATGTGTACTTCGTCGATGATATAGATCTTATAGCGCGCACTGGCGGCACGGTACCGCACGGAATCGATGATTTCACGGATATCGCCCACACCGGTGCGGCTGGCGGCATCCATCTCCATCACATCCACGTGACGCCCCTCCATGATCGCCGTGCAATGTTCACATTGCCCGCACGGTTCGGTCGTGGGTGTGCCGGTGCCGTCCGGGCCGATACAGTTCATACCCTTGGCAATGATCCGCGCCGTGGTGGTTTTGCCGGTGCCACGTATGCCGGTCATGATGAAGGCCTGGGCAATCCGGTCAGCGGCAAAAGCGTTCTTCAGGGTGCGGACCATCGCATCCTGGCCGACCAAATCGGCAAAGGTTTCGGGCCGGTACTTACGGGCCAGAACCTGATAGGCGGTTGGGGTTTTGTCGCTCATGTCTGCTCGGTTGGATTCGTGTTCTGTTGCAAAGTAGGGCGCACAGCACGGCGCGTCCACCACGATAAAGTCTTTCGACTTAATGTTGAAGCAGGACATCAGAATTGCCGCCTAGGCAGAGTTTGTTCTTCGAACGCGTTCGGCGGCAATTCTGATTCAATGTTAAG